>Ga0315279_10000976_pt1 | contig 50048 bp, 45 predicted proteins | sample YL17G06_20_MG_FD_203694 | JGI IMG/M metagenome (GOLD analysis project Ga0315279, IMG submission 203694) | Sediment microbial communities from Yellowstone Lake, YNP, Wyoming, USA - YL17G06_20 | ecosystem: Environmental > Aquatic > Freshwater > Lake > Sediment | place: USA: Wyoming | collected... | reverse complement strand
CGAGGAAAAGCCTGACCTGGTGATCCTGGATGTGATGATGCCGGTGCTGGACGGCTTCCAGACGCTGAAGGTGCTGCAGGAGTCACCGGAGACGCAGGAGCTGCCGGTGATCATGCTGACAGCTCGCTCCTCGGACATTGACGTTGCGCACGGTTGGCGATCAGGAGTCACATCATATCTCACCAAACCGTTCTCACTCGACCAGTTGGTGTCTATGGTACGGCGGGTGCTCGAGGCGGTCACTCCGGTAGGGGCAGCCGCGGAAAACCCTGAGTGATAGGCGCGCTTGGGTCGGCGGAAGCCCTGGCTCGCGGAGAGAGGGGAAACGGCGATGGAGATGATGAGATGCCCCCATTGTGGGGCGCAGAACTCCACCAAGCGCGGCTACTGCTACCAGTGTGAGGGGGATCTGCGGGCCGCGCCCGCGGAGACGCAGGAGCAGGAGCCGAAGCGGGACTACGTGCCCACCTGTGCGAACTGTTCGCTGGCGGCCATCTATGCTCCCGCTGGCGTGCAGCTAACCGCCTCCGAGGTGTACTGCACGAAGCACGAGAAAATCGTGTCCGGGGAGATGGTGGCAGGTAATTGCTTCAGCGAAGCGTTTGGTTGGAGACGCGAGGAAATCCTCGACTGAGGCCCTTGGGCAGCGCACTGCAGGTGCTGCTGGCGCTGGGGGTGGTCGGCGGGACCGGACGATGCCAGTCGTCGGTGACCTACACACGCCGCACGGCCGCCGGCGTGCAACTCCATGTGCTCACGGCCAACCTCAATGACCCGCGGGTGGTGGTGTTACCCGCGCTGGCGGCGGGAGGCATCGGCAGGAGCGAGTCGTTTGCCAGCGCGGTGAAGCGGCTCCGCCCGAAGGCCGCGGTGAATGGAACCTTCTTCAGCAAGCGCAGTCTGCGGCCCGTGGGCGACATCGTGGTCGGGGGCAAGCTGACACACTTCGGGGGGATAGGAACGGCACTGGGGATCAGCGCGGAGGGGGTGGACTTCATCCGACTGCCCAAGAGCCGGCGGGTGGATTGGACCGGCTACCAGGCGGCGCTGGCGGCCGGTCCGGTGCTGGTGTGGGATGGGTACGCGAGAACCACACCGGGCGGGGAGGGGTTCGGCGATCCACACGTGTTCGCACACTCCGCTCCCCGCACCGCCATGGGCATCACCAAGCAGAACAAGCTGCTGCTGGTGACCACGGTGGGGGGGAGTTCGCTGGCGAAGCTGGCGCGGGCGATGCGGGAGTTAGGGGCCGTGTATGCAGTCAACCTGGATGGGGGTAGCTCGACCGCGATGTGGTACGACGGCCGGGTGATCCGGACTCCCAGGCGGCGGCTGACCAACTTCCTGTGCGTGTATGTGAAGCCGGAGCCGGTAAGGACGGGGGAACTGAGGCCGCCGCGGGCGCTGGACTGGCGGTCGCCGGGCCAGAGGCCGGGGCCGACTCCCATGATCGGGTTCAGGGTTGACGGGCTGCGCATCTGGGCGGAGCTTCCGAGGCGGTGGGAGGCGGAACAGGTGGTGAAGGTGAAGGCGGAGGGGGAGCTGCCGCCGGGGTCGGTGGTGCGGGTGGAGCTGAACGGGAAGCCGCTGTCTGTGGTGGGGAAGCTCCCGGCGGAGGTGCCGGTGCGCCTGGACGGGCCGCCGCGGCCGAAGCACAAGCTGTGGGTGGGGCTGGTGGACGAGAGCGGAAAGACCCTGGGGAGCGCGCACCGAATCTTCGAGTCGCCGAGCTTGTGAACCTCGGCGCAGGCAGTGAGGCCGAGGAGCGCGGAGCGCGCCCTATCTGTTGTGGCAGCCGACAGAGGCCATGAAGTATCACATCATCACCTTCGGATGTCAGATGAATGAGGCGGATTCGTCTCTGATGGCCGCGCTGCTGGAGGCAGCGGGGTGGGAGGCGTGCGCGCGCCGGGATGAGGCGGATCTCGTGGTGGTAAACACTTGCTCGGTGAGGGAGAAGCCGGAGCACAAGGTGGACAGCTTGCTGGGGGAGCTGCGCAAGGGCCGCGATGAGCATGCGGGTAGGCTGGTTGCGGTGACCGGCTGCATGGCGCAGCGGGAGGGGGAGGAGCTGGCGAGGCGGGGCCGCGGGGTTGACATCGTGCTCGGCACCAGGAGCTTCCACCACCTCGCGGAGGCGGTGGAGCGGGCGCGCGGCGGCGAGCGGCCGGTGGTGATGCTGGGGATGGAGGAGGACCCGTCGCCTGCAAGATGCGCGATGACGCCGGGGAAGAGCGTGCTGAAGGCATTCGTTCCCATCATCCTGGGGTGCACCAACTTCTGCAGCTACTGTATCGTGCCGTATGTGCGAGGTGGGGAGAAGAGCCGGCCCGCGGAGGAGATACGCGGCGAGGTGGAGAGTCTTGTCAGCCGCGGCGCCAGAGAGGTGACGCTGCTTGGGCAGAACGTGCTGGCGTATGGCCGCGACCTTGACAGCGGGGGTGCGTTTGCGGACCTGCTAGGCGATCTGAGCGAGGTGGAGGGCCTCTGGCGGATTCGGTACACCACCTGCCACCCGCGGGATGTCCGCAGGGAACTCATCGAGGTGATGAGAGACCAGCCCCAGGTCTGCGAGCACATCCACCTGCCGATCCAGGCGGGGACGGACAAGCTGCTGGGGGAGATGAACCGGGGGTACACGGTGGAGCAGTACCGTAGGGTGGTGGACGAACTGCGAGCGGGCGTGCCCGGCATGGCCATCACCACGGACATGATGGTGGGCTTCCCCGGCGAGACTGCGGACGATTTCGAGAGCAGCCTCAGGCTGTATGAGACAATCAGATTCGATGCCGCCTTCATGTTCGCATATTCGCCGCGCCCGGGAACAAAGGCGGCGCAGCGCGAGGATCAGGTCCCGAGGAACGTACGACTGGAGCGTCTGCACCGGCTGATCGAGGTGCAGAACCGGATCACCGTGGAGCGCAACCGGGAAGAGATCGGCAACGTGGTGGAGGTGCTGGTAGAGGGGCCGGCGGAGAAGGGTGAAGGCCTGCTGGTGGGGAGGGGGAGCAACAACAAGCTGGTGGTGTTCCGGGGGTCTGGTGAGCTGGCTGGCAGGCTGGGGAGCGTGCGCCTCACGGAGGCGCACTTGTGGGGGTTCAGGGGGGAAGCCCTCCAGGCGTAGCGCGGTGTAGGCTTCCTAGGAGCTGTCATGCATGTCGCAGCCTGGGCCCTTGACGGGCAAACAGGTGTGTGCTATCATCGGCATAAGCGGAAGAAAGTGGTAATCGGAGCTTGACACACTAGATATAGTGTGGTATATAGGCCTGCCCACCAGATACAGGACCTGAGAGATGAGGTGTCCCTACTGCCAATATGAGGACAGCCGGGTGTTGGATTCCCGCACCGGGGAGGACGGGGGCGTGGTGCGGCGCCGACGGGAATGCCCGGAGTGCAAGCGCCGGTTCACCACCTATGAGCGCGTGGGCGAAGTGCGCGTCATGGTGCTGAAGAAGGACGGCCGGAGGGAGCCGTTCGATGCGGCGAAGATCGCGGCGGGGATGGCGAAGGCGTGCGAGAAGCGACCGATCGCCGGAGAGCAGTTCCAGCAAGCGGTTGAGGAGATCGAGCGCCGCATCAAAGATGAGCTGAGGGAGGAGGTGACCGCGACCGAGATCGGCGAGGTGGTGATGGAGAGGCTGCGGGAGATGGACGAGGTGGCGTATGTGCGGTTCGCCTCAGTGTATAAGGAGTTCGGGGACGCGGAGTCGTTTCTGAGGGAGATCGAGGGTTTGGCCAGGGGCGAGGAGGCTCAGGAGGTCGAGCCTGAGCCGGGGGATGTAGCAGCAGCAACAACGCAGGAGTGATCACTGCCCATAGGGAGCTACGAACGTGTCTAGCCTGCCTCAAGATCTGCCACTGCCACGACTGACGGACAACGCGCTCACGGTGCTGCGGAAGCGGTATCTCCAGAAGAACGAAGAGGGGATACCGACGGAAGAGCCGTGGGAGATGCTCTGGCGGGTGGCGCGCGATGTCGCCGCCGCCAGCTTGCGGTATGATCCGGGCGCGGAGGTGGAGGCGGAGGCGCGCATCTTCTACCGGATGATGGCGGATCTGAGTTTCCTGCCGAACTCCCCGACGCTGATGAACGCGGGACGGGAGCTGCAGCAGTTGTCGGCGTGTTTCGTGCTTCCCATCGAAGACTCCATGGAGTCCATCTTCGACGCGGTGCGCAACACTGCACTCATCCATCAGTCGGGAGGGGGAACGGGGTTCTCGTTCTCTCGGCTGCGGCCGAAGGGGGACATCGTGAAGACCACCGGGGGCATCGCCTCCGGGCCGGTTTCGTTCATGAAGGTGTTCAACGCGGCGACGGAGGCGGTGAAGCAAGGGGGCACCCGGCGGGGGGCCAACATGGCGATCCTGCGGGTGGACCACCCGGACATCATCGAGTTCGTGACGGTGAAGCGGGACACCACCGCGCTCACGAACTTCAATATCTCCGTGGGCCTGACCGACGAGTTCATGCGCGTGGTGCAGGTGGGCAGCGAGTACGATCTGGTGAACCCGCGCACCGGGAAAGTGGTGGAGAGGCGGGCGGCGCGGGAGGTGTTCGATCTGATTGTGGAGAGCGCCTGGGCGACGGGAGAGCCGGGGATCGTGTTCCTGGATCGCCTGAACAGCGACAACCCGACGCCTGAACTGGGGGAGATCGAGTCCACAAACCCGTGCGGGGAGCAGCCGCTGCTGCCCTTCGAGGCGTGCAACCTGGGGTCCATCAACCTGGCGCAGTTTATGAAGCACGATCCCTCGCCGGAGGTGGACTTCGAGGCGTTGGGAAGGGTGGTCGGAAACTCAGTTCGGTTCCTGGACAACGTCATTGATGTCAACGAATACCCTCTGCCCAAGATCGGGGAGATGGCGCGGGGGAACCGCAAGATCGGGCTGGGGGTGATGGGTTTCGCGGACCTGCTGCTGCAGTTGGGGATTCCGTATGATTCGGAGGCGGCGCTGGGGCTGGCGGGGCGGCTAATGCAGTTCATCCACGAGAGAGGTCGGGAGGCGTCGGTGGAGATGGCGAGGGAGCGGGGGGTGTTCCCGAACTTCGAGCTGAGCCGGTTTGCGGAGAGCGGCCCCCGGCTGCGCAACGCGACGGTGACCACCATCGCCCCGACAGGCACGCTGTCCATCATCGCGGGTTGCTCTTCGGGCGTTGAACCGCTATTCGCGGTGGTGTACACGCGGCGGATTCTGGACGGCCAGGTGCTGCTGGAGGTGCACCCGCTGTTCGAGCAGATAGCGAAGGAGCGGGGGTTCCACTCACAGGCGCTGATAGAGGAGATCGGCGGGCACAAGTCGCTGGCGGAGGTGGAGGCAATTCCGGCGGAGGTGCGGCGGTTGTTCGTGACCGCTTACGACATCGCGCCGGAATGGCACATCAGGATGCAGGCGGAGTTTCAGAGGCACACGGACAACGCGGTGTCCAAGACCGTGAACTTCCGCCACGAAGCGACACAGGACGACATCAGGCGGGTGTACCTGCTCGCCTACGAGCTGGGATGCAAGGGCGTGACGGTGTACCGAGACGGGTCGCGGGAGGACCAGGTGTTGAGCACCGGCGTCAAGTCTCCGGCCAAAGTGGAGGCAGGCGCGCCGACGCCCGCGAAGGCGGCATCTATCGTGCCTCGGGCGCGGCCGACGCTGACCCGCGGGACGAGCGAGAAGGTGAAGACCGGGTGCGGCAATCTGTACGTGACCATCAACGAGGACACGGAGGGGCTGTGCGAGGTGTTCACCACCATCGGGAAGTCGGGGGGGTGCACTTCCTCGCAGTCGGAGGCGACCAGCCGGATGATCTCCCTGGCGCTCAGGTCCGGGGTAGACCCGGAGGCGATCGTGGAGCAGCTGAAGGGGATTCGGTGTCCGATGCCCTCGTGGGATCGGGGGACGGTGACGCTGTCGTGTGCGGACGCCATCGGGAAGGCGATAGAGCGGTATCTGTCCACCAATGGGAAGAACGGTGATGGCAAGCCGGAGCAGACGGCGCGGCCGCATTCGCTGCCGGTCGGTAATGATGTGGCGTCCACCGGGTACAATCCCGACTGCCCGGAGTGTGGGAGCATGCTGGAGCTGTCCGAGGGATGTGTGGTCTGCCGCGCATGTGGCTATTCCAGGTGTTCATAGAGGACGCCGCGGCAGGGGAGACATCAGGCTGCTGATAGAGCAGGACGGCGGGCCGTGGGTGGTTTGGGACAAGGTGCCTGTGATAGGTGCTTGACAGTGCTGGGGGAGAGGGGGTAGACTGCAGGAAGCGAGTGAGGGCAAGGCCCTCGCGATGCAAGTAGGCGGCCAGGAAGGCCCCCGTGACATGTCACGGGGGCTTTGTGTTTTGGGAACTGCGGCCACGCGGTGTCGAGCGGAGGGAGGCAAACGGAGAGGGAAGCGGCAGATCGCGAAACCTAGGCAACAGGCCTGCGTCGGCAGACTGGGGGACAGCACAGGTCCGTGTGTAAGCTGCTCTGCAAACAGCGGGGGGGGATGGCCCTGCTTTGCAGGACCACGGGCAGCAGGGGCCGGAGCAGCTGCCGTGTACAGGAACGAGCCAGCTCGGACAGGACTTGTGCAGCGAACAGGGCGACCATCGCCTCCAGGTCGCCCTGTTCCGCGTCCGGGCTACCCCGCGGGCAGCACCTGCACGAAGACGCGCCGGCGACGAGGCCCGTCGAACTCGCAGAAGTAGATCCCCTGCCAGGTGCCGAGCACCAGTCCGCCGTTCTGGACGGGCAAGGTCACCGACAGCCCTACCAGGCTGGCCTTGACGTGGGCGTCGGAGTTCCCCTCGGCGTGCGCGTAGGGGCCGCGGCGGGGGATCAGGCGTTCGAGGGTGGCGAGCACGTCGGCCATCACGTCGGGATCGGCGTTCTCGTTCACGGTAAGGCCGGCAGTGGTGTGGGCGCTGCAGATGACCGCCACGCCGTCGGAGACACCTGAGTGGGTGATTGTGTCCTCGACCTGGCGAGTGATGTCCACAACTTGGGTGTGCGAGTGAGTGGCGATCTCGACAGTGTGCATAGCTGATACCTCACGAGTCGGCTGGCCGCGCCATTCCCAGGTCTTCGACGGCCGCGCGCAGGATTTCGGCGACGCTCCATGCCTGGGCGATGCAGCCGCGGGGTGTGTGGGGAGGGTCTCCGTCGAAGATCTCAGATATTGAGTTGAGTCCGGCATCGCGGAGGTGGTCCCAGATGGGAGCGAGCCACGATCGCGCTTCGGCTTGGGCCGCGGCGCGATCCTCCGCCACCCCCAGGTAAGCGGTGATGAACTGGCCCAGCAGCCACGGCCATGCCGTGCCCTGGTGGTAGGCGCCATCTCGGGCGCGCTGGTCGCCGAGATAGCGGCCGCAGTAGCGGGGATCGCTCGGGGACAGCGTGCGCAATCCATAGGGAGTGAGGAGGTCGCGCTGCACTGCGGCGACCACGCCGCGCGCCCGCACCGGATCGAGGATGGGGTACGGGAGGCTGACGGCGATGATCTGGTTGGGGCGCAGCGAGGAGTCGGCAGGTTGCTCGCCGTCAACGACATCGTTCAGGTATCCTGCTCCCTCGTTCCAGAACCTGGCGGCGAACTGCTCCGCGACGGCGGAAGCGGATGGGCCCTGGTGTTCGGCCCCGAGGTGCTCGATGAAGCGGAGCGCATGATGCCAGAGAGCGTTGATCTCCACCGGCTTGCCCCACCGGGGAGTGACCACCCAATCGCCGACCTTGGCGTCCATCCAGGTCAACTGGGTGGTGGGGTTGCCGGCGCGCAACAGCCCGTCCTCGTCCACTTTGATGCCGTGGCGAGTTCCTGTCACATGCCACCTGATAACATCAAGGAAGATGGGCAGAAGCGCATCGCGGATGAACACCTCGTCCTCGGTGTAGTCCAGGTACTTGTGCGCGGCCCAGAACATCCAGAGGGTGGCATCGGCGGTGTTGTAGTCTGGCGGAGACCCGGGACGAGGGATGCGGTTGGGGATCATCCCCTGGTCGCAGTGGGCGGCGAAGGTCTCCAGCACGCTCCGCGCCACATCGTAGCGTCCGGTGACCAGGGTCAGACCCGGGAGGGCGATCATGGCGTCGCGGCCCCACTCCTCGAACCAGTGATAGCCGGCGAGGAGGCTGTGGGCGACAGCGCCGGGTGATGGTCCCGGCCGGGTGACGACAACGGTATCGGCGGAGGCCACGAGGGACCGGATGGGTTGTGGGGCGTCCTGCCAGCGCCGCACGAGCAGCGAGCGCCGGCCGCGCTCGCCGTCGAGCAGGCGCGCCGGGTCCAGCCGGTCCGGCGGCTGCGTGGCGGCGATGAGGTAGCGCGTTTCACCGGCCACGAGGAGGGAGGTGAAGAAGCCGGGGCTCCACTGGTCCTCCCGCCAGTCAAGGCCGCGGGCCTCCTCTTCGCGGTATTCGAAGCTGCGATACCAGTCCTCCCAGAGCTCGAAGTAAGCGCCCTGGAGGTGGACATAGAGGGGCGGCACTCCGGGGTACGGCCTCACCGCGATCAGATCGCGCCCCCCGCCGATCTCCACGGAGGTATCGAAGGCGGTGTTCTCCTGCATCAACTGATGGTAGTCGCGGCAGTTGATCACCGGGCGGACGATCAGGCTGATGCTGCCCTGGCAAGAGATGGCACGGTAGCGCACGATCACCGCGTCGAGTCCCTGGCACATCGCCACCGTCCTCTCGAGACGGGCCGGCCCTGCGGTTGGCAGCTCGTAGTGGAAAGTGGGAAACGGGTCGAGCGCGAACTGGCGGAGATGGAGGTGGCCCTGGGGGTGGATCCTGCCTGGATACTGGTTGCAGGAGAGGTCGTATTCGGAATCGCGGATCGCCACGGTTTCCTCCAGCTTGGAGAGGAGCACGGTGCGGCCGGCGGGAGGGTCGAGGGCGCTTACCAGGAGGCCGTGATAGCGCCTGGTGTTGGCGCCGGTGATGGTGCTGGAGGCATAGCCGCCCAGACCATTCGCCTCCAGCCATTCCTTGGTGGCGGCGATGTCGAAGTCGTGGCAGATGTCAGGCCCGAAGGCGATCACGGGGGAGGCCTTCTACAAGCATGGAGCGGTACCCTGTCCCATGGCGACATCGTCCACCACCATGGACACGGACCGCGCGAAAGGCGAGCGGCGGGCGGCCTGCCCGCCGCTCGGATGGGCTCAGTCCACCAGACTGTACTTCCTGATGTTCTCGTCGGCAAGGGCTTGAACCTCGGCGATCTTGGCCTTGCCGGCCTCGCCGCGCATCAGGTGGCGGAAGCGCCGCTGGACCTTCAGGTAGTCCTCCACCGGAACCTGCTTGATCTTGCGGACCCGGGTCACCTCCCCGTTCTCCCACTCCACCAGAGGGTACAGGCCGCATTCGACCGCCAGCTTGCCGATCTCGACGGTGTTTGCCTCATCGTAGCCCCAACCGGGCGGGCAGGGGACGTGGACCTGCATGTACTTGGGCCCCCGGATGTCGAGCGCCTTCTTGACCTTGCGCTTGAGGTCGGCGAAATAGGACATGGAGGCGACCGCGACATAGGGGATGCCGTGGGCGGCGGCGATGGCGGGGAGGTCCTTCTTGGGCCGGTCCTCGCCGAAGGAGGCGCGGCCGGCGGGGCTGGTGGTGGTAGAGGCGGCGTAGGGGGTGGAGCCGGAGCGCTGCACGCCGGTGTTCATGTAGGCTTCGTTGTCCCAGCAGATGTAGAGGACATCGTGGCCGCGCTCGAACATGCCGGAGAGAGCGCCGAAGCCGATGTCAATGGTGGCTCCGTCGCCTCCGAAGGCGAGGACGCGGATCTGGTCGAGCTTGCCTTGCTTGCGGAGGGCAGCCTCGATGCCGGAGGCGACGGCCGCTTGGTTCTCAAACAGGGAGTGGACCCAGGGCACGCCCCAGGCACTCTCCGGATGGGGGGTGCTGAAGACCTCCAGGCAGCCGGTGGCGTTGACGACGATGCAGTTGGTACCTGCCACCTCCATCACCAGCCGGACGGCGGCGGCCTGGCCGCACCCGGCGCAAGCGCGATGACCTGGAAGGAACCCTCTGCTTATCTCATAGGTGAACGGTTGTGTGGCCATGTTAGCCTTCCTCCAGCACTTCGGCGCGCAGGCCGGCGAAGAAGTCGGACTCTCCGGCCCTGGCGCGATCATACATCTCGTCAACTGTCCCCATGGTGATATCCCTGCCGCCCAGTCCGGCCACCGCGCAAGCGACGGGCACCGCGACTCGGCCATGAAGCGCGGCACGCAGCTCGGCGGCGACGATCCCGTAGCCGCCCACACTCACCGCTTTCTCCAGCACGATGACCTGCTTGGCGCCGGACACGGCCGCCACCAACTCGTCGGCGGGGAAGGGCCGGTAACAGCGGAGCTTGAGCACGCCCACCTTCTCCCCGCCAGCGCGGCGGCGGTCAGCCCAATCTTTCAGCGTGCCGACAACTGAGCCCATGCCGATCAGAATCACCTCGGCGTCATCACATTGGTAGGGTTCGATGACATCCCCCGCCCAGCGGCCGAACGCCTTCTGGAAGTCTCTGGCGACCTCCTTCACCACCTCCTTGGCGGCGAGGCAGTCCTGCTGCAGGACGTAGCGGACTTCCTGGTACTTCTCCGGCCCGATGTAGCCGCCCAAAGTGTAGGGGTCGGCGGGGTCGAGCTTGTAGAGCGGATTGTACCTGGGCAGGAAGGCGTCAACCTGTTCCTGGGTGGGCATGTCCACGCTTTCGTAGGTGTGGGTGAGGATGAACCCATCCATGCACACCATCACCGGCAGCAACACGCGGTCGTCCTCGGAGATCTTGTAGGCCTGGAGGTGCATGTCGAGGCACTCCTGGCTGTTCTCGGCATAGAGCTGAAGCCAGCCGGTATCGCGGATGGCCATGGTATCCTGCTGATCGTTCCAGATGCTCAGCGGCGCCGAAACTGCACGGTTCACGCCGGTGATCACCAGGGGCAGGCGCATGCCGGCGATGTTGTAGAGCACCTCGACCATCAGCAGCATGCCCTGGGAGGTGGTGGCGGAGTAGGCCCGCGATCCGGCCACCACTGCGCCCAGGCAGACGGAGGCGGCGGAGTGCTCGCTTTCCACTCTCACGTACTCAGCGTCGAGCTCGCCGTCCGCGACGATCTGGGAAAGCTCCTCGACGATGTGGGTCTGGGGGGTGATAGGATAGGCGGAGATCACGTCCGGGCGGCACAGCGCGACCGCCTCCGCGACGGCGCGCGAGCCCTCGATCATTTTCCTCATCAGTCGTGCTCCGTGGACATGCTAATAGCTTTCGCGGGACAGGCTGCGGCGCACATCCCACAGCCCTTGCAGTAGTCGTAGTCCGCCTCGTACTGCTTCTTCTCAAGATGGCGGATGCATCCCTCCGGGCAGATGGACTCACAGGTGTTGCAGCCCGTGCACTTGCTCCAGTCCCACACCGGGCGCTGGATGCCCCAGGAGCCGGTCTTGTTGCGTAGGGAGGTGCCCGGGCGGGTGATCACGCCCAGGGGCGGCTTGCGTCGGGCAGTTGCACTCATTTGGCCTGCTCCTTCATCAGCTCGTAGGCGCGGCGGGCGGCCTTGATGTTCCTATCACCCAGCTCGCCGGGGAAGCGATGCCGGATGCTCCGCTCGATCGCCTCGAAGCTGATCATGCCGGAGGACCCGGCGAAAGCGCCGAGGATGGCGGTGTTCATGATGGGGCGTCCGAGCTCTTCGAGGGCGATCTGGGTGGCGGGGAAGGTGACCACGCGCGCCTTGGTGTTCAGCTTCAGTTCCTGCGGTTTGTACTCGCTGTTGATGAGGACGGTGCCGTTGGCCTTGAGTCCGCCGAGCACGTCCACACTCTCCATCAAGCTGGGGTCCTGGACGATCACGTAGTCCGGCTCGTAGATCTGGCTACGGATGCGGATGGGGCCGTCGCTGATGCGGCAGAAGGCCATCACCGGCGCGCCCCGCCGCTCGACGCCGAAGGCGGGAAAGGTCTGCGCCTCCTTGCCATCATCGAAGGCGGCCACCGCCAGCAGCTCCGCGGCGGTGACGGTCCCCTGGCCTCCTCGGCCGTGTAGTCTGATTTCGATCATGTGTGCGTCCTCTCTATTGTAGGGCGGGCGTACTGACGCTCGCCGGCGGCGCGCTTCTGCCTCATACAACGGTGTAGCCCTTGGTCTGCGGGAGCGGAGCGGATGCCGCTAGCGCGTCAAGAGAGGGGTTCTACACGGGGACGCATTCTCCTGCTATCTGGAGACTGTGATTGTCGTGGGCGAGGAATCTCCGCCGCGCTGCGCTCCTGCCCTATGACTGCCTCCGCAGATGCTCATGCATCGCCTTCGCCGCCCGCTTCCCGTCTCCCATGGCGGCGATGACGGTGCCGGCGTCGTTGGCGATGTCGCCGCCGGCGAAGACGCCGGCGATCGTGGTCTCACCGGTGTCGGGGTTGACGACCAGGCGGCCGTCCTTCTTCACCTCCAGGCGGGGTTCGCTTTGGGGGAGGAGGGGGTTGGGGGATTGGCTCACCGCCACCACGACAGTGTCCGCTGGAACCTGGAACTCGCTGCCGGGCACGATCACCGGCCGGCGCCGGCCGCTGGCATCCGGCTCGCCCAGCTCGGCACGCTGGCATTCGAGGGCGGTGACGTGGCCGCTTTCGCCGCCAACCATGCGCACGGGCACGGTCAGCTCCTGCAGCACAACGCCCTCAGCGAGAGCGTTTCCAACTTCCTCGGCGCGAGCGGGCATCTCCGCGCGGGTGCGGCGATAGAGCAGCGTCACCTCCGAGCCGAGGCGAAGGGCGCACCGGCAGGAGTCCATGGCGGTGTTCCCACCGCCGATCACGGCAGTGCGCTTGCCCACCTTGACGGGAGTGCGGTACTCGGGGAACTGGTAGGCCTTCATCAGGTTGACGCGAGTGAGGAACTCATTGGCCGAGTAGACGCCGGCCAGGTTCTCGCCGGGGATGTGCATGAAGAACGGGAGGCCCGCGCCGGTGGCGATGAAGATGGCCTGGTAGCCTTCCTCGTTCATCAGCTCGTCGAGCGTGACCGTCTTGCCAACCAGCACATCGGTCTGTATGTCCACTCCCAGGCGCCGGATGTACTCCACCTCGCGATCGAGGATGACCCTGGGGAGACGGAACTCGGGGATGCCGTAGCGGAGCACGCCGCCGGGAGCATGCAAGGACTCGAAGAGGGTGACCCGATAGCCGTAGCGGGCGAGGTCGGCGGCGGCAGTAAGACCCCCGGGCCCGGACCCGACCACCGCCACCTTGGGGGCGTCAGGCTCCGGGGTCTTGGGAGGCATGAGCGGGAGGTGATCCCTCTCCCAGTCGGCGACGAAGCGCTCCAGCGCGCCGATCGCCACCGGCTCGTGCTTGCGGCCCAGCACACAGGCGGCCTCGCATTGGCTCTCCTGTGGGCACACTCGCCCACAGATGCCAGGGAGGTTGTTCCTATCCTTCAGCACCTTGACCGCGTCCTCGAACCGCTCCTCGGCGAGCGCGAGGATGAAGCTGGGGATGTCAATGCCGACCGGACACCCGGGCACGCAGCTCGGCCGCTTGCACTGTAAGCAGCGCTTCGCTTCCGCCAGGGCGGCGTCGAGGGCGAAGCCCAAGGCGACCTCCCCGAAGTCCCTGGCGCGCTCGGCGGGGGGACGCCTGGGGAGGGGGTTCCTCGGCCGACCGCTGCCGTGTCTCTTGCTGCTCTTCGGGTTTCCTCTCATGGATCACCCCAAAGGTCAAGGAGCGGCTGCGCCGCCCCGCTCTTCCGCCAGCTTGTCCGCCGCCTCTTGCAGGAGGCAGCGCTCCTCTTCCGCGAAGGCCCGCTTGCGCTTAGCAAGCTCATCGAAGTCCACCAAGTGGCCGTCGAAGTCGGGGCCTTGGACACAGGCGAACTTCACCTCGCCGCCGACGGTGACGCGACAGGCACCGCACATGCCGGTGCCGTCCACCATGACGGGGTCGAGGCTCACCAGGGTGGGCAGGTGCCACTCCTTGGTGAGCACGGTGGTGGCCTTCATCATGGGGATGGGGCCGATGGCAATGCAATACTGGTACCGCTCGCCCTTCTCCAACAACCCGCGGAGCACATCGGTGACCAACCCGTGTGTCCCCAGCGAGCCGTCATCGGTGCAGAGGTGCAGTTCGGCGCTGAGGGCGCGAATCTCGTCCACGAAGAAGAGCAGGTCCTTGCTGCGAGCGCCCAGGATGGAGATGATCTCATTGCCCACCTCCGCGAAGGCCTTCACTTGAGGGTAGATGAAGGCGATGCCGACGCCGCCGGCCACGCACACGACGCGGCCCAGGCGGCGGACCTCCGTGGGCTGTCCAAGGGGACCCAGGACGTCGGCGAGGAAGTCGCCGACATTCCTGGATGCCAACTGATTGGTAGTAAACCCGACGGCCTGGAAGACGATGGTGATGGTACCCTTGTCGGGGTCCTTGTCGGCCACCGTGAGCGGAATGCGCTCGCCCTGCTCGTCGACGCGAAGCATCACGAACTGGCCGGCCCGCACCTTGCGGGCGACCCGCGGCGCCATCACCTCCATCGCGGTAACTGTAGCAGCCAAGGGTCTCTTGGCTACGATCTGATACCCAGCCATGTTCTCTCCCACCGCAGCCTTGCGACCAATGCCCGTCACCTCAACACGGCCGCAGTTCCCTTGTGCCGGAGCCGCGAGTGAGCGCAGTCGCGGCCGGAGGTTGTTCAGCACTCCCGGGAGACAGCGCCTGAGGCGACGATCTCTGAGGTAGTTCTCGCAAGGCAGCCGGAATCCTCCGCTCCGCGCAGAGAGGGTGCCGACGCGGCCTGGCGCCGGGCCGAGGTGCGGCTGCACGCGCCCGATGCGACGACAAGGAAGAGGGCACGGGGAAGCGAACGTTTAGGGAGGAGAGCCGGTGGGTACGCAGGCCATGACGGTGACAACACATGCGCATGTGGCGGTGGCTAGCGGTCGCTAAGGAGCGGCTCGGGAGGGCAGCGCGGAGCCGGCGAGCCCGGCGCTCCGCGTGCGTGCTGCTGTGTGCCGGTGCGCTGGCGGCAATGGCGTATGCGGCTGCAGATGAGTATGCAGAGGCGCGCGCGGCGATGGTCCAAAGGCTTCGCAAGAGCGGCATTCGTGACGCGCGGGTCCTGGAGGCGATGGGGGAGGTGCCCAGACATGTCTTCGTGGCCCGGGAGAACCGAGCGTCTGCCTACCAGGACACAGAAGTAGGCAGCGACCAAGGTGAGGTGGTGCTGAGCCCGCAGGCGGTGGCCTTGATGCTACAAGCCCTGAGTCCACCCAGGAAGGGGCGCGTGCTGGAGGTCGGCGTGCGGTCCGGGTACGAGACGGCGCTGCTGGCGGAGTTGAGCGATCAGGTGTTCGCCGTAGAAAGCAATCGGAAGGTGGCTGATGCGGCCAAGCAGCGCCTGATCGGCCTCGGGTACAAGAGGGTGCAAGTGCAGGCGAGGAAGGGGTTGGGAGGATGCTCGGAGACGGCACCCTTCGATGCCATCCTGGTGACCTTCCCGGTGGAACGTTTCCCGCAGACGCTGCTGGAGCAGGTTGGCGAAGGGGGACGGCTGGTGTTCGCGCTCGGCGCCGGGCCGGAGCAGACCCTGAACCGGGTGGAGAAAGTGGACGGTCGCGTCAGGTCCGAGATCGTGGCCACCGGGCGGATGTTGCCAGCCAGTGAGGCGGGCAAGCCAAAGCGACCGAGATAAGAGAGACATCTATCAACAGGCGAGGGATCTCGGCAACCGTCACCGATGAATCAAGTTGACCTGCTAATCCTCATCGTGATCGCGGCCAGCGCAGTGGGTGGGGCGCGCCGCGGGATCATCAGCTCTGCGGGTGATGTGATTGCCCTGGTGGTGGGGTTGGTGGTGGGCTCGCTCGCGTACCCCATCGGCGCGGTTCCGATGGGGTGGTTTCTGGGCAAGGGCAGCCCGGTGGCGGGCGTGCTCGGGTTCATCGTGGTAGCGATGGGGACGGTATCGCTGTTGAGCTGGGCGTTCGCCCATCTGGCGCAGCGGTTTGAGCCGTCGCCATCGGTGAGCCGGGCGGGCGGGGCGGCGTTTGGGGCAGTGTTGGGGGTGGTGCTGGCGGCGGTGCTGGTGCTGGCCTCGGGCCTGCTGCCGGGGGCGGCGGAACCGGTGCACAAGTCCGCGCTGGGTCCCCGGATCACCGTGTTCGTGCCCCGGCTGCACGAGAACCTGGAGAGCGTCGGGCTGCCGCTCCCGAAGCTGGTGCAACTCCCCAAGAGCTACCAGGAAGAGCTCTCCGGGATGCGCCAGGGGCTGCAGTTCATGCGCATCAACTTCACCCGCCTGGATGGGGCGATGTGCATTCACTGCCGGACCCCCGTCAGGTTCCTCGGCTACCAGTTCGTGCGCGGCACGCTGATGACCCCCAAGTACCAATGTCCCAAGTGCGGCCGGACCAGCGATGGCTGCCAGACCTTCGAAGGCTTCCATGCCATCTACGGGCAGTGTCCGGTAGACGTGGCGAAGGAGGGGGTAGAGTTCGACTGCGGAGTGTGGACCAACGGGTGGTTCACGGTGCCACACGGGCCGTGCCCGGTGTGTGGCAAGGAGTTCCACGGGGCCCGGTCCCGGGAGCGGGCGGCTACGTCTCGCTAGCTTGGAGGAGTTGCCGAGGGTCGAAGATGCCTTGCTCGGCGCACCACTCGGCGAAAGTGGCGCGGCGCTGGCGGGCATAGGTCTGCATCAGTTCCACCGCCTCGTGAACCTGAGGCAGCGGCTTTCCTACGGGGCAAGGGAGCCACTCCACCCGCCCGAACAGCCGGCATACGAGCGGCCGCGCCGGGTAGACGAGGCACTGCTTGCGGGCGACATCGTAGAAGAGACAGGCCTCCACCGTAATATCCTCAAACCAGTGGACCGTCTTAGTCTGCTCGAACACTTGCAGAGCGCGAGCGGGGTCACACGTCCGAAGGTAGTCCACAATGCGATCGAACTCGTCGGCGGCCATCTGCACGCCCGCGGTGCAGCGCAGGCCGCACTCATGGCACCCCTGGCACGGGTCCCGCGGGTCGCTTGGCCTCCGTTTTGGCCGTGGGTAGCTCCAGTCGGCCACGCTCCCTACCTCTGACCGGCATGAACGCTGGCTACCTGATTGTTCCCTGAGAGTACCCCTTCCACGCCTCACCGTGCTATGATTGTGCCTGCCCAGCCTCCTCATCGGACAGCCGATTCCCGACCGCGGGTGGAAGCCAGCCATGGATCAGAGCAGAGTGGAGATAGCGTGCCGCAACGCGGAGAGAAGAGACCTTTCCGCGCTGGGCCAGCTATACCTGCTTGCCTTCGGAAGGTCGGTTGACGAGCTGCAGACTCCGGACCTATCGCCCGCCGCCCTGGCCGACGTGATGGCGGCCTGTCTGCGAGCAGACCATGGCTCGATTGTAGTGGCGGAAACGAGGGAAGGGGAGCAGAGCCGGATCATAGGTTACATCGTCGCGGTGGCCAACGCCCACCATGTCTGGCGGGCCGCGCTGCGGCGAGGGCTCGCCTTGGTGTGGATGTGGCGATGGGTCACGGGGCGATACCGCCTGCCCCTGCGACAGGCGCTCCGTATCTTTGGTGACAAGCTGAGATTGTGGGCGACCTGGCGGTCTGCCGCGTACCGCTGTCCGGCCCGCATCCTCTCCGTGGCCGTCCATCCCGACTGGCAGCGCCGGGGGGTGGGGAAGTCCCTGCTTGACCGGGGGCTGTTGCATCTTCGTGACCGCGGCTGTACCTGCGCGGGGCTGGAGGTGCGGAGCGATAACTCCGCGGCGAAGGCGCTCTACCAGCGAAGCGGCTTTCGGAGCGCGGGTGAGTTCGAGAACACCCGGGGGGCCTGGGAGGTGATGCTGCTCACGCTGCGAGAGGGCGCGGGGAGGGCGCCGACCAGGAGACGCCGCCTGCCCCGCCTGCTGGCGTTGGCGCTGTTGGTGGTGGCGCTGATCGCCGCCCACGCCTGGCTGGTGACCCGTCTCAGGTGGAGGGCGGCGCTGCGGAAGGCCGGGTTCACAGACGAGATGGCGAGCCCGGAGCAGGAGGAGCGCATCCTGGTGGTGGCTCCGCATCCGGACGACGAGATGCTGGGGTGTGGAGGGCTGATGCAGCAGGCGGTGGAGGCCGGGGCAGAGGTGCGGGTGGCGCTGATGACCAATGGGGACGCCTCCGAATTGGCGGTCATCTTCGGGGAGAAGGAGCTTTCCCTATCTGCTCAGTCCTACATCGCCCTGGGGCGAAAGCGCCAGCAGGAGACCCTGAGCGCGCTGGCGGCGATCGGCGTGCCTCGCCAGAATGTTTACTTCCTCGGTTACCCGAACAACGGGCTCACCGCCCTGTGGCGACCCGAACACTGGCTTCCCTCACAGCCCTATACCTCGCCCTACACCCATCTATCCGCCTCCCCCTATGAGTACACGCTCACCCCCCACGCCCAGTACTGCGGGGCACAGGTGTTGTCGGACCTGGTGACTCTGCTGGATCAGATCCGTCCTACCGCCATCTACGTGACACATCCCCAGGACATCCACGCCGACCACTGGGCCACCAACGCCTTCGTGGGATATGCGTTAGCGACGGTGGCGGCTCGCGGAGGCGAATGGGCGCGTGAGACGAAGGTCTACGGGTACCTGATCCACTGGCCTCGCTTCCCGGTTCCGCAGAAGCTGCAGCTCAAGCGGGGCCTGCTGCCGCCGGCGGACCTGCACGCAGGGATTGAGTGGCTGCGGCTGCCGGTCTCGGAGGAGCAGGCGCGGGCCAAGTCGAGATGTGTGATGATGTACCGTAGCCAGATGCCGCGCTTCGACGGGCTCCTGAAGAGCTTCGCCCGCACCAACGAGATATTCGCGCCACGGCCAGTCGTAGAGATGGACTGGGAAGTCCCTCACCGCTGGCAGGACGAGGACAGCGGACGGCGGCGCCTTGGGGGAGCGGAGCTTACAGGTGTCGAGTTGACTCTGGCTCGAGACCGGTCGGTGCGAGGGCTGGTGTGGACCGCGCCACGGCCGCTGCCAAAGCGAGGTTACGTGGCGCTGGACCTGAGAGCCTGGGATGTCATCGGCAGGCCGGTGGTGATGACGCTCTGGATTGACGCGGACGGCTCGGCAGAGGCCGAGCTGGTGACCAAGCGGTCCCGCCAGCACCTGCCGGCAGAGATTCGACTCCGGGAACCCGGACTGCTGGAGTTCAGCGGGTTCACGCTGCCGCGGAGCGTGCTTGAGAACGGTGTCTTCGTCACCTGCTGGGGGAGCGTCCGCGACCGGGCGGTCGATCCCGCGGTGGTGAGCTGGGTACATATTGCCCCGGTCCACTGAGCAGCGGGCGCACCACCCCGAGGCGCCCTGGCGGCGATAGCTGCTGGCTATAATGCGTCTGGTTGAGGTCGGGTTTGACACAGCCTGAAGAGGCTGGTACACTACCCCAATTCGGTGGTCGCGGCGGCGCATGTAGGGGTGGCTAAGCCCGCCGCGGGCGGGCCGATATGGCGGTCCGGTGGGGCACTTAGCCATCTCAATAATACCAGGGGAGGTCGCTTGACCCGTGGAGATCGAGATCGGTCGCGGAAGGAAGAGCCGTCAGACGTACGGCTTCGACGATGTCGCCCTGGTCCCGGGAGGGACCACCTATGACCCGGAAGATGTAGACCTGAGCTGTGAGCTAGCGGGGCTTCGGCTTCAGCTCCCCCTCCTGGCGTCCGCGATGGACGCGGTGGTTGATGTCCGCTCGGCCGCGGTCATCAGCGAGCTCGGCGGCATTGGGGTTCTGCATCTCGAAGGCCTTCAGTGCCGCTACGAGGATCCTGCCGCGGTGCTCGACCGAATCGCCTCCGCGCGCCCCGAGGAGACTGTCGCTGTCCTCCAGGATGCCTACCGCGAGCCCCTCCAGGAGAAGCTGGTGGCACGCCGCGTCGCCGAGCTCAAGGAGACAGGCGCGAAGGTAGCCGTTTCTCCCACTCCGATGTTCGCGCACCGGGCCGCGGAGATCATCGGTCCGGGCAAGGTGGATGTCTTCGTCGTCGAGGCCACAGTGATCACCGCGCGTCATATCTCCTCCCGCTACCAGAGCCCGGACTTCAAGCGGCTGGCCGACATGGTTCAGGCGCCGGTTCTCGTTGGCAACTGCAACAGCTACGAGGCAGCGCTCGACCTCATGCGGGCCGGTGCCGACGGTGTGCTGGTGGGAGTGGGACCGGGGGCGGCCTGCACCACACGCCGAGTGCTCGGGATTGGGGTTCCGCAGGTCACCGCGGCCGTGGACTGCGCCGCGGCCAGAGATGACTACCAGCGTGAGACCGGAAAACGCGTTCCCATCATCCTCAACGGCGGTATGCGGGTGGGCGGCGACATTGCCAAGGCCATCGCCGCCGGCGCTGATGCGGTGATGATCGGATCCCCCCTCGCCATGGCGGAGGAGGCCCCCGGCCGTGGCTACAACTGGGGTATGTCCACCGGCCACGCGGGCCTGCCTAGGGGCACCCGCATCCACGTCGGCATCGCCGGGCCAATGAAGGAGATATTACTCGGTCCCGCCCATCGCGACGATGGCACCATGAACCTCTTCGGGGCTCTTCGCCTCTCTATGGCTTCCTGCGGCGCCCGCACCCTCCCCGAAATGCAGCACACCGAGATCATCGTCGCTCCCGCCCTCCCCAGCGAGGGCAAGGCCGTTCAGCGCGCACAGGGCGTCGGCGGGAGCCGGTAGACAGGCAGAGTAGGGGAGGAGATGACAGCCCCCGGTTCGGCGAGACGAGAGGACATGGTGGTCGTTCTGGATTTCGGCGCGCAGTACAACCAGTTGATTGCGCGGCGAATCCGCGAGTGCCGGGTTTACTGCGAAATCCTCCCACACGATACTTCGCTGGACCAGCTTCTGGCGAGAAAGCCGAAGGGCATCGTGCTCTCTGGGGGACCCAGCAGCGTGTACGAAGAGGGAGCGCCTCTGGTATCACGTGAGTTCTTCGACGCGGGCGTTCCGGTGCTCGGTATCTGCTACGGGATGCAGCTCATGGCCCACGTGCTCGGGGGCAGAGTGAAGGGCGGCGAGCGCAGGGAGTACGGCCGGACCGAGCTGACGGTGCTCAACGACCAGGACCTTTTCCAGGGACTCAACCCCCGCCTGATCGCGTGGATGAGCCATGGCGATCGCGTGGAGGGAGTGCCCCCTGGGTTTGCGGAGACGGCGCGGACCTCCAGCGCGCTGGCGGCCATGTCGGACCGGAAACGGAAGCTGTTCGGGGTGCAGTTCCATCCCGAGGTGGTGCACACTCCGTGGGGGATGGACCTCTTCCGGAACTTCCTCTATCAGCAGTGCGGGTGCAAGCAGACGTGGACGCCGGATTCGGTGATCGCCCAGGCGGTGGCGGCGGTCCGTGAGCAGGTGGGCGGAGGGAAAGTGGCGTGCGCGCTGAGCGGAGGCGTGGACTCCGCGGTCACGGCCGCGCTGGTTCACCGGGCGGTGGGCAGCCAACTGACCTGTATCTTCATGGATCACGGCTTTCTGCGCAAGGGCGAAGCCGAGCAAGTGGTGCACACCTTCGGAGAGAACTTCCACGTCAACCTAGTGCACGTGCAAGCGCAGAAGCGCTTCCTGAAGCGGCTGGCCGGGGTGGTGGACCCGGAGGAGAAGCGGCGCATCATAGGGGAGCAGTACGCGGCGGTGCTGGAGGAGGAAAGCCACAAGCTGGGCGACGTGCAGTTCCTCGCGCAGGGCACCTTGTACCCGGATGTTATCGAGAGCGGCACCCGCGAGGCCGCCCGCATCAAGACCCATCACAATGTGGGTGGCCTGCCCGAGACGCTGAAGCTCAAGCTAGTGGAGCCGGTTCGCTACCTGTTCAAGGATGAGGTGCGCGCGGTAGGGGAGGAGCTGGGGCTGCCGGGCGAGATCGTTTGGCGCCACCCATTCCCCGGTCCCGGGCTGGCGATCCGCATCCTGGGCGAGATCACGCCGGAGCGGCTGCGCTCTCTGCAAGAGGCGGATGCCATCATCATCGAGGAGATCATGGCGGCGGGCCTCTACCGCCGGCTCTTCCAGTGCTTTGGCGTGCTGGCGCCGGTGAAGAGTGTGGGAGTGATGGGCGATCAGCGCACGTACGCGAACACCGTCATCGTCCGCGCCGTGACCAGCGATGATGCTATGACCGCAGACTGGGCGCACTTGCCCTACGAAGTGCTGGGGCGGATCAGCACCCGCATCATCAACGAGGTGAAAGGTGTGAACCGGGTGGCCTATGACATCAGCTCCAAGCCGCCGGCCACCATCGAATGGGAGTGAGGTGCTCGGCCATGATGTCTGACATCAAAGAGGTCCTCATCACCGCAGAGCAGATCCAGGAGAAGGTGAAGGAGATGGGCGAGCAGATCGCCCGCGACTACCGGGACAAGAACCCGGTGCTGGTGGGCGTGCTCAACGGGGCCTTCGTGTTCCTGTCCGATCTCATGCGGCACCTGGACATTCCCTGCACCGTTGACTTCGTCTCCTGGCAAAGCTATGGCAAGGACACCTCCTCCAGCGGCGTGTTCAGGATCATGAAGGACCTGGAGACCAATGTCGAGAGCAAGCACGTGCTGGTGGTGGAGGACATCATTGACACGGGCCTCACCCTCCACTACCTGCTGGACACCATCCGCTCCCGCAAGCCGGCGAGCGTGCGAGTGGCCGCGCTGCTGGACAAGCCCTCCCGCCGCCGCATCGAAGCGAAGGCCGACTACCTTGGGTTCCAGATCCCGGACTACTTCGTAGTCGGATACGGCCTCGACTTCGCGCAGGGCTACCGCAACCTCTCTTTCATCGCCGTGCTGAAGCCGGAGATCTACGCCGGGCGGGATACGCCGCCGGATGAGCTGGAGTAGGGTTGCTTGTCCATCCCTTGACCGTTTACGAGGTGTACCCACGGGCAGGTTTGTGGTATAATGCGCGCGGATGCTCCAGAGATGTTATCCGGAGCAGTGGGCGCGGGGACCCAATTGCGGTAGTATGTCGCAGGCGCGCCAAGGTTCCAATCCCGACATCTTCTGCGGAGTCTCGGGCGCTGATGTAGGCCCGGAGGCCATGGCCCTTCCGTCCGGATATTCCTGTGGTCGCCCCCGAGCGCAGCGCGTGTGGGCAGACCCTTTCACGCCGTGATCATAACTCAAGAGACCCGGTAGTATGCAGACAGCAGATTCCACCGGTCGCCGCGGCCGTCAAAGGCGGCACGCGCGGCGCCCAGAGCCCGCGGCGACATCTATCCCCACCACTACAACGCCTTCGTGGCAGACAGAGGGCCGACAAGTGATCGAACTGGCAGAGCTCGAGACCAAGGAGCTGGAAGACCTCCACGACATCGCCAAGGGGCTGGCGATGGAGGCCTACGAGAAGTTGCATAGGCCCGACCTGCTGGTCCAGATCATGCGGGCGCAGGCCGAGCAGAATGGCATGGCCTGGACCCAGGGCATCCTGGAGGTGCTGCCGGAAGGGTACGGGTTCCTGCGGACGCGGAACTACCTGCCCAGCCCCGACGACATCTATGTCTCCCAATCTCAGGTCAAGCGCCTGGGGCTGAAGACCGGGGATACCGTTGTCGGGGCGGTGCGGGCGCCGAAGAGCGGAGAGCGATATCACAGCCTGCTCAAGGTGGAGGCGATCAACGGGATGTCGCCCGAGTCGGCGCGCCACCGGAAGAGCTTCGACGAGCTCACCCCCATCTACCCCGACGAGCGACTGCGCATGGAAACGGAGCCGATCCATGTGACGGGGCGTTTCGTGGACATCGTGGCCCCGATCGGCAAGGGGCAGCGCGGGATGATCGTCTCCCCGCCCAAGGCCGGCAAGACCACGATGCTCAAGCAGATCGCCAACAGCATCACCACCAACCATCCGGAGGTGTACCTGCTGGTGCTGCTGATTGACGAGAGGCCGGAGGAAGTGACCGATATCCGGCGGTCGGTGGATGGCGAGGTGGCCGCTTCCACCTTCGACGAACTGCCGGAGAATCACCTTCGGCTCCAGGAGATCGTGCTGGAGCACGCGAAGCGGCTGGTGGAGACCGGCCGAGACGTGGTGGTGCTGCTGGATTCTCTCACCCGTCTCTCTCGCGCCTCCAACCTCACCGTGGCACCCAGCGGGCGCACTCTCTCGGGCGGGCTGGATCCGAGCGCACTCTACCGGCCGAAGCGCTTCTTCGCCTCCGCCCGCAACATCGAGGAGGGCGGCAGCCTCACCGTGATTGCCACCGCTCTCGTGGAAACCGGCAGCCGCATGGACGACATGATCTTCGAGGAGTTCAAGGCCACCGGCAACTGGGAGGTAGTGCTGGACCGCTCCATGGCCGATCGGGGCATCTTCCCGGCGATTGACATTCCTCGCTCGGGCACCCGCCACCAAGAGCTGCTGTTCTCGGAGGAAGAGTTGCAGCGAGTCTACCAGTTGCGGCGGGTGCTCAATGCTCTGGACACGACGCAGGCGACCGAGCTGCTGCTCACCGGGCTGAGAAAGACTTCCTCGAATGCCGAGTTCCTGAAGTGGGTGCAGCGAGAGCTGAGCAAGGAATCCAAGTGAGACGGCGCCCGAGCAGGGGAGGACCGGCGCAGTGGCGGAGGTAGACGAGGTAAAGGTGGAGGTGGTCGGCGTCTTCGAGCAGTCGGCCGCCGGCGGGGGAGACGAAGCCAAGCTGCCGTTGGTGATTCTGCGAGACCCCGCGGATCGCGAGCTGCATTTGTGCCTGGGCTCGTGCGAGGCGTTCGCCGTGCATCTCGCGCTGGCGCGGCAGCTCGTGTCCCGGCCCCTTACCCATGATCTGGCGCTCCGCCTGCTGCAGAAGCTATCGGTTACTATAGGGCGCGTGGTCATCGGCAGGCATCCGTGGGACGGGTATCAGGCAACCATGTACCTGAACGCGGAGGAGGGCGAGATGGCGCTGCCGGCTCAGCCAGGGGACGCCATAGCCATCGCGCTGCGCGCCGAGGTACCCATCTACGTCACCGAGGAGTCGCTGTCCGGTCTGGGCACCCAGAGCGGCTAGCGCGGTGATGCAAGACACGCTGTAGGTACGCGAGAGGGCGATCTGATGGTCATCATCATGCAGACGGGCGCCTCCGAGGGGGAGGTGGAGGCAGTCCTGCGAGCAGTTGAGAAGGCAGGCTTCCGTCCCTTCATCAACCCGGGCGTGGAGCGCAAGGTGATTGCGCTGCTGGGCGCGGTGGATGCGGCAAAGGCGGAGCTTGCGGAGCACTTCTCGGCTCTCCCCGGTGTCGAACGGGTGACGCTGATCTCGGACCCGTACAAGCTGGCCTCCCGCCGCACTCACCCTGACTCTTCAGTGGTGCAGGTGGGGCCGGTGGCGATTGGCAGCTCGCAACTCGCGCTGATCGCGGGGCCGTGCAGTGTCGAGAGCCGCGAGCAGATGCTGGAGACCGCGGCGGCGGTGAAGAAGGCGGGGGCGAACCTGCTGAGAGGAGGCGCCTTCAAGCCGCGCACGTCGCCGTATTCCTTCCAGGGCCTGGGAGCGGCCGGCCTGGAGATCCTGGCAGAGGCGCGGGAGGTGACCGGGCTGCCAATAGTGACCGAGGTGCTGCATCCGGGAGACTTGCAGTTGATCGCGCAGTATGCGGACGTGATCCAGGTCGGGGCGCGCAACATGCAGAACTTCCGCCTGCTGCAGGAGGTGGGGCAGACGGGGAAGCCGGTGATGCTGAAGCGCAATCCGGGCTGCCGGGTTCGCGACCTGCTGATGGCCTCCGAGTACATCATGCTGGAGGGCAACCTCCAGGTGGTGCTGTGCGAGCGGGGGATCACTACCTTCGAAGACGCCACCCGCTACACCATGGATCTGAATGTGATCCCGGTGATCAAGCGGCTCAGCCATCTTCCGGTGATCGCTGATCCGAGCCACGCCACCGGAGACTGGCGCTACGTTACCTCGGTTGCCCTGGGGGCGATCGCCGCGGGTGCCGACGGCCTCATGGTCGAGGTGCATCCGGATCCTGCCGCGGCGCTCTCGGACGGGCCGCAGTCGCTTCGTCCGGACAAGTTCGCGGACCTGACGCGGGCGCTGGCGCGCGTCGCCGAGGCGGTGGGCAGGAAGCTCGAGCCGGTAGCATGAGCGGATAGGGGAGGAGCGGCGGGAAGTGGCCTCCGGCGGCGGGAAACGGGGAGATGCCTTCGCACGCATCGCGCCCTACTACGATGCCCTCATGGCAAACGTGCCCTACGGGGTGTGGGCTGACTACGTCGCGAAACTGACCACCCTCGCCGGCCACCCCATCCACGCCGGCTGCCGCCTGCTGGACCTGGCCACCGGCACCGGGTCCGTGGCTCTGGAGTTCGTCTCTCGGGGCTGCTCGGTGGTAGGGATAGATGTCTCCGAACCCATGCTGGACCAAGCGGAACAGAAGGCCGCGCGCAGGGGCCTGGAGGCAACCTTCCTCTGTCGGGACCTGGCGGATTTCACGCTTCCTCCGGACTTCGACTACGCCGTGTGCTTGTACGATAGCCTGAACTACCTCCTGGAGCTCTCCTCACTCGAACGGGCGTTTGCTAATACTCGAGGCGCGCTCAAACGTGAGGGGCTGTTCATCTTCGATGTGAACACCATACGCGCCCTGGAGGCGGAGTTGTTCACCCAGCGCAGCGTCCCTGGCGCCGCCGTCAGCTATCGCTGGGTCAGCCGGTACGACCCGCGCACGCGCATCTCGCGCATCAACATGCAGTACCGGATCCCCGGCACCGGAGAGCGCTTCGCACTGGTGCACATCCAACGCGCCTATGGCGACGAGGAGATTCGCGACGCCCTGTACGCCGCGGGCTTCACTCACATCGCCGCCTATGATGGTTACCGCTTCGAACTGCCCACACCGGCCAGCGACCGCGTCTTCTACGTCGCTAGCGCCGGGTAGCAACCTGGCGCCGGAACCACGTCCGTCGGCCGAGGGTCAGCTCCACTAACGCTTCTAGCTCGGACTCGCTGCCTTGATTCGGGACCTGCTGGGGAGCCGAATGCAACATAAGATATATTATCGGACGCTACAGCGACTCGCAAAGCGCCGGCGCAACAGGTGGCGTTCGTAGGCCCAGTGATCTCCTCCCCCCTAACGGTCCGAACTGCCAGCCACCATCGGCACGAACCGCACCGGGACAACCGCCTTCTCTTCCAGCTTCCCTTTGTGTTTGCGCAGGAGGTAAAGAGTTTGGTCAGTCCACTGGGGGCCGACGGGGATCACCATGCGCCCTCCCTCGGCCAGCTGCTCGGCGAGGGCCTTGGGTACGTCCTCCGGGGCGCAGGTGACGATGATCGCATCGAATGGGGCGTGCTCGGCCCAGCCCTGGTAGCCGTCGCCGGTCCTCACCTTCACGGTATCGTAGCCCAGCCTACGGAGCGTGTCTGCCGCGCTCTTGGCCAGTCCGGGGAGGATCTCCACCGTGTACACGTAGGGGGTGAGCTCGGCGAGAATGGCCGCCTGGTAGCCGGAGCCGGTGCCGATCTCCAACACTCTGTCGGTGGGCTTCAGCTCCACCAGCTCGGTCATCAGGGCGACGATGTAGGGCTGCGAGATGGTCTGCCCTTCGCCGATTGGGAGGGGGCGGTCGTCGTAGGCCTGGGGGCGCTGATCCTCCGGCACGAACTCGTGCCTGGGAACGGTCGCCATCGCTTTCAGGACCCGTTCGTCCCGGACTCCCCGGTCGTATATCTGTTCCCGGACCATGCGGGTGCGCGCGGCTGCAAAGCCTGCCCGGCCAGAGCTGTCCTCTCCGGCAGACGGCTGAGGAGTGCGGCTTCGCTGGGAGCGACAGCCGAGAGCGCAGAGACAGAGCAGCCCCGCTAGCACCGCTGCAGCGGGCCTGAGACGAGGCCGTATGTCCACCGTACCGCCCCCTTCCTCCCCCTCCCCGCGGGTGTTCGAAGGCGAGCCATGCCGCTGGAAGCTGCTGCCGCAGGCGTGAGTGTAGCACGAGCGGTGTGGCGCGTCCACTCAGCCGGCCGTCATGCCGTCAAGGTCTGTGCAGATGCGCTGCCACGGCGTCCGCCGCGTTCAGCGAGATGTGTTCGTGCTAGGCAGCTCGGCAGCGGCAGGGCGCGGGGAGTGGAGAGGGAAGAGTAGCATTCGGCAACATGAGCAAGCGTGCGACTAGAAGGAGCAGGAGGCAGCAGGTCAGCAGCGCCGCGCCTCCACAGGCCGGCGGGCGTGGTGATGCGATCGCGGTAGTGGTTCTCATCCTGGCCGTGCTCGCCTTCTGGTGGCGTGCCGCGCTGCTGCGCGGGTTCCTGATCCACAGCGACATCTGCTACTTCTTCGAGCCGGTGAAGGCGTTTCTGCACGAGTCGCTGCGGGCGGGGAGACTCCCGCTGTGGTCGCCGTACATCTTCTGCGGCTACCCGCTGGCGGCGGAGGGGCAGATCGCCGCCTTCTATCCGGTGTCGCTGCTGATCTCCTGGCTCCTCCCCTCCCCCGGGGCCATCAACTGGCTGATCATCACTCATCTGCTGCTGGTCGGTGTTTCGATGTACGCTCTGGCGCGCTTGCTTGGCATGTCGGTGTTCGCTGCCTGGCTCTCCGGGTTCGTGATGTCGTTCTCCGGCTACCTCTTTGCACACAGCCAGCACGTCGGTCTTGTCTGCGCGGCCGCGTGGCTGCCAGCGGTGATCCTGTTCGTGGAACGCGCCTGGCAGAAGGGGGTGCTGCCGAACGCCGCGCTGGCGGCGGCGGCCTGGGCGATGAGCGCGCTATCGGGCCACCTGCAGACGACGTTTCACATTTCCCTGCTGGTCCTGTTCTGGATCTGCTGGAGACTGGTGCAGCAGCGGAAAAAGGAGGCGTGCTGGAGATACGGGCGAGCCATCGCCGTTCTTCTCCTTACCTTCGGGCTGGGAGCAGGTATGGCGGCTGTGCAACTGGCCATGACTCGTGACCTATCCGCCATCGCCTTCCATGGCGACCGCGGCAGCCTGGAGTACGTCACCGCGTTCTCGCTTCGCGCCGAGCACGTGGCTGGACTGGTAAGCCCTATGTGGCAAGGAAGCCCGGCGTTCGATGACTACGCAGGAGATAACTACTACTGGGAATATGTGCTCTACATTGGCTTAGTTCCATTGGTGCTGGCAGCGATCGGCGCCACCAGACGTCGAGGATGGACACTGGCCGGCCTGGCGGTGGCGTCTCTCTGGATGGCGATGGCGAGCAGCAATCCGCTGTACCAGGTGCTCCGCTTCCTCCCCGGCTTCGCGGACTTCCGGGTGCCCGCTCGCTACCTGCTGGTGTTCACGTTCGCGGCGGCGCTCCTTGCGGGGCAAGGATGGGAGGCGGTGGCGCGGCTCAAGTGGGCCGAGCGCGGCCGCAGAGCGGTTGTGCTGGCTGGTCTGGTGGCCTTGCTTGCGGCCCTCGATCTGGCCATGTTCGACCGCACCGTGGCGCCGCTCGCCAGCCCGAAGGTGTACGCGAAGCCCGAGGCCGTCACGGTGCTGGAGCGCGACACCACCTGGTGGCGGGCGCTGCTCCTGCCCCCCCAACTGGTGACTGCTGCCTGGGTGCCGGAGGGCGGCTGGGCGGTGAACCCGGATGGCTGGGCGGAGGTGCGAGCGACCCTCGCCCTCGACATCCCGCAGTCGTACCGCCTTCGAAGTGTTACGGGATATCCGACCCTCGTCAACCGCGATCAGACGCCCTTATTCGACCGCGCCATCAACCTCGCCTTTGGCCAGGGCGACCTGACGCTCGTTTCGTTGATTGGGGTGCGCGATCTGCTGGTGGACCCGCGGCGCCTTGTGGACCCGCAGCCGGAGAGGCGAGTTAGACTACCCGGGGAACCGGCGAGCTACGCGGGTCCGTACGCGATCTACCGCAACGACAACGCCTTCCCACGGGTCTTCGGGGTGGCGCAGGTGCTGCGCTGTCGCGACCGCTCAGAGGCGTTGAACCAGGTGCTGCAGGTCGCGGCGGCAGGCCGGCTCCGCGACCAGGCAGTGGTACAGGATGACCTGCCCGAGTTCGCCTCCGCACCTGAGGGCCGCCTCTCGCTTCGATTCTCAGAACCGCGTCCCGAGCGTGTGCTAGTGGAGGCAACCGCCGAACACGATGCCCTGCTGGTCCTCAACGAGCGCTGGGACCCGGGCTGGCGCGCCTATTGTGACGGCCGGCCGGCGCAGCTCGTGGAGGTGGACACGGTGCTGATGGGAACCCCGCTCCCCAAGGGCAAGCACCGTGTCGAGTTCCTGTACCGCCCACGCGGGCTGGTCCTCGGGCGCGCGGTCACGTTGGCGTCGGTGATCGTGGCACTGCTCCTGATAGCACTGTCACCTGTGACGCGACGGAAGGCGAGATCGCGCGGCTAGATGAGCGGCCTCTGCGCCTGCTGGTCCAGGCCAGCGCCTATCAGGCCTGCCAGGTCATCCAGGTCCGTATCGTCGCAGACGGGGTCGGCCCCGAGCTGCTGCAGCTTCTCCCATCCCTCACGGAAGGGCGAGTCCTGCCAGGGAACGCCGTAGAGCCGCCGGCCGCAGCGCTGGGCGTGGCGGGCGGTGACGATGCTGCCGCATTCGGCATAGGCCTGCACCACGATCACGGCCTGGGACAGCGCCGCCTGCAGCCGGTCGCGGGCGAGCAGGAACCGTCTGTCCACCTCGGTTTCAGGCGGCACTTCTGAGAGCAGGCAGCCGCGGCGGGCGATCCTGGAGGCGAGCATGCCATTCTCAGACGGGTAGATGTGCAGGAGGCCGCATCCCAACACCGCGATGGTGCGGCCCGCCCTGCTCGCCAGGGCGCCGCGGTGGGCGGCAGTGTCAATCCCTCGGGCCAAACCGCTGACGATGGTGAACCCGCGCTCGCTCAGCGCTCGCGCCAGCCGCCTCGCCAGCCTGCGCCCGGCTTGATCGGGCTCCCGGGTCCCCACCACCGCCACCGCCCGCGCGTCCTCGGCCAGCAGCGCCCCGCGCAGATGGAGCAATGGCGGAGGGCTGCGCAGATCGAGCAGGCCGGGTGGGTAGCCGGCGTCTTCGAGTGAGCACAAAGTGATCCCGTGTTTGCCCAGCCGCTCAAGCCGCTTGCGCAGCGCCGCCATGCTGTCCGCGGCGCGGGCCATGTGCGCGGCTTGCTCTTCGGAGAGGCCGCCCCGCGCCATGAGCTCCTGCGGCGAGGCCTTCACCGCCTGCTCCGCCGAACCGAAGATCCGCGCCAGGCGCAGCATGGCGGCCGGGCCTAGCCCCGCCACCTCTTGCATCGCCGCCCACCAGACGGCGGCTCCTCCCCTACCCCGATCGTTCACGCCGGCGCCCACGCCCGACAGGCGCAGTCGGAGTCCTGGTGGTTGGCGATCACGTGCGCGAACAGCGCCCGCACGCGGCTCGCCTGCTGCGCCATGAACTCGCTTACGTCTTCGTGCTTCACAGGCTCGGCGGTCACCCCGGCGGCCCAGTTCGTGACCACCGCGGTGGCGGCGTAGCAAATGCCGGCTTCCCTGGCAAGCGCTACCTCTGGCACATTGGTCATCCCCACCACATCCGCGCCCAGGGCCTGCAGCATGCGAATCTCGGCAGGCGTCTCGAAGCGAGGCCCTTGCATGCATGCGTAAGTGCCGCCGAGGATCACCTGCTCGTCGAGCGCATCCGCTGCCGCCCAGATCTCCTCCCGCAGTCGTGGGCAGTACGGTTCGGTCATGTCCACGTGTTTGACCTCACCGTCCTCGCCATCGAAAAAGGTGCTCTCACGGCCGTGTGTGAAATCGAGGAACTGGGTCAGCAGCACCAGCGAACCCGGCGGCATGCTCTCTGCGATTCCACCCACGGCGGCGGAGGCAAGGATGTTCCTCACCCCTAGCTCCCGCAGCGCGGCGATGATGGCGCGATAGTTCACGCGGTGGGGGGGCACACTGTGGTCGGCGCCGTGACGTGCCACGAATCCCACTTCCGCTTCGCCCACCGGCACGCGCACCACCTCGACCACACCATAGCGAGTGCCTACTTGCACGCGCTCGCACTCACTCTCGCCAAGGCTGTAGAAGCCTGTGCCACCGATCACGCCGAAGAGCATGGTGCCTATCCCTGACCGCAGCTTGCCGCCTCTATTCACCAATACCTGCCTCGCCTCCTCCAGTTCGGTTGACACCGCTTGCCGGATTGCCCTACAATCCCTTCACGCGTTCGCAGACCCCACGCCAAGAGACCGCACATGGCCAACGACGCACGCAGACAAGAACTCCTCACTCGGCTCCGACACGGCCTGCTCATCAAGGACGGCGCCATGGGCACCACTCTGAGCGCGGCCGGACACTCCGGTCAGTCGCTGGAGATGCTCAACATCGAGCAGCCGGACCGCGTGAAGGCGCTCCACGCCGCCTACGTCACGGCGGGCAGCAAGATGGTGGAAACCAACACGTTCCAGGGCAACCGGATCGCGCTGGAGCGGCACGGCTTGGGCGACCGGGCTCAGGAGCTGAACCGCGCAGGGGCGGCGCTGGCGCGGGAGGCGGTCGGCGAGCAGATCTACGTGGCGGGAAGCATCGGCCCCAGCGGAGGTATCCTGGAACCCTATGGCGACTTGGATCCCGAAGTCGCCCGCGCCGCCTTCGCAGAGCAGGCGGCCGCGCTCGCGGAGGGCGGCGTGGACTTGCTGGTGCTAGAGACGTTCTCGGCGCTGGAGGAGATTCTGCTGGCGCTGGAGGGGGCGCTTGCCACCGGCCTGCCGGTGGTGGCCTCGATGGCGTTCGACCCGAACGGGCGAACCGCCTTCGGGGTGCCTCCCGAACGGGCTGCGAAGGCGCTCGAGGCGGGAGGAGCGTCAGTCGTGGGGGCCAACTGCGGGACCATCTCGCCGACCGAGATGGTCGGCATCATCGTGCAGTTTCGGCAGGCCACCTCCCTGCCGCTCATGGCACAGCCGAATGCAGGCCGCCCGGAGCGGGTCGAGGGTGGCGTCAGATTCCCCGAGGCCCCCACTGCCTTCGCCGGGGCCGCTCCACAACTGCATCAGGCGGGAGCAGCGCTCATCGGCGGCTGCTGCGGAACGACACCTGAGCATATCCGCCAGGTCGTCGCGCGACTCAGCACAGCGGAGTGAGCCTCAAACAGCCGTTCGTCATGTCTTCGTCCGGCCGCGCCTCCGCGCCCCCTTCTCGCGGCGATACATGGCAGCAGCGCGGCCGGATTGTGGCATAAGGATAGCGGGAGTCGGGAATGCCGCTTGCCAGGGACGCGGGCTGGGGCGCGGCCGAGAGCGGGCCGCCGGCGCCGCGAGAGAAGAATAGGGGGCACTGTCTCACTTGGGGATTGCTGGCGCTGCTGCTAGTCCTGTGGCAGAGTCAAGGCCGGTCCGCGCCCTGTCCAGTCCACATCGCCGTCAGTTGCGCGGGCGGTGCTGTCACGATCTCCATCGTCTCCGCCGAAGGCATCCCGGTCAAAGCTGACTCCTCCTCCTTGGACGATCCTCCCCGCTTGATCTTCGACCTGCCGGACGCAGTCATCTCGGCCGAGCAGCTCAGGTCGTTCGATGTGAACGCGGCGGGCGTGGACCGGGTGAGGATCGGGCAGTTCCAGGCTGATCCTCCTATCGTACGTGTGGTGGCGGATACGCGCGGGGGCGCGCAGGCCCCGGAATGGACGCTGCGAGACGGCCCCTCGGCGGCCCAGACCCTGCTCGTGCTGCGCGCGCCGGGCCCGCGGTCGCTGACCTTACCCACCATTAGCTCCTGTGGAAAAGAGGTGCTGCTCCGTTGCGTCGGCGCCGGCGCGGCTACTATGAAGGTGGGCAAGTTGCTGGACCCACCGCGCGTCTACGTGGATCTCAGCGACGCGCAGGTGGAGGGTGAGCACGTAGAACACTTCCCGGAAGGCCTGGTCGCCGAGGTCAGGATCGGCCAGCAAACCCCGCAGGGCGAGCGGCCGGTCGCCAGGTTGGTGGTAGAGCTGCGGGAGAATGCCGCCCACAGCGTGTTCACCGAGGGGGACGACCTGATGATCGCGGTGGGGGGCGAGCCATGGGCGCTGCCGCTCCCGGAGTACCATGGGGCAGGTCGGTTGAAGGGAAAGCGGATAGTGATTGATCCCGGTCATGGTGGGAAGGATGTGGGGGCGCCCGGACTCCTCGCCGGCGGGTCGGGTGGTGTCGTCTTCGAGAAGGACATCGTGCTCGACATCGGCCTGCGCCTGGCGGAAGTCCTGAAGGCGGAGGGGGCAAGGGTGGTGATGACGCGCTCGGACGACACCTACATCGGGCTGCGAGAACGCGCAGAGGTAGCGAACAAGCTGCAGGCAGATGCCCTGGTAAGCGTTCACTGTAACTCCTGCGACAATCCCGACACGCTTCAGGGGACCAGCGTCTACTACGATCACGCTCACAGCGTCGCGTTGGCGGGCATGGTGCAGCAGGAATTGCTGGCCTCCCTCGGCACGGAAGACAAGGGAGTGCGAAACGCCAATTTCGCGGTCATCCGGCGGACGCGCGGGCCGGGTATCCTCGTGGAGACGGCCTTCATCAACCACGAGGATGACCGGGGCCGCCTGCTCAACCCGAACCTCCGGGAACGCGCGGCGCGCGCCGTCGCGCGCGGGGTGATCCGCTTCCTCAACCAGGCGGGAGAGCCGGAGGCGGCGCAGAAGTGACCAGGAAGCGCAAGCAGGCATCACGGCGTGGCAGGCTTGCGGCGCTGGGGCTGATTGCGCTGGTGGGCGGCGCGGTGTGGCTGTGGCGGGCCCACCCCGAGTACCTTTCGGCTTCCCACTGGCTCAGGGCGCGCAGCGGGCGCACGTCGAGCATCGCCCGCCCGAGCCGGCCTTCTCCCGAAGCGCCGCTGGCCGGGCGCACGATCACGGTTCCGGTCTACTTCCTCCGCGTCACGGACCGGGAAGTCGGCCTGGTCGCCGTTCGCCGGCAGGTCTCCGCCAGCTCGCCGGCGAGAGCCGCATTGCAGGAGTTGATCAGCGGTCCGCTCCCTGCGGGGTGCGACCGTCCGTTTCCAGAGGGTGTCACAGTTCGCGGCATCAAAGTGGCGCATGGCATCGTCACCGCCGACTTCAGCAAAGAGCTGGTCACCCGCTTCCTGGGCGGCTCGTCCAATGAGGGAGCGTTAGTCTACTCGATAGTCAATACCTTGACCTCTCTCCCTCGCGTGGACAAGGCGCAGATACTGGTTGAGGGCAAGCAGGTGGAGAGCATCGGGGGCCACCTCGATGTGAGAGGGCCGCTGGCCTATGATGGCGAGCTGGTGCGGGAGTAGTGACGCGGCTGCGGCTCCGCCTCACAGCTTCACTCGCCGCTCGCCACCTTCACCCCTTGCACGCGGATGGTCGGCAGCACGCGTCCGGGTTCCGCCCGATAGTCGGAGGAGATCGCGTCTATGCGGCTGAGGAGCTCGAGGGCATGCCCGGCGACCATGGTGTTTCTGAGTGGGTAGGTAAGCTCCCCACGCTCGATGCGGAACCCCGCATCAACGAGCGCCGAGAGCTGGCCGGAGGCAGTGTCCGGAACGGGGTGGCCGAGGACCACGTAGATGCCGTCCTCCACCTCTCCGATGATCTCCGCAGCCGTCCTCGTCCCGAGAGTGGGCAGCACATTAGTGGACGCGATGCCAACCCGGGTGGAGTGTCCGGTGTTCTGCTCGCACGATTTCCTGGCCGTGTAGTGACTGTGCAGATAGGTGAGCAGCACCCCCTTCTCGACCAGAGTGACGGCTCGGTGCGGGAAGCCGTCGCCATCGCACACCGAAGAACTGAGGCCGCCGGGGATGAGCGGGTCGTCCACCAGGGTGAGTGCTTCCGCCGCCACCTGTTCTCCCTTCTTGCCGATCAGAAAGGACCGGTTGCGCTGCACCTCCTCCGCGCTCGCCGCGCCGCACAGCCCCTGGATCAGGCCGCCGCTGGAGAGGGGGCCAAACACCACTGGCAGCACCGCGGTTCTGATGGTTCTGCTGCTCAGGTACCTGAGAGCCTCCGATGCGGCGCGGGCACCGATGCCATCCACCTCCAGGTCGGCAAGTCTGCGTGCCGAATCCCACTCGAAGAACGAACCCACATCGTCATCTCTGCGGATCACCACGCTCGCGCTCACCGAGGCGGCAGTGCTCCGCTGCGCAACGCTGACGCCAAGGTTGTTGACCAGCGCCCACTCCCGCCAGCTCGTGGAGGCCCCACCGGAGACGACTGCTTCGGAGGTCACCGCCCGCGCCGAGTCAATGTTGCCCACCGCCCAGGCGGCCACTTCGGCGGGGGCAAGGGCGGCGAGATCGGCATCATAGAGGCCTGGAACCTCTGCATAGGGGCACGGGGAGACGAGGTCCACGAAGTCCGGGTCGGACTCGGCCGCCTTCGCCATCTCTGCCGCCCGAGCGCCGGCTTCCCGCGCATGCTCCTCTGATATGCCGGACATGCTGAACCAGCCGGTGCCGCCCCTGGCGAAGGCGCGCACAGAGACCCCGGCCCACAGCCGGGCGTCGCTTGACTTGATGGCGTTCTTCTCGATGGACACAGAGATGCCCCGCCCGCGCTCGACCGAGGCGTCCGCGAACTCGGCGCCGGCCTTGATTGCCGACTGGCAGGCGATCTCCGCTGTTTTCAGCAAGTCATCCATTGTTCTATCTAACCCTGACCGCCGACGACGATCTCTCTCACCTTGACGTAAGGCCCGCCGCCGTTGACTGGCATACTCTGTCCGTCTTTGCCGCAGTTTCCGGGCATGCGAAGCTCGAAGTCGCGGCTCACGCCCAGCATGTCAGCCAGAGTTTCCAGTGTCATCCCGGAGATCGAGACGTCCCGCACTTGCTCGGCGAGCTGGCCGTCGCGGATCATCACCCCCTCGCCGGCGTGACAGGTGTACTGCCCCTTCTCACACCACACATAGCCCCACTGGCCGCCGCGGAGCAGGATGCCCAGATCAATATCGGAGATCAGCTCCTCGAGCGAGAGCTCCCCCGGCAGGATCATGGTGTTGCTCATCCGTACGATGGGGCGATGCAGAAAGCCGTCTGCGCGCGCCGAGCCGTTGGGCGCCACACCCATCTTGGCGGCCGTCTCCAGTGAATGCATGAAGCCTTTGAGGACCCCGCTCTCCACCAGCACCCGGCGCTGTCCCGGCAGGCCCTCAGAGTCATAGCGATAGGATCCCCAGGACTTGGGGATGGTGGCGTCGTCCACGATGGTGATGCAATCGGACGCGATCTTGGTGTTCAGCTTGCTTGAGAGTATGGAGGTGCCGCTGAGGACGTGGTCCGCTTCGGCATTGTGCCCGATCGCCTCGTGAACTAACAAGCCGGTGATGGAGGGGTGGAAGACGGCGGGGAACTTGCCTGCCGGGGCAGGGCTCGCACGCAGCAGCGCGAGGGCGCGAGCTGCGGCCTTGCCGCTGAGCTCATCGGCGGGCGTCGCCTCCACCAGCTCGAAGCCGGCTTGCTCGCCCTGAATCTCCCGCGCGCGCTGCAGCACGGAGCCATTGCGTGCAGTGATGGCGTGCCAAACCAGGGTCCGCACGAACTCGGAAGAGACCAGAGTGCCGCGGGTGTTGCACACGATCTCTGTCTGGAAGGCATCGCTGTAGCCTGTCATCAGGTTGGCCACATGCTCGCCAGCATGACAGGCAGAGGCTTCCTCGTAGCCCCGCACGGCGGCGAGCTTGCGGTCCAGGGAAACCTCGGTGGGGTCCACTGCAAAGATCGCCTTCACCTCATCCACCACCGGCGGCGCCTCCGCCAGTTCCACCCGCTCCTCCAGGCGAGTGGAGGATACTCGCGCCAGGTCAATGGCGGATTGCAGGCAGGAGACCCAATCCTGGTAGGCGGTTGACTCCGAGCTGGCGAACCCCCACGCTCCCTCCACCAGCACCCGCACCCCTATTCCTGCCCTCTTCCCGGCGGCCACCCGATCGGCGCGGCCGTCCTGAAGCACCAACCCGCTGTGTCTAACCGCCGCGAAGCGGGCCTCGGCGAACTGCACCTTGCGGCGAACCGCCTCGTCCCGCAGGCGTTCTAGCTGTCTCCTCATGCCACTCACACTTGTCCACCCTTGTGCCCGCCACCAGAGTCGCCGGGCCGTGTCCCTCCGGCGACGCGGCCTATATTGCGACGCCGCTGGCTGCTTCTCCTGCCTGGCGAGCCATCGTCTGGGGGTAGCCGCGCGCAACAGGACACCAGGCGTGGGTGTCTAATCCCATAGCAACCAACTCAGGAGAGGACGAGATGCGACTCGTTGGCCTGTTGCTCGTGCTGGCTTTGGGCGTGTTGTGCGTGGGCTGCGACAATCCGCTGGAGATCGACCGAGAGACGGAGATCCAGATCGGGCGCGACGGCGCGGCGCAGTTAGAGGCGAAGTACGGCGTGCTGGAGGACCCCGCGGCGCTGGCGCGCCTGCAGGCGATCGGCGCCCGCATTGCCGCCACCACCAGCGATCCCTCCCTGCCGTGGACGTTCAAGATTCTGAACAGCGACGAGGTGAACGCTCTCGCTCTGCCCGGCGGCTTCGTGTATGCGACCAAGGGCATGATGGATTACGCCAAGGGAGACGATCAGCTCGCGGGCGTGATCGGCCACGAGGCCGTGCATGTGGACCACCACCACGCCAAGTCGGCCATCGAGAAGGCGATGACCCAAACCCTGCTGGTCGAGCTGATCACGCGGCGAAGCTCGGAGTCCATTCGCCAGGCAAGCCAGATTGCTCTGGATCTCGAGATGCGCCAGGGCTACCGCGAGAAGGAGTACGAGGCCGACCAGGTGGGCACGCTGTACGCCTTCCGGTCCGGCTACCGCGCGAACGGGCTTCGGCAACTGCTCGCCTACCTCCACGACAAGGAGGGCGACCCAGCGCGCATCACCTGGCTGCTGCAAAGCCATCCTCCCCTATCCAAGCGGATAGAGAGGTTGGATGGGTACCTCACGCAGTTGACGGGGGCGTAGTGAGCAAGCACGGAGGGACAGCCGGAGCCGCCCGAGAGGTCGTTGGACGCCAGCCGCGGTTGCGCCGTGTGAACCCGGTGCATGTCAGGCCCCGGGGGAAGGTGAAACGCCTTAGCTATGGTATACTGACTGTGGTCAGCGCAGAGTGGACCCGGCGGGTCCCGAACCCGCAGCTGGTGGATTCTAACTCCACGGTTCTCCCATTTGAACTACGGGCCCGCTCTGCGCTCCTTTTGCTTTGGCTCACGGGGCGCCCGCCGCGCCCGTTGGCGTGAATCCCGCGCTTGCGCAACAAGCGAGGTTTGCTGAGGCCCAAGCGCCGAACGCTCTACCGGCTGGACCAGTCGCCACAACCCGCCGCCTGCCCGCTCAAAGAGACCGGACCGTATGATCGTTGACTGCAAGGTGGCCAGCGTTGGCGGCCTGTCGCCGCCGAGCCCAGAGGACACCAGCCGATCGTGGATGTCCCGTACGCGGAGCGGAGCCAGTACCTCGCCCCGCTCCGTCAGTACGACGGCAGCCTTCACGGCGTTTGACGCGTCACGCCTCCTCCTCCTGGGCACCCCCGGCACTCGACCCATTGCCAGTGCCTCGCTTATGCCGGGCGGCAGATCAATGTCCCGGCTGGTACCGAAGAGCTGCTGGTACGCCGAAAGGAGCTGGCCGAACTTCTCTCTCAACCGCCTGTGCTCGCCGGCACACTGAATCAACTCCTCGGCCGTTGCTCTCACCGCGCTCTTGAGCTGCGCCTTCAGGGTGTGCAAATCGGTTGCCATGGTCGGTACCTCTATAGCGTATTATGCCATATACCATGGCCTGTGTCAAGGCCTTTACCGCCCCGTTTTGGGCTTTTTACGCCATTTCTCTGGTCGCATGCGCCTGCACTCTTCCGTTCGGGCCCGGGATCCCAGTGCGTGCGGCCGTGCGCCAACGGTGAAAACGTAAACCCACTCTCGATGCACTGCCTTGGCGAAGAATGCCTGGTTGATCAGCCGGCGGGTAAACGTATCCACCAGCTCCATGCCGTGCCCTACACACAGATCCCTGACCTGCTCGTGAGTGCCCGCCTTCGACTCGCCAATGACCAGACAGAAGTGCCCCCTGAGCACCTTGCTGAGTTGCACAATCACCGCCTCCATGTCGTTGAGGTAGTGCTGCGAGCGGCGACCGATCTCGGCGGAACCAGGCTCTGCGAGGCCGAGCACTTGAAACGACAGCCAGTGCATCTTCTGGTAGTTCTGGGCGCTCCAGTAGGGCGGGGAGGTGACGGCGAGCTGTGCCTGCCGGTTCAGTGATGCGAGGTCGCGAGCATCTTGCAGGATCGGCTCCGCGTGTCCCGTCGCCTGCGCATGGAACTCAGCAAGGGCGTTATCCATGCGCCGAAGCTGATTCAGCAGCCTGGCGAACGGGTTAATCTCGCGGGTGCGGTTGTCAACCTCGCGGTAGTAGTGCTTCTTGTCTTCGTAGCTTGGGCTGGATGGGAGCTGAGGAATGGTGCGGTCCATGCGCGCGTTGCTCATGCCCTTGAGGAGATCGGAGAGACCGATCTCGACGAAGTTGCGCGTGGCCGGCCCGAGTTCGGCCGCCCGATCCAGGATGGCGCGGATGGCGCGCCCCACATCCTCGCGGAACCAATCGCCGCTCCGGGGGAAGAGACCGGCTGATCGCGCCCTGTGCGCGGCCGGCCGGGCGGCGGCTGACTCCAGCCACTCCAGATATCGGGCGAGTTGAGGGCGCTTGATGTGCGCTGTCTTCGCCTGCGCGATGCGGACGGCGAGCGGGTTGATGTCGGTCCCCCAGGCCTCGTGGCCGAGCCGGGCCGCCTCCACGAGGGTAGTGCCACAGCCCATGAAAGGATCCAGCACGACGTCGCCGGGTCGAGCGTGCCGCTGAATCAGGCGGGCGGGAATCTGAGGGATGAACTTCGCCGTCCAGTGGTGGAAAAAGTGAGTAAGATACTGGGTTTCCTTGATGCCCAGGTGGGCGAAGTCCCAGTCCTCGCGTCTACTCATCAGGGCTTCCCGATCCAGGTGTGCCAGTCGTCGCCGATGCGGCCTTCCTTGCGGTAGCGCTCCATGGAGAGGCCGCAGGCGCAGTGGTGGTCATCTGGCAGGTTGCGCAAGATCAGACAAGCGATCTCCAGGAATCTCGACAAGGACTCATCTATCGCCTCCCGTTCGGCATCACCGATCAAGCCGTTGGGCAGCACGCCGGGCCGGACCTCTCGCTCGTGTACGCCCTCGGCGTAGCTGGCGACATAGCAGACGACCGCGTAGCACATCTCCAGTTCGCGCGCCAGGAAGACCTCCGGGCACAGGGTCATGCCCACGAGGTCGGCCCCATCCTTGCGATAGCGCCGGATCTCGGCCGGCGTCTCCAGGCGTGGGCCCTCGGTGCACACGTATACCCCGTGCTCCCGGCACTCGAGGCGGAGCATGCGAAGGGCGCGCTCTGCCGCGTCTCGCAGCTCCGGGCAGAAGACAGGAGTCTGCCGTATTGACCCGAGACCTGTATTCTTGTAGAAGCTGCTCTCGCGGTTGCGCGTCTCGTCAATCAGGTCGGTGGGAATCACGAACTGGCCGATGTGCAGGGAGGTATCTGTCGCCCCCGGACCTGACCAGGAGACAATGCGCGTGACGCCGCACTCCTTGAGCGCGTACAGGTTGGCCCGGTAGTTCACCCAGGGAGCGGCGACCTGGTAGCCCTCCTCTCCGTGCCTGGGCAGAAACAGGAAGTGCGCGTCGCCCACCCGCATGCGATAGATGGCGGCCGACTCACCGAAGGGCGTTGCCAACGGATCAACGCGGGTGCAATTGCGAGCCGCCGACGCCAGCACCTTGTGGGCGCCACTGCCGCCGATCACGGCAAACGTATCACGCGGCGTCATGGGAAGACCTCCACGCTGACAAGGATAGCATCTGCCGCTGCAAACATGAAGAACACCACAAGGCGAGGGCCAAGGACGCGAATCGCAAGCAGAGCACACTGATCATGCCCGCGGCCACGAAGGCGGCGGAGCTACGCTCCGGCTCAGGCGTAGACGCCGTGCCTCCTCCCCTCCTCCAGCATAGCGAGGTAGTTCTCCACAGGCATGTAGTTGGTGACGGTGTTGCCGGAGCCGAGGGCGTAACCGCCGCCAGGCATGCATGCCTCCAGGATCTCGCGAGTTCGTGCGGCAACTTCCTCCGCGGTAGCGCGGCAGAGCACATCCACATCCACCCCTCCGAGGATGGCAGTCCGGTCTCCCCACCGCCGCTTCGCTTCGGCCACCGGCATGATCACGTCCTCGAAACTGTGCTTGCCGTCTATGCCCACGTAGTCAATGAGATCGTCCATCACCGACTCGAGGTTGCCGCAGCTGTGCAGGAGGAATGGCTTGCCATGAGCGTGAACCGCCTCCGCGATCTTCCTCTGCCACGGAAAGACGTACTTGCGCATCGCCTCCGGCGCCATCATCGTCTGGGTCTTGAACCCCATATCATCACCCAGGAATACGGCCCCCACCGCCTCGTGGCTGGCGATCTCATCGAACACCTTCACCAGCCTCTCGCCCACCCGGTCGAACATCGCCTGCACCAGCTCCGGCTCGTCGGCCATGGCATAGCTCATCGGGCCATAGCCCATCACCCACATCACATTCTCCAGCACCCCGCCGGGCCCGTGCGGGATCAGCTTCATCCCCTCGGGCAGATACCTGGCCGCGTACTCGATCGGCCGGTAGCACTCATCGGTGGGAGTGGGCCACGGGTACCGGTCGAAGTCCTCCCAGGTCTCGACCATGCCCCGGTTCTCATCCATCCACGCCCGCTCCCTCATGGCCAGCGCCGCCGTGTCGGCCACCGCGGTGCTCTTGTAGGGGAAACCGAAGCTGGTGGCGCAGGGCACGTAGTCGTAGCCCATCCGGTAGTAGTACTCCGCCAGGTCCCGCGCGTACCCATCGGCGTCAGAGGAGAAAGGCGCTCCCCGAACCGCCACCATCACCGGCTCGTCAACGAACAGCTCGATGAAGGGGACGCGGTCGGGCACGCGGCGCGCGAACACCGCCTCCAGGCGGGCGAAATCAGGCTCTAGCTTCAGGTCGGGATAGGGCATGGTCCAGAACTCGACTACGCCGTGTCGCCGTAGGGGCACGGCACGCCGTGCCCTTACAGCGCTAGCGCGCCAACTCCTCCCCTCGTTCCAGCGCCTCCAGGTTCATCTCCAGGAGATACCCGAACCCCTTCCCTGCGCTACTGCGCATCGCCGCGATCAAGCTGTCCTTAGCCACCACCGGGCGCCGTCCCAGGAACGCTCCCAGCATCACCACATTGGCGACCCGCAGGTCACCGATGGCTTCGGCTAGCTCGCCCGCGGGCAGCCCAAGGGTCTGGCAGTTGCCGTCGCTCGGGGCGTCAGGAATGAGCGTGCTGTTGAGGATCAGCAGCCCGCCAGGCTTCACGCGCCGAGCGAAGCGATCCACAGAAGCCCGGTCCATCAGCAGCACGCTGTCCGCCAACGACACCTCCGGAGAACCGATCCGCTCAGATGAGATGATGACCGTGCAGTGCACCGGGCCGCCGCGCATCTCCGGGCCGTAAGAGGGCGCCCAGACCACTTCCCGGTTCTCCGCCAGAGCTGCCGCTGCCAGCAGATGCCCCGCCAGGACAACGCCCTGGCCCCCGAAACCTCCAATCAACACCTCGTGGTGAAGGGCAGCGCCGCTCAAGGCCGGTTCTCCTCTGGCTCTCCCTTCAGCGGCTCCGCACACACGAACTCCCCGATTGGGTAGTATGCCGCCATCGTGTCCTCAACCCACGCCAGAGCCTTTTCCGGCGGCATTCCCCAGCGGGTCGGGCAGGTAGACAATACCTCCACCAGCGAGAAGCCAAGCCCCTGCATCTGCGCCTGAAAGGCGCGGCGCAGAGCTCGCTTCGCCTCTCGTACCCGTCGGGGGTTGCTCACGCTGACCCGGGCGATGTAGGCCGGGCCCTCCAGCACGCTGAGCAGCTCACACACCCGGATGGGATTACCCGCCGCTTTCGGGTCACGGCCGAACGGCGTGGTACTGGTCACCTGGCCGGGAAGGGTGGTGGGAGCCATCTGCCCGCCGGTCATCCCGTAGACCGCGTTGTTTATGAAGACAATGGTGGTGTTCTCACCTCGCGCGGCGGCGTGGATGGTCTCCGCCATGCCGATGGAGGCAAGGTCGCCGTCACCTTGATAGGTGAAGACGAACAGATCGGGGCGCACCCGCTTCACGCCAGTGGCAACCGCCGGGGCGCGGCCGTGGGAGGCCTCGATCATGTCACAGAGGAAGTAGTCATAGGCGAACACCGCGCAACCCACCGGGGCGATCCCAACCGAGCGCTCCACCAGATCGTGCTCGTCAATCAGCTCCGCCACCAGCCGGTGCACGATGCCGTGGGTGCAGCCCGGGCAATAGTGCATCCGCACGGGCGCCAGAGAGCGCGGCCGGTCGAACACCACCTGCTCCTTCGCCACAGACATTGCTATCCTGCCTCCCCAACAAGCGACCTCATCTCGGCCAGCAGTTCCGCAGGCGTCATTACGATTCCCCCGCATCGTCCCAGGAACCGCACCGCACAGCGACCTCCCACCGCCAACTGCACATCCTCCACCATCTGGCCGGCGCTCAACTCGACCACGAAAACGCTTCTCACGCGCCGGCTCAACTCCGCGATCTGCTTCGTCGGGAAGGGGAACAGGCTGATCGGCCGCAACAGGCCGGCCTTCACTCCCGCCGCGCGAGCCTGCTCGACCGCGCTCACTGCCACCCGCGCCGCGGTCCCGTAAGCCACCACCGCGAACTCGGCGTCCTCCAGATGTTCGGCGGCAGATCGCACTTCCTGCTCTGCCGCCTCCTGGTACCGCGCCTGCAAGCGAAGGTTTGACTTCTCCAGGTCCAGTGGGTTGATGTACAGGGAGTTGATGACATTGTGGGGCCGTCCCGCGGCGCCGGTCGTCGCCCACGGCTTTGGCGGCAGCGCCGCCGGGTCTACCACCTGCTCGGGAATCACCACGGGTTCCATCATCTGGCCGAGCAGAGCATCTCCCAGGACAAGCACGGGATTGCGGTACCGGTCTGCAATCTCAAACGCTTCTCGAGTGAGATCGTAGAGTTCCTGAACCGACCAGGCGGCGAAGACGAGAGTGCGGTAGTCGCCGTGTCCCCCGCCCTTCACGGACTGGAAGTAGTCCGACTGGGCGGGAGCGATATTGCCCAGCCCCGATCCCCCGCGCATGATGTTCACGATCACGCATGGCAACTCCGACTCCGCGAGATAGGAGATCCCTTCCTGCTTGAGGCTGATGCCGGGGCTCGAAGAGGCGGTCATCACTCGCACCCCGGCGGCGGCCGCGCCGTAGACCATGTTGATGGCGGAGACTTCGCTCTCAGCCTGCAGGAATACGCCACCCACCTCGGGCATGTGGCGGGCCATGTAGTCGGGGATCTGGTTCTGCGGGGTGATCGGGTAGCCGAAGAAGGCGCGGCAGCCAGCGTCCAGCGCCGCCTGCGCCACCACTTCGTTGCCTCTCATCAGGATTCGTTCGCCACGAGGGAGGGGCATGGGACTCCCTGCTTCAGATCATCCGGCGGGCACTCGTCCTGCGTAGCCTTGGCAAAGCAGGATGCCCGCCCTACAGAACGACAAGATTGTCGCGGTGAATCGCCTCGTCGAAGTCGCGGTGGCCGAGTTGTTTCGGGATATCCTTGGACCGGCATCCCCGGATCTTGCGGAGGTCACCTGACGCATAGTTCACCAGGCCGCGTGCGATTTCCCTCTCCTCGCCATCCTTCCCATTCGCCAAGCTCCCCTCGGCTGCGCTCGGGGCAGGTAGGCCAGGCCTGGTGACCACCGACACCATGTCCCCGGCCTCGAAGTCGCCCTCCACCTCCGCTATACCGACCGGAAGGAGGCTCCTCCCCTCTTTCGCCAGCGCCTCCGCCGCGCCCCCGTCCACCACCAGCTTGCCGCGCGGCATCGCCGCGTAAGCGATCCAACGCTTCCGGGCGCGCAGCTTCGCCGACTTCGGCACGAAGACAGTCCCGATCTCCTCTCCGGCCATGATGCGCGCGATGACGTTCGGCTCCCGCCCCTGGGCCACCACCATCACCACACCCGCGTTCATCGCCAGCTCGGCCGCCTCCAGCTTGGTGCGCATTCCACCCCGGCCGGCAAGGCCGGCGCTGTCCGCAGCCGCCTTCCGCATCTCGGTGGTGATCTCCCGGACCTCTGGAATCAGCCGCGCGTTAGGATCCCGATTGGGATCTCCGTCGAAGTACCCGGCCACATCAGAGAGCGAGAGCAAGAGGTCTGCCTCCAACTTGGAGGCGACCACCGCCGCCAGCCGATCGTTCTCCCCGATCTGCACTCCCTCCGCGGAGACCGAGTCGTTCTCGTTGAGCACTGGGACGACACGGTACTCGTTCAGCAGCGTCGTGAGGGTGTTGCGCAGGTGCAGGTAGCGCCGGAAGTCGGACAACTCAAGCTGGGTGAGCAGGACCTGCGCGATCGGCTGGTCCAGTCGTCCGAACACCTCTCGATAGCGCCACATCAGCTCGATCTGCCCCACCGCCGCTGCCGCCTGGCGGGCCGGCAGGTCTGTCCGGCCATCGGAGATGCCCAGATGACTGCGCCCGGATCGGATCGCGCCGCTGGTAACCAGCACCACCTGCCTGCCGGTCCTGGTCAGTCCCACCACCTGCTCCGCAAGATGAACCAACTGCCCCTCGTCCACCGCCCCCTCTGGGGTGGTGACCACGAGGGAGCCGAGCTTGATCACGATCCGTGAAGCTTCCTTGAGCCGGAAACGAGTCGCGGACATCCGACGGACCTCGGCGAGCATTCTAGCATCTTGCGAATGGGCTGTCGAACAGGCTGCGGCTGAGCAGTCCCCGGGGGCGGGCCTTTGGAAAAAGCGCGTCAATGTGGCATAAGCCTGGTGGACACGCCTCTGCGTGCCCCTGGTCTGCGCTGCGCTCGGGTTTCCCGGGCGTAGCGCTTTTATAGGGCCGCCAGCCGCTACCGGTTGCTCAGCCACCACTCCCGTATCATCCCCGCCAGAGCACGAAACGCCTTCCCGCGGTGGCTGATGGCGTTCTTCCCCGCCGCGGTGAGCTGGGCCATGGTGACCGCGTGCCCGCTCGGGATGAAGATCGGGTCGTATCCGAACCCACCTGTCCCCGCAGGCGCCAGGGCGATGCTCCCCTCGCACACACCCTCAGCTAGCAGAGTTTCCCCCTGGGGAGTGGCGAAGGCGGCGGCGCAGCGGAATCTGGCGGTGCGCCGCTCCTCGGGGGTCCCGCGCATCAGTTCGAGCACCTTCAGATAGCGTTCTTCGTCCGTGGCGGCGGGGCCGAGGTGGCGGGCGGAGTGGATTCCCGGTTCGCCTGCGAGAGCATCCACCTCCAGGCCGGAGTCGTCGGCGATAGTGGGCAGGTTGATGACTGGAATGCGCGCCACTCCGACTGCCTTGATGAGCGCGTTCTCGGCAAACGTGGCGCCGGTTTCGGCCGGAGGGACAATGGTAGGGAGGTTGTCGGCAAGGCTCAGGATCTCAGCGTCCAGCCCTTCGGCGACGAGAATGTCAGCGATCTCGCGCTGCTTGGCGCGGCTGAAGGTGGCGATAACAAGACGCAACTCGCCACTCACTGCCCGATCTCGTCGAGGGCACGCTTCTGAGCGGCGAGCAGTTCTCTGATGCCCGCAGTGGCCAGGTCGAGCAGCTCGCTCATGCGCTCCCGCGTGAACGGCATTCCCTCGGCCGTTCCCTGCACTTCCACGAACTTGCCAGACCCCGTCATCACCACGTTCATATCCACCGCCGCGATGCTGTCCTCCGCATAGGAGAGGTCGAGCATCAGCTCGCCGTTGACCACGCCCACGCTGACCGCCGCCAGCGAGTCGAACACGGGGAGCTTGGTGAGCAGGTTCTGCTGTCTCATCCGGTGAAGGGCCTCCATTAGCGCCACGTACGCGCCGGTGACGGCCGCAGAGCGCGTGCCTCCGTCGGCCTGGATGACATCGCAGTCGAGGGTGATGGTGCGCTCGCCCAGGCCGTCAAGGTCCACCACGGCGCGCAGGGAGCGGCCCACCAGCCGCTGGATTTCGTAAGTCCGCCCACTGGACTGGATGCGAGCGCGCGCGGTGCGCTCGTGGCCGGCGCGTGGCAGCATCCCGTATTCGGCGGTCACCCATCCCCGCTGCGCGCCCATCAGGAAGCGGGGCACCTCGTTGAGCACGGAGGCGGTGCAGATCACCACCGTGTCCCCCATCTCGATCAGACAGGAGCCTTCCGCATGCCTGTTGTACCCGGTGGCGATGCTCACCGGACGCAGATCGTGGTTGGCGCGGCCGTCGGCCCTGGGCATGACTTTCCCTTCACACCTGAATGCAAATCTGCACGGCTAGGGGAGCAGCTTCGCCACCCGCGTCATCTTGAGTCGCGCGTACTGGGGCAGAGGGCCGCCGATCAGCGGCAGCGCGTACTCGATGAAGGCGGGGGTTACGTCGTTGCCGTCTTCGTTGATGTACTCGCCCGGCACCGGGCGCTCGGCGTTGGCAACCGCCGACAGTGGGGCGAGGCCGGTCTCGCACTTGTAGGGGGAACTGCTGACCCGTATCAGCGTCACCATCTGGTCGGTGGTGCCCTCACAGGCGTGTCCTACCGCGGCTGTGCCCGCCATCCGCGCTTCCGCTGCATCCACTGGGGACTGCGCGAAACCGCATACTCGCTGGATTGTCCCAGCTTTGTCCGCACGCGCCTTCTTGTCCAGCGCATCCATCAGGAATCTGGCGAGGTAGTCGCCGATCCCGCCAAGCTGGCGATGGCCGAAGGCGTCGGTGTCAACCGCCGACTTGGACTCCACCACGATGTTGCCCTCCGCGTCCCGCAGCCCCTCACAGACCGCAATGGTGCAGCCGCGGCCGCGCGCCATCACTCGCTTCACATCGCTCAGGAAGCGGTCGTGGTCGAAGGGCTTCTCCGGGAGGTAGATCAGGTCCGGCGGGTCGCCGGGCTCCTCCCGGGCCAGCGCGGTGGCGGCGGTGATCCACCCGGTGTTCCTGCCCATGGTCTCAACGATCTTGATGTGAGTCGAGTTGGCCATGGCGATGCTGTCCAGTCCCGCGTCTCGCACCGCCAGCGCGTTGAAGCGAGCGACGCTGCCGTAGCCGGGGCAGTGATCCATGTAGGCGAGGTCATTGTCCACGGTCTTGGGGATGGCCATCACGCGCATCTCGTACCCGGACTCCCTCGCCAGCAGTCCCACTCGGTGGGTGGTGTCGGCCGAGTCATTGCCGCCGATGTAGAGGAAGTAGCGGATGTTATGCGCTCTGAGAATGGACAGCAGGCGCTCGTAGTCGTTCTCTTTCAGCTTCTTGCGGCACGTGCGAAGCGCCGACGACGGGGTTTGGGACAGCAGGGAGATGGTCTCGTCGGTCTCCGCGCGCAGGTCAACCATCTCCTCCTTCAGCAGCCCCTCCACGCCGTTGACCGCCCCGTAGATCTCCTTGATCCCGCCGTGCCGCTTCGCCTCCTCCACCACTCCCGCCAGGCTGGCGTTGATGACGGCAGTGGGGCCGCCAGACTGCCCGACTATCAGACTGCCTTCCAATGCCACGATCGTCTCCTTGGTTAGCGACATGTCACCTGGTCAGCCAGCGCGTAAGCGCATCTATGTGCTGATTCCTGCTGGCGGTCAGCCGGTCTACTGCCTCTTCCGGTTCGCGGCCCTCTCTCACCATCACCGTCACGCCCAGGGCGAAAGACAACGGATCATCGTCACCGGGGAAGAGGACGCTTCGGCCCATCAGCGCGCCGCGCACATTCCGCCGGCCGCGGATCCCATCACTCAACTGCACCAACATGGGGGTGGGATCCCCCGACACACCTGGCACCACGATGATGATGGGAAGGGTGGTGCTGCGCGCCACCCTCTCGAACCCTTCACAGTAGGGCACCTCCAACCACAGGCCCCGGGAGGAATCGCCCAGTGCGGAAGCGACGCCGATCACCTTCACCAGGTCCACCACCGTGCGCTTCAGGCGCAGGTTACCGTTCACCTTCACCACCGGGACCGGCTCCACGAACACCGGCAGGCCGCGCTCGTTGCATTCCGAGATGGCGTCTGCACAATACTCGAGGGTACGGTTGCTCAGCTCCGGCTCCTCCAGGCAGATGCGCACCACCAGCTTGCCCCCATCCAAGCTCAGGTCGTCCAGAGAACTGGCCGTGAAGCAGGTGATCCGGTCGTCCGTCTCCCA
>Ga0315279_10000975_pt1 | contig 50099 bp, 46 predicted proteins | sample YL17G06_20_MG_FD_203694 | JGI IMG/M metagenome (GOLD analysis project Ga0315279, IMG submission 203694) | Sediment microbial communities from Yellowstone Lake, YNP, Wyoming, USA - YL17G06_20 | ecosystem: Environmental > Aquatic > Freshwater > Lake > Sediment | place: USA: Wyoming | collected... | reverse complement strand
CCGGAATAGTCCAATACACAAATCAACATGAAAAAGCGGTTTTTCTTGAACTTCGAATGAAGAACACACCGCTAGAAACCATAACTGAAACCAACAAAGCCAACGTAGTAAGCAAGATACTGAAAGACATCTTCATGCAAGAAATGGATCACTTAGAAAAAATCAGCGAAAGAATCTATTTGCTTGAAGGCGAAGCAACAACCAATCCAGATCCGCTTCCAGTTGTCGGCAACACAGCTTTGGACTTCCTAACATTGGATCATGCATTGGAAAGTAGTGCAATATCACTGTACCGCCAAATCATCGCTGAAGCATTCAAATGCGGCGACACAACAACAAGGCGCATGTTCGAAGACATAGTAATTCAAGAAGAAAATCACTTCTGGACATTCGATGACTTCGTTAGATAAAACTAATAATTCTTTTTTTATATCGAAAATCTTAGGCGCGCGAGTGCTACAGTTTCGACGTCTGATCGATCGAATAACGCCACATTCGAATAGCACGGCTTATATCAGTCAGGTCAAATAAGAAAGCCAAGGTAGAAAAAATGAGCAAAACGGTCGAAAATTTGAAAAACGCTTTCGCAGGCGAATCGCAAGCAAACCGCCGGTACCTCACCTTTGCGCAGAAGGCTGAGGAAGAAGGCTCTCCACAGGTTGCAAAACTGTTCAGAGCAGCCGCAGAAGCAGAAACTGTCCACGCTCTAAACCATATAAGAACAATGGGAGACGTGAAAACGACCGCTGAAAATCTGGACATAGCCATCAACGGAGAGACTTTCGAGTACAAGAAAATGTACCCCGGCTACATCAAGACCGCCAAGCAGGAGAAAAAGGATCAGGCAGCATGGAGCTTCAATGTTGCCAACCAGGTCGAACAGATCCATGCCAACCTATTCACAAAAGCGGCAAAAGCCTTGAAAGCCGGAAAGGAGCCAGCAAAGGCTGACTACTACGTTTGCAGCGTGTGCGGGAACACCGTTGAGAATGAACCGCCCGAAAGATGTCCGATCTGTGGGAACCCGAAAACAAAGTTCTTCAAGGTGACCTAAGCATTCAGTTCATGCCTTGATCTCAAAACCTTTTTTCACATTTGTGACCTATATCAAGGAGATTTCCGTTCTCAAGCCATTCCCACACTTTCAGAATGCATCAAAATTATAAATTGCCAGCTGCCTTATGTTCTGCCAACGACATGGCAGGTGTGCACGTGAAACATTCCCACAAATGGATAAGAGCCTTGATTGAAAGCCTGGACACGCAGGTTGACGAAAAGACCAAAGAGAAGATTCTTGAGAATTGTGGACGCAACTGCATCCCCCGTAGTTTCATAGAAAAAGTACAGGCTCTCAAGGAGAACACCAGGGACACGGACGATTTCCTTGACAAACTAGGCCAAACCTGGAAACATCTGCAGCGAAACGGCGACAACATCTACGTCGTTTACAACAAGTGTTACTGTCCTCTGGTAAAAGACTATTCCGAAAGACTGTCGCCCACTTTCTGCAGCTGTTCAAAAGGCTGGATCAAAGAGGTGTTCGAATCAGCCTTAGAAAAACCGATAGCTGTAGAACTCGAAAAGTCAATCAAACAGGGAGACAGAGTCTGCAAGTTCAACGTCCATCTGTAAGCCGTCTTGAGTCAAAGCATACTAACCGCTGCAAAGTATTGTAGGGTAATAAGAGTAGAGTGGATTCATCTCATCTGCAAGGAAACGTCTCCAACCAATACCCTTCTTATCGTCCCGTTTTCAAGCTTAACGGCCAACGCGCCATCCCGATCGACATCCAATGCCAACCCACTCATCTTTTGGTTCTGATCTGCTACTTCTACTTTCCGACCTAGAAAGCCCGCGTATTCTTTCCATCTTTCCAGAATCGGTGTAAAACCCCTCTCTAAGTACAGTTCATAAGCGTTTTCGAGCCTTTCAAGCAATCTCCCGAAAAGGTCTTCCAGTCGAACCTGATGGCCGAGCTCATTTTCAAGCGAACTCGCAACATTCCTCAACTCCTCTGGGAAGACGTTTTCTGTGAAGTTGGCGTTGACTCCGACACCCATGACCACAAAATTGACTTTTTCCTCTGTGGTGCTCATTTCGAGAAGTATCCCACACATCTTCTTCCCATTCAACAGGACATCGTTGGGCCACTTCGTTTCAACCTTCAAGCCGAATTCTTCATGCAGGGTCTCAGCGACAGCTAAACTGGCCACAAAGACAAGCCTCACTGCCTGAGCCGGAAGCAGCTTGGGACGCAAGACAATTGAAAACCACAAACCGCCCTTTGGCGAGAACCATTCTCGATCGAGCCTCCCTCGCCCAGCCGTCTGAGCTTCCGCCACTGCGACCGTGCCCTGTTCTGCGCCACACTGAGCCAGTTCCTCAGCCCAATCATTCGTCGAGCCAACCTCATGACTGAAAAAGATGCTCCTGCCAAAGGATCTAGCGCGTAACCCTTCTTGAAGCTTGTTGACATTCACTTTCCTTGACAAGACCGATCTGACACTACGACATTTAGTTCGGAACATCAGATGGCTCGTCAAAAGCGCATAAAAACCTTCTGATGGTGAACGGTAGCTACCTCACGAAATTTAGCAAAGTCTATATTACTAGCACTTCTACCTTCAAGTGAGCTGTTCAAAATGGCAGACGGCAACGACCACATACTGAAAGTGTCAAACCTGAGTGTAAAGCTTCAAAACCAGACAATCTTGGACAACGTGAGCTTCAAACTCGAGAAGGGAACGACGTTAGCCGTACTCGGACCGAATGGCGCAGGCAAGACAATGCTGTTCAAAGCATTACTGAATCTGGTACCACATAGCGGAGAAGTCGCGTGGCAAGAAAAAGTCAAGATAGGATACGTGCCCCAAGACATCGCCGTAAAAGACATCCCCATATCTGTCAAAGAATTCCTGTCATTCAGGAACGGATCAAACGTGGGAAGTTCTCTCAGCTCAGTCAGACTGGAAGACAAGAGCCTGCTCGGCAAGAGCCTCGGCTTTCTGTCAGGAGGCGAGTTGAGACGGGTCCTGATTGCGTGGGCCATAATTGACAAACCCAACGTACTTTTGTTGGATGAGCCCACGAGCGGCGTGGACGTGGGAAGCGAGGAACCCATCTACGTGATGCTCAATGAACTGAAAAAAACCAACAAGATAACGATGTTATTGATTACGCACGACATACACATCGTCAAAGAATATTCTGATTACCTTCTGGCTCTGAACAAGTGCATGACATTTTTCGGCGAATCAACAGAAATAAAGAATCCATCACTACAGAAGAGAATTTACGGAGAAACGGTGTGCGTTGGAATGCAAGAGCAGGTGATTTGAACGGAAGAAACGATCACGTTCAGTCTGCTCATTGGCGTTTCCGTGGGATTCTCAGCAGGTTATTTGGGCTCTATCATGGTTCTAGAAAAGATGGCATTGGTTGGCGATGCCTTGTCACACGTGGCCTTACCAGGTCTTGGCTTGGGAATCTTGTTCAATTTCAATCCATTCCTCGGAGCATTCGCCTTCCTGTTTGCATCAGCAGTGATTATTTGGCACCTAGGAAGAGTCACCAAGCTTTCCTTCGAAACCGTGGTGGGCGCACTGTTCACACTGGCCCTCGCCATTGGAATACTCATCGTGCCCAAGCCAGAACTGCTTGAAGCCCTTTTCGGAGACATAACGAAAGTAGCTTTACTGGACACAGTCATAGCAGTTGTCGTCTCCTTTGCCGCAATACTTCTGACCAAAGCCATTTACAAGAAGATCGTCGTGGGCATGATTTCCGAAGATCTTGCAGTCTCAACAGGCATCAACGTTGGCAGAATAAACCTTCTTTACCTGTTGCTGGTGTCCGTTGTCGTGGCCATAGGCATAAGAATCACCGGAACCCTGCTGGTCGGCTTCCTCGTCATAGTCCCCGCAGCCGCAGCGAGAAACGTTAGCTCTGACCTGCTCAGATACTCCACATTGAGCGCCATGTTTGGTGCAATCAGCTCTGCCTCGGGGGTTCTGTTTTCGAGTTATCTAACCCTGCCGCCTGGACCATTGGTGGTCTTCTCAGGAATCACAATATTCTTTGCAACCGTGCTAATAAAGTGGAAGAGGAAGTGAAGACTCGTTGAAATGGGTTCCTGAGTCATGCTTCTTCGGCAACAAGTCTCCCGCTATGATCCTTCACAAAGCTCAAGAAGAACGCCCTTCGTGCTTTTGGGGTGAACAAAGGCTATCTTCTTTCCCTCAGCACCCCTTTTAGGCATCTCATCAATCAACGTTACGCCCTTCTTCTTGAACTCCTCAAGCACTTCAACGATATCTTTGACCTTCATCGCGAAGTGATGGATTCCTTCGCCCCGCGTTTCAAGGAACTTTGCAATCGTGCTGCCGCTGCCAAGCGGCTCTAAAAGCTCTATCTGGGTTTCGCCACTGGCGGACAAGAACGCAACCTTGACTTTGCGCTCCGTTAGAACATGAACGCCTTCAAGTTTGAAGCCCAAGGTGTCTCGATAAATCTTGATGGCTTCGTCCAAATTTCTAACTGCCACACCCACATGATCCATTCCGATAAACACTTTCATCAACTCACTCGTAGAATACGTATGTGCATGTAGACACGTTATAAAAGAGTTTCCAGACAAAGGAAACATTATAAACGAAAATAGGTTATCAGTAGCCCATGCAAGACAAAGTTCATTGCGCCCACATTCTCGTGAAAACAGAGCAAGAAGCCAAAGCAGTGGTAGAACGACTGAACAAAGGCGAAAAATTCCCAAACGCAGCCAAAGAAATCTCAATCTGCCCCTCAGGAAAGCGTGGCGGAGACCTCGGGACCTTCAGCAGAGGAAAAATGGTTAAGGAATTTGAAGTGTGCGCGTTTGCCCTTCAGAAAGGGCAGACTTCAGCTCCCGTGAAAACAAAATTCGGATGTCACATAATAAAGAGATTATAAGTTCGTTTATTTCTCTCCAAAACGTGACATATCCTGAATCATCCTAACAATACTTGTGGTTCGCGTTGAAACGTTTAGGGACCCTCTGAAAAGTCCATGCCAAACCTATCGAGTTTCTGAAGCCTTTTCTATCGTAAGTTTTTGGCCTTGTATCTTGACGCAAACCTTGTCTCTCGCGCGCGCTGCTATCACAAGACCTATCTTGAACAAGCCATATGCGTTTTCATACGCAGACGGTTTGTTTCTTCAGGTAGCCGACGGTGAACATCCTACCGTCTGGCAGACTGATGTCTTGGACTGTGACCAGTTCCCATCCTTCATTACCTAAGGCGTTTAGGTCCTTTTGGACGTCATCTATGATGGGCTTTCTGTCGGCTTGGAAACGATCTGAATGGATCTGCGTCTTTATCGGAACCACCTTATATTCCCACTTGACCAATCTAAACAACACCTTTAGGACAGATAATATTGAAGCTAGAAAGTAAAGCATTTGCTCGCAAGACGATCTCGATTCGCCATCACTGCGAAGCGTCCAGCGCGCGCTCTATATAACTCTCTTATTAAGCATTCTGAGAAGATAAGCACATGTTTCTGAAGTTTAAGGGCAAATAGACTGTGAACAAAGAAGTATCATTTAATATTGTAAGGATTCATTTAACAGGTGTCACAGAAATCAAGTGGAGTGATTGTTGAGGATGAGCGCTGAAAAAAGTTGTCTCGAGGACTTTAAAGTAGGCGAAAAGGCTGTTTCATCAGGTAGAACGGTTACAGAGGCCGATATAGTCATGTTTGCTGGCATCTCGGGAGACTGGAGCGAGCTTCACACAAACGCGGAGTACATGAAGAATAGCCCCTTCGGCCAGAGAATAGCCCACGGAATGTTGACTCTAAGTATAGCGTCTGGAATGTCGCTGCGAATGAGAGGGCGCCCACCTGTTGAAGCATTGGCTTTTCTGGGCATGGATAACGTTAGGTTCACGGCTCCAGTTTTCATTGGCGACACTATTAGAGTCGAATCGGAGGTTCTTGAGGCCAGGCCTAGCAAAAGCAGACCAGAAACGGGGATATTAAAGTTTAAGAACACCGTTAAGAATCAGAGAGACGAAGCGGTGGCAACATGGGAAACGGCCTTAATGGTGTCCACACGAATAAAAGACACCAGAAACCGTAACCATCGCGCGCGCGACAGCAGATTAGCGCGCTATTATTGATATATGGGAAACTAAGGGTGGGTTGAAAGACCCCTAAGGAACTAGTGTCACCTGTATTGATGGCACACCTATTACTGCTATTGCCAGAGAATGTTCTGCCATATAGTACTGTGTTTCAGTGTAGTAATGTTGGCTGTATGCTGTTTCTCTGTATGGTCCTGTGAATGTCGTTGTCCCAAAGTATTTGAGTATCTCTGCATAGGCAGTGGACGAAATCTTTAGTGTCACAGTTGTTGGTGCTTCTCCTTCGTAGTATACTATAGTTTTCCGATAGTCCATAGTGTCACCACAGAAGCCTACTATGACCGTTAGGTTCTCTGACTCTGGTAGCGGTGGAGGTGGCGATGTCGGAATTGGATTGAAGGTAGCTGTTAAAGTATGCGTTCCTTCTGTCACTAGTATTTCAAAGTAGTCATTGTCTGGAGAGTATTCTTGTCCATCATAGTTCCAGCTTTGCAAGAACCAACCTTCTGCTGGATAGGCAGTGTGATTGCACAAGACATCACTGTAGTATGTCGAAGTTCCGTTTGGAGATACATATCCAAAACCACCTGAGACATAATTACATGATTGTTCAATAACGGTTATGGTATGTTCTGGAGGCGGTGGTGGAGGCGGCGGTACAGGTATCGGGTTGAACACTGCTACCAATGCATGGTCTGAGATCATCTCTATGTTTGTTGGGTTCTCTGTCCCGTTCAGATCGTCAAGCAGCCAATAGCTAAAAGACCATCCTTCGCTTGCAGTTGCAGTTGTAGTTACTACCTGACCTTCTTGGTATAGATAAGCCCCTACCACTGGATCTGTTATACAATCCGATGGTAAAGGAGACCCATCACAAGAGATAGCCGAGATCATTAGAGTATAGTTCACTGGTTCGGGTAGTGGAGGAGGTGGCGGTAGGGGCGAAATCACTATAGGATTGAAGACTGCTACTAACGAATGGTTTCCACTCATTGCTATGATTATTGGGTTCTCTGTCATGTTTGCATCATCAAGTACCCAGTTGCTGAAGAACCATTCACTACCTGCAGTTGCTGTCACACTTGCTGTCTGACCTTCCTCATACAAGTAAGATCCTACTATCGGATTTGTTACACAGTCAATGGGAAGAGCAGATCCATCACATGAGAACCTGGATATCACTAGAGCATACTTGATAGGTTCTGGTGGTGGAGGGGACGGCGGAGGGTCTGTAGGCTCAGGCGAGAACACAGCTACTAGTGTATGTGTACCTTGAGTCACGAGTACTGTAATGTTTTCGGTGTTAGGTAGCTCTACTCCATCATATTCCCAGTATGCTAAGTAGTAGCCTACGTGGGCATGGGCAGCATCTTCAAACCATGTATCTTCTGACCAAGAGTGGGTTCCACCGCGCTCAACATTTCCATAGCCATGAGTTGCTCCATCAGTTGCTCTTGTCTCCATTGTTACGATCCTATCCTTCACAGTTGAAATAACGGTAGTCATAGGCGTATTTTTTCCAGCTGATGTAGGAATTACTATCATTAAGGATAATGCGAGGAATAGGAATGTCAATTCAATTTTTCTTTTCACGTTAATCACTTATCGATAATCTATTGTATCTTAACATTTAATACATTGTTTCCAACTCGAAATGTATCGAAAAAAAGCATTCTCACTCAAGCAAAACAGAAGAAACAAAAACGCGCGCTTCAAGTACAATTAAGGTATGGGTGTGCACTCACAGCGCGCGCCAATAGAAGCCGCATCGAAACTCAGATTCAACGCCGCTAGAGATGGTAGAGCAAGAGAGAATTTTCAATGAGGCTTTGCGACGTTAACGAAGTTTTTCAGGATTTCTTCCCCGTGCTCGGTGTTGTTCACTTCTGGATGAAACTGAACCCCGTAATATCGCTTCTTCAAATGCTTCACTGCTTGAACACTACAATTCTCTGAAACAGCAAGCACTCTGAATTCGTTTGCTTCCTTCACCTCGTCATTGTGCGACTCCCAGACCTGAAACTCCTTGGGCAGGCCGTTGAACAAATCGTCTTCTTCAACGATCTTTATCTTGGCCAGCCCGTATTCTGGAACCTGAGAGGGCCCAGCTTTTCCGCCGCAATAAACAGCCATCAGTTGGAGCCCCACGCAAATGCCGAGAATCGGTCCTTGGAAATGCCGCAAGTAGTCAGTGCAGTTTCCAAGCTTTGGAGATTCCCAGGCGATCCTGGGCGCTCCGCCACTCAGAATCAAGGCGTCAGCATCCATATCCCGTAGGGGAGTGATGTTGGGTATGATCTTGGAGTCACAGCCAATCTCTCGCAGCACTCTCCAGATCCTGTGAGTCCATTGACCGCCATTATCGACAACGTAAACCTTGACGGGTCTACTCATACTCAATCGTCCCCGGCGGCTTGTTTGTTATGTCAAAAACCACCCTGCTCACATCGTCTTTCAAAGTGTTCGTAATCCTGACGGAAATCTTCTCCAACACTGTATGAGGAATCTTTGAGTATGCAGCGCTCATCCCGTCCAAGCTCTCAACCGCCCGGACCGCGATCACGCTTCCGTAAGCACGCACATCACCATGAACACCAACCGTCTTGCAAGGCAACAAAACCGCAAAGTACTGCCACGGCTTTCTCATCTCTCCGTTTGCCACGGCCGTTTCAATCTCTTCCTCCACGATCGCACATGCATCCCTCACGATCCTCACACTCTCTGGACTGGCTTCACCGATAACCCGAACAGCCAATCCCGGACCTGGAAACGGCTGCCGATCGTAGAGCTCCTGAGGCAAACCTAATTCCTTACTGATAAGTCTCACCTCATCCTTGTACAGGTCCCTCAACGGCTCGACAATCTCAAATTCTATTTTTTCAGGCAGACCTCCAACGTTGTGGTGAGACTTGATTCTGTCCCTCAGCCCGCCACCGCTCTCTATCCAGTCGGGAGCGATTGTTCCTTGAACAAAGAACTTCGTGCTCTCTTTCCTAGCAACTTCCTCAAAGACCCGGATGAACAGTTCACCTATTATCTTCCTTTTCTGCTCCGGATCGAGCACGCCTCTAAGCTTATCGTAGAATCGTTGCTTGGCGTTCACAACAAGAACCTTCAAACCTAGCTTTCTCAGCATTCTCTCATTGTTCTCTATCTCACTCTTTCTCATGTAGCCAGTATCGACCAAAACGCACGTCAGATTCTCACCGATGGCCCTGTTCACCAGAATTGCCGCGGCAGTAGAATCAACTCCGCCGGAGACGCCGATGACAGCTTTGCCCTTTATCTTGTTCCTCAGCTCTTCAACCGTTTCTTCCACGAATCTTTCGACGTCGAGCATGAAATCATCACAATCTAGGAGTTACGAGCACATATAAAAATCTTGTAAACCCAGCAATTCCCGTTCACCCACAGACATGAACATTGTTGTGATGGATGTAATTGGAAAAACTATAAAGGCTACATTCTAAAATTATGGTATCTTCCCTGTACAGGTGGAATCAATGGAAAAATTCACCCATGACATCATCATCGTCGGAGCTGGGTTGGCTGGTCTAAGGGCTGCCGTTGCGGCTGCCGAGGTAAGCAACAAGTTGGACATTGCAGTCATCTCCAAGCACCATCCATTACGGTCGCACTCTGTGTGCGCACAGGGTGGAACAGGCGCAGTGATGCGAGAAAAAGACTCATTTGATTCACACGCCTACGACACGGTGAAAGGTGCTGATTTTCTTGCAGATCAAGATGTTGTGGAATTCTTCGTCAAGCAGGCACCCAGAGAAATAGTACTCACAGAACACTGGGGATGCCCATGGAGTCGTACGGCAGATGGCAAGATAGATCAACGGGCTTTCGGCGGTCACAGCTTTCCAAGAGCATGCTTCGCAGCCGACATGACAGGCTTCCATGAAATGCACGCGATCTACGGAAAAGCCAGCTCCTACAACAACATGAAACTCTATGACGAGTGGTTCGTTACATCCCTAGTAATCGAGAACAACACTGCAACGGGATTAACAGCCATAGAAATGAAAACGGGCAGAATGCACGCGTTTCAAGCCAAATCAATAGTCATGGCGACCGGAGGACACGAACGCATGTACGAATTCACCACGTTCTCTCACACCACCACGGGCGACGGAATGGCCATGGCCTACCGCGCAGGAACACCACTGGAAGACATGGAGTTCGTTCAGTTCCACCCCACGGGCCTGGTTCCGTCAGGTGTCTTGATAACTGAAGGAGCCCGAGGAGAAGGCGGCTGCTTGCTAAACGCCAACGGCGAAAGATTCATGAAACGTTACGCTCCGGAAAAAATGGAGCTTGCTCCACGAGATGTCGTGTCACGAGCCGAGCAAACAGAAATCCTCGAAGGAAGAGGACTGCAGGGACCATACGGACCTTACATCGCCTTGGACCTCACACACCTAGGCGAAGCAAAGATCAACGAACGACTACCCCTCATACGTGACGTCGCCATAAAACTCGGTGGAGTGGACCCGGTCAAAGAGTACATACCGATCCGGCCCGCCGCTCACTATTCAATGGGAGGAATCAAGGCAGACATTAAATCCCGGACGCCCTTTAGCGGATTGTTCGCATCCGGCGAATGTTCGTGCATGAGTCTTCACGGAGCAAACAGGCTTGGCACAAACTCGACAGCCGAATGCCTTGTCTTCGGAGCAGTCTCGGGAGAAGAGGCTGCAAAACACGCCTTGTCAGCTGGCTTGCATGAACTCCCACAGGAAAGACTTGCGGCGGAGGAAAAGCGAGTTTTTGATCAGATCTTGGGAGGCGAAGGCGGCGAAAAGGTCGCGACGATCCGAGACGAAATGAGACACATAATGAACGAGAAAGCATGGATATACCGAAGAGGCGACCAGCTTGAAAGCGGCCTCAAAGAGATCAGACAGCTCAAACAGAGATTCAAGAGAATAAGGGTGCAAGACAAGACCAAGCCGTTCAACACCGGAATGCTCAACGCTTTGCAGCTTGGCTTCATGCTGGACCTGGCAGAAATTACAATGGTCACCGCGTTACCTAGGGCAGAGTCGCGTGGAGCACATTCAAGGACAGATTATCCCAAGCGAGACGATCAGAACTGGCTGAAACACACGCTGGCTTACTACACGAAGGACGGACCGAGACTGGAGTACATTCCGGTCACGATGACTAGGTGGCCGCCTGTTGCAAGAACCTACTAGGAGGATTATGGGACATGAGCACCAAAGTTGAGAAAACCGTTGAGTTCAAGATAAGACGATTTGACCCAGAACAAAAGAGAAGTTACACGTCCACGTTCGAGGTTCCCATCCGAAAGGGAACAACCCTTCTCGACGCTCTGCTCTACATCAAAGACAACCTTGACGAGTCGCTAACTTTCAGGCATTCATGCAGAATGGGCATCTGCGGAGACTGCGCGATAAACGTTAACGGAAAACCCATGCTGGCGTGCTACACGCAGGTGCTTGACCTCGGAGAGAACTTGTTGACGGTTGAGCCGCTCTCAAACGCTCCGGTCATAAAGGACCTCGTTGTGGACATGCAACCGTTCTTCGACACCTGCAAAAGAATCAAGGCGTACCTGATCAAGCCTGAGGAAGAATTCAGGAAGGCAAACGAGTTTGCTCAGTCACCCGAGGAACTGAAGAAGTACTGGGACTTGACCCTGTGCATAAGATGTTCAATCTGCAACTCGGCGTGCCCAGCTATTATCGACGAAAAGTTTCTCGGACCTTCAGCCTTGACCGCCACCTACCGATTTGTCGCCGATTCAAGAGACCAAGGTTCGGATGAACGATTAAAGCCGATGGCGGACAACATTTGGCTCTGCACCCAGTGCAACTCGTGCACGCTGTTCTGCCCCAAGAAATTGACCTGCGCGAACGCAATAGTTGACGACCACAGCCTCTTGGTAGAGACTGGAAACATCCCGAGAACCGTTAAAGACGTGCTTGAAAGTGTCTACAAGTACCACAACCCCATGGGAACACCGCAAACGAAAAGAATGGAATGGGCCAAAGACCTAAACGTCAAAACCTTTCCGACAACCACCAAGGCCGATGTCCTGTTCTTCGTCTGCTGCTCAAACGTCTACGACATGAGAAACCAAGAAGCCGCGAGAACGATGGCTTCTATATTCGACAAGATGGGAGTCACATTCGCAACGTTGGGCAGTGAAGAATGGTGCTGCGGAGACCACATGCTGAGACTCGGCGAGAAAGGACTGTTTGAGGAGCTTGCCGAACACAACATTTCCATGTTCAAGAAGTTTGATGCTGAAAGAATTGTGACATTGTCGCCGCACTGCTACAACACCTTCAAGAACGACAAACCCTACAGCGACTCAAAGCCCAATGTTCAGCACTACACGCAATTCTTGGCTGAGGCCATTGAAAACGGCAAGATTGAACTCTCCAAAACAGTGAAGAAGAAGGTAGCCTACCATGATCCTTGCTTCCTAGGCAAGCGCAACGATGTCTTCGATGCTCCACGACGGATTTTGCAGTCAATAAACGGCGTAGAACTCATCGAGATGAGAAGAAACAAGCAGGGCAGCTTTTGTTGCGGAGGCGGAGCTGGAAGAGTCTGGACAGAAGACGCGCTGCCCGAGAAAAGACCTAGCACCAACCGGCTTCAAGAAGCCCTTGACCTCAACGCCAACACCGTTGCAGTAGCCTGCCCATACTGCGTTACCACTTTGGAAGACGCGGTGAAAGTGCTCGACGTAGAAAACAGAATCGCAGTCAAGGACATTCTAGAAATCATCAAGGAAGCAATGTAGACGGCACTAAATACTTCTCCTACCTTTTCTTGATCAATTCTTTCTAGGATAAGCCTTTGCGTAGTGCTTGATGCGATTCCTTGCAAAAAAGCAACTGCACACAGATACATTAATATCAAGCATACAATTTTTCTCTACATTCGATAAGATGCGGAGGATAGCATATTGTTTGGTTATGCCGGCCGCGTATTGCATGTTGATTTAACGTCTGGAAAAACTCATATTGAACCTTTGAATGAGGATTATGCCAGGAAATACATCGGCGGAATCGGCCTAGGCATGCGACTGTGGCTTGACAACTCTAGAGCCGGGATGGACCCGTTCAGCCCGGAAAATCCATTGATTCTAGCAAACGGCCCCATATCGGGCACGATGTGGCCGACAGGCGGAAACGGGCATGCTTTCGTTTCAAAGTCGCCTCAAAGTTACGGGATTGGAGAAGCCAAGGCCCACGGTTCTTTTGGAACGGAGTTGAAAAGGGCCGGATACGACGCTGTGGTCTTGAAGGGGAAGGCTGAGAGGCCGGTTTACGTTTGGATTGACGATGATTCTGTTCAGCTTTTGGATGCTTCACACATGATGGGTAAGTCTCCTTCAGAAACTGAGGATGCCATAAGGGAAGAGTTGGGCGATTATTACATTCGCGTCGCATCCATCGGCGTTGCCGGCGAGAAGCTGTCCCGCATGGCGTGCATCATCAACGACAAGACCAGAGCCGCGGGAAGAACGGGCTTGGGCGCTGTTATGGGTTCAAAGAACGTAAAAGCGATCGCCGTGCGCGGTACCAGAGACATCACGGTTGCGAAACTCGATGAATTCATGGAGTACGTGAAAGAATTCCACGAAAGGATGAAAGGCCCCGCGACACAGAAATACAGAACCCTAGGCACACCCGAAAACGTGCTCGTACACAATTCATTGTCCTGCATGCCGACGAGAAACTACAACAATTCACGGTTTGAAGGCGCCGAAAAGGTCAGCGGAGAAAACCTGAACGAAAAATTCGTTGCGAAGATCATAGGCTGCAGCTCGTGCGCAATGAGATGCGAACACATGTGCGTTGTTTCAGAAGGACCGTACAAGAACACCATGACGCGAATGGAGTACGAAACACTTTGGGCGTTGGGACCGTACTGCGGCGTAGATCGACTCGACGCCATAACGAAAGGTATGGAGCTCACTAATTATTATGGGATAGACACGATCAGCGCAGGCGTAACTGTAGGCTTCGCCATGGACTGCTATGAAAGAGGCATTCTAACGCAGAAGGAGCTTGACGGCATAGACGCGAAATTCGGCAACGCAGAAGCCATGGTTCAGCTCGTTGAGAAAATCGGTAAGCGCGAAGGCATCGGTGACGTGCTGGCAGACGGAGCAAAATGCGCTGCACAAAAGATTGGCAAGGGCTCAGAGAAACTGGCGGCAACCATAAAAGGCGTCGAAACCACAGGCTACGATCTCAGATGCCTCAAAACCGCCGCCCTAGGCTTCGCAGTCTCATTCCGTGGGGCAGACCACAACAGGCATGGAGCATACGCCTTTGACGTGAAAGGAAAGGTCAACAGGCTCACGGCTGAAAAGGGCAGGGGAAAACTAGTCAGAGACATGGAAGACACCTACAACCTCATCGACTCATTCATCGTCTGCAAATTCTCAAGAGGCACATACTACAAGGAACTGCCGGACATGGCAAAACTCTACACCTTAGTGACAGGGTTCAACATGACACCTGAAGAACTGAAACTGGCTGGAGAACGGATACAAAACATCGCCAGACTGATCAACCTCAGAGAAGGCCTGAGCAGAAAAGACGATACTCTACCCTACAAGGTCATGCACGAACCGATTCCCGACGAAGGCCCATCAAAAGGTGCTTTCGTCTCACAGGAAGAACTGGATTTGCTTTTGGATGATTACTATGAAGCCAGAGGGTGGAACAGGGAAGGCGTGCCGACACCGGAAAAGCTCAAGGAGCTAGGCATAGACGACCTGCTCGAAACAGTCAAGAAATGAACGGGGGAACAAAGAATGGTGAAAATCCACGAAAGAAAATTCATCTCAGCAGACCCAGACAAGTGCGTGGGCTGCCAAGTGTGCGAATACATCTGTTCGGTGACGAAGGAAAGAGCCTTCAACCCGTTGAAATCCAGAATACGCGTCGTAAGAATAAACCAGCTGATAAACTTGAGCGTTACATGCAGGCTGTGTGAAAACCCACCATGCGTGGCCGCATGTCCACGAGATGCTCTGACACAATCCGAGGATACCGGAGTGATAACCGTCGACAAGGACAAATGCAATGGCTGCGGCTGGTGCATCGAAGCATGCGACTACGGGGCGATCATGCTTCATCCGGAAAACAAGGTCGTGTACGTGTGCGACCTGTGCAAAGAAAAAGGCGAACCGCAATGCGTCAAATGGTGCCCGGAAGAAGCCTTGGAAGTGACCACAAGCGACGTGTTGGCACAGAAAGCCAGAATCACAGCCGTAAGGAAGCTATTCCAAGAAGCAGTAAGAGAAACCACAAAAAGCTCTAAGCCGTAGTTCCCATTTTCAGATCAGAAAACACACTCCCGCAACGCTTTTGGTATCCCGACAGACTCTTTAGTTTCTTTCCATCTTATATTTTCAGGTCAAAATGCAAGAAGCCATAGCTTATCCTCTTTCTGCAATCGTCGCCTTGAACGACTTGAAGCTGGCCTTGATTCTCAACGCCGTCAACCCCAAGATTGGCGGTCTCTTGATTAGGGGTCCGAAGGGATCTGGAAAGACAACGGCGGTCAGAGCGTTGGCTGATATCCTGCCGAAGATAAAAACTGTGACGAGCTGCCCTTTCAACTGCAATCCTGAAGACCCTTCTAACATGTGCGAGAAATGCAGAAGCCTTTACATGAAAAATGGCAACCTTCCGTTTGAAGAAACGAAGATGCGGGTTGTTGATCTCCCCTTGGGAGCAACAGAGGACAGGGTCGTCGGAAGCCTTGACGTTGAAAAGGCCATAAAAATCGGCGTTGAAGCCTTAGAACCGGGCATCTTGGCGCAGGCAAATCAAAGCATACTTTACGTTGACGAGGTCAACCTGTTGCCAGACCATATTACAGACGACTTGCTGGATGCTGCTACGTCAGGCTGGAACATAGTCGAACGTGAAGGAATTTCTGTAAAACACCCCTCCCGCTTCATTCTCATAGGAACGATGAACCCAGAAGAAGGACATCTCAGGCCCCAAATTCTGGACCGCTTTGCGCTTTCCGTGGAAGTCAACAAGATTCTAGACGTGGGCGACAGGACTGAGGTTGTGAAGAGAAACATTGAGTTCGAAGCCGATCCAGCGGGCTTTGTCAAAAAACACAGCTTTGACCAAGACAAGCTGAGAGACAAGATAATTCAAGCCAGAAAGGTGCTTCCCGAAGTAACGATTCAAGACAAGCTTATCGAAGTCGTCTGTGAAGCGTGCTTGGAACTAAAAGTCGACGGGATGCGACCGGACATTGTGATAGCAAAAACCGCCAAGACGTTAGCAGCCCTTGAAAACAAGACTGCCGTAGCGCCTGAACACGTGATAAAAGCGGCTGAGCTCACGCTCAACCACAGGACGAGAGAGGGAGGATTCCTAGAGCCAGCCACACCGCAAGAGATCAATAGAACACTGAACGCGAAGATCGCCGAAAAGAATTCTTCGCACGAAGTGGAACGCAAAACGAGTCAAAAATTCAGAGGTAAGAAAGAGGGAGCGGAGCCTTCTCCTTCGAAGAAAAAGGACAAGACGTTCCTTAATCCTTTTGGGCTGAGAAGATTTCTTGGCAAAGGAGCGCTAATGAAGCCGGCAGAACTCCAAAAGGATTCAGCCGTTGAAAAGTTTTCAGTTCAGGACGGCAATCGGGGGAATGCGCTTTTTCTACATGATTCCAAACCTAAAAAGGGAGGCAAAGTAGCCCTCTTTACGCCCGAGACCAAGTGGGGTCCGCCGAACATGACCAGTGGAACGCCCATTGTCGACAAGATTCGGGAAAGCAGACTCTTGCCGTTCAAATATCTGTTCAAGACTAAAGACACATCGCGTCGACCCGCAAGCAGTGTGGGTAAAAGGGCTGAGGCGATAACTACTACTCATCGTGGCAAGGTGCAAGGATGGAAGATCCCTTACGGGAGACCTTCCGATGTTTACCTACCCGCCACGATAAGGGCCGCAGCCAGACTGCAAAGATTTAGGAAGAAGCCCACGAACACTGCTCTTGCGATCTGCCTCGAAGATGTCAGAGAAAAGTTGAGAGTTTACAGAGCTCCAATGATTATAGTTCTCGTACTGGATCTCAGCGAATCAATGCTCAGTTCCATCGAGTACATCAAAGAGGCGTTGTTGAAACTGCACAGCGACGCTTACCGTTTCAGAGACAAGGTTGGATTAGTAGCGTTCAAGGAGATGGGCGCCGTGGTGGCTCATCATCCCACCACAAATCTGAAGCTTGTCTCCAACACCTTGCTAAGGTTGGGAATGAGCGGTTATACTCCGTTAGCAGATGGAATGCTCAAGGCCCTAGACGTTCTGAAGGAAGCCAAGCGGACAGATCTTTCAACTATACCCGTCATGGTTGTCATAACTGACGGAGAGACTAATGTCCCGTTTAGAAAAGACTTGCAGACAGGCGAAATTCGCGAAATCAACCCGATTGATGCGGCCTTTTTCAAGTACGAAGAAGAAGCAATCAAGGATGTGGCCACGGTTTCTGATATGATAAAGAGGGAAGACATACACACCGTTGTAATCAACATGATGCCGGCTTCAATAGGGCCTTCAGGATCTTCTGGCGCTGCGACAACAAGAATGATAGCTTCGATAACTTGCGGAATGTATTATGAATCTTCCGGAAACACGGGCAAGAACAAAGAACCGTCATCAGGAGAGATTTCTGAAGCCATTCTGCAGGCGCAAAAGCAAATTTCACACTTTCATTATTTAGCCAACAAAACGAGAACAAAATAGTTGGAAACGTTATGGGAGAAGCCAGGCCCTGTTCGGTGTGCAAGAAAATGACTTCTAAGCTACTGTTCGAAGACAGAGAACTGAACATTGCCATGTGTTCCAAACCGTGCGAGTTTGAATACATGAGAAGAGCAACCTCAGACCCTGACGAGCAAGTGCGTTTGCTACGTTACTTTGATGAAAAGGTTAAGCAAACCAAGCGGCATGAGAACGAATCTTGGGCAATAGCTGGTTTCGGATTGTTAATTGTTGCTGCAGGGTTTTTCATGCGAAACGTCCAACCATTCTTCGTCGGAATCTTCCCTATGACACTCGGAGCCCTCTCAACAAGCTATTTTGCAGACAAGAGAAACAAGTTGATAAAGCTGAGAATGCGAATCCGCATATGAATAGACATGGCAAAAGCCAACGATGAATGCCGAAGTTTCAAGGTAGGAGCTTGTGTAGAGAATCAACCGTGCGTTTGGCCGCGGCCTCCACTTCACGCGTCAGCGCTTCTCCAAAGTCAGTCCGTGCAGGCTCGATCAGCAGCAATCCAATCTTCGCCTTCGTCATCTTTGCAAGATATTCACAAAATATCCTCAACGGGAGCATGTGTGTTGAAAACGCAGGAAAATCCGTAACCTTCTCTGGTTTGATCAACCTCAATTCTCCGGGCTTCAACTCCAAGATTGCGGCGTCTATCAATAGAACATGGGTTGGCTCGAAGTCTACGATTTGCTGGATGAAACTTTCAGGCACAGTGTCACATTCAAGCAGGTATATTCTTTCAGAAACCCTTCCCTGCAAACCTTGGACAATATTGACTCCGACAAAATCATCCATACGTATCGGATTCCCAATACCCGCAACAACGACCCTTCTCGCGCCTGAAAGCCACATCGCAAGTTCTTTTTCGACGTCATACTTTCCGCTAGCCACGTGAACCGCCATAAGGAAGTGAAGAAAAGGAGAACAAAAAGGTTTATCGTTGCACGGTTTTGACGAGTTTCTTTTCGTGGTTGTAGATTTCCACTTTCAGAGGCATCTGTCCAACGGCATAGTGCGTAGCGCATCCGAAGCAGGGATCGTAGGCTCTGAAAGCCATCTCCACCCTGTTGAGCAAGCCTTGGTCTACGTTTCCGCCGTGTATTAAGCTCTTAGCCGCATCCCGAATTGACATGCAAATCGCAGGGTAGTTGTTGGTGGTGGCTACGATCATGTTTACGTCTTTGACAAGCGCATCTTCATCCAATACATAGTGATGATAGAGCGTACCCCTAGCAGCCTCGACTACTCCTACCCCTTCACCGGGCTCGCCCGGCTTGTTTCGCACGTTTGTGCTCGTAATCTCTGGATCTCTGACAAGTTCAAGCGCACGTTCAGTGGCGTAGAGCAGTTCAATCAGTCTTGCCCAGTGGAAGGCCAAAGTGCCGTGTACTGGTTTTCCGCCCAAAGTCTCGTACATCTTCTCATATTCTTCTTGGGCAAGTGGGGTTGCCATGCCGTTTGAAACATTGAGCCGTCCGAGAGGACCAACACGGTAAACTCCGCTGTCGGCCCCGCAAACCTGGCCTTTCCATCCGACCTTCTTCAAGAATGGGAACTTCGAATAGGTCCACTTTTCCACGTGCTCACCGATGTGTTGCACATAGTCTTTTGGTTCAAACTTCAGGAATTCGTCACCGCTGGGGTCGACGACTCTGATCTTGCCATCGTAGAAGTTGACTTTGTTGTTCTTGTCAACCAAACCCATGTAGTAAGTTTTCATCGTGTACGCGTCGCTCTTGATCATTTCAACGTACTTGCTGTTTCCCAAGACGATGTCGTGGAATATTTTCAGGGTAAGCTTTGCAAAATCCAAGGAAGATGCAGCCATCTTCTCGATTTCCTGCCTGTTCTCCTCGCTCAACGGCTTGGAAATTCCGCCAGGCAATCCGCACACCGGATGCGTCGCCTTTCCGCCCAAAATCTCCGTTATCTTCTGTCCGTAAGCTCTGTGTTTAATGACTTCCTTAGCTACGTCCATTCCCGCTTTCTCAATGACTCCTAAAATATTTCTTTTCTCGGGCGGAGCGTCTGGTCCAACGATGAAGTCCGGTCCGCCTAGATAGTAGAAGTGCAACGTATGATCGTATATCACGTAGCCTGCATACATGAGTTCCCTGAGTTTCTTGGCTGCTGATGGGGGTTCAACGTTGAACGCGGCATCCAATGCTTTCACCGCTGCAAAATGATGAGCCACTGGACAGACTCCGCAAATTCTGGTCGTTAGGATCGGCATTAGCTCGGCTCTTCTGCCAACACAGAACTGTTCGAAACCCCTGAGCTCAGGAATCTTCAGGTAGGCGTTTTCCACCTCACCAGCATCGTTTAGGAATATTGAAACGTTTCCATGACCCTCAAGCCGCGTTATCGGATCTATCAGGATTTCCTTCATTTTTCCATCACCTTCCTTCTAAGAATCGACGACGGCAAAGAATACATGTAGAAAGTCCCAATCGGGTCTTTGATCTGACCCATAAGTTTCTCAACATCCTCTTGACTGTAATGCTCCTGTTCTCCTTCCAAGCCCAGTATGGATGCTAAAGCGCTCATCATGGCAGAACCTTGCTCTGGAGCGTTAGGACAAGGTCCACCGCACCCCGTGCACGGCATGTCGACTGTCAAGCACTGAGCCCCACAGCCGCTGCGGGTAGCCGGTCCTATGCAGATTATCCCCTGTTCAAGCAGACACTTTTCCGGTTCCGGAACTTTCTCATGAACGCGGTATATCTTAGATATTCTTTTGTTATCCTTCTTTCTTGGACATTCGTCGCATACAGATTTCAATGGTGCTAGCACTGAACCCTTTGGAGGTAATTGATTCTTAGCTATGGCTTCGACAGCGTTTGCTATCAGTTTGACTGGTGGCGGACAGCCAGGCAAGTAGTAGTCCACGTCAACAGTTTGATCCAGCGTCTTTACAGTGTCGTAGAACTCTGGAAGCTTCAGGAGACCCTCTTTAGCCTCGAATCTGGTCTGGGGAACGACTCGGTCAGAATTGGAAACCGACTTGCTTTGCAGATAGACCTTATCGAAGATTTCTTTGCGGTTATGGAGATTAGCCAAGCCCGGTATGCATCCTTCTTGGGCGCAGGAACCGAATGCCACAAGCACCTTGGATTTTTTTCTAAGAAGCTTGGCCATGTGCTCTTGTTCTTCGCTTCTAACGGAGCCGTTGAAGAAGCAAACGTCCATGTACTTGTCAGGCATGTTTTCAACGTCTTTGTATTTCACGTCCATGGCTACAGGCCAGAAGACTATGTCCGCGATTTGAACGACGTCCAGTATCTTCTCGTTTATGTCTAGTACTGCAATTTCGCATCCACCGCAACTTGCAGCCCAGTAGAGACCTATCTTCAATTTTTCTTTAGCCATCTATTTTCCACCCTCACACGCACTGTTCAATATTTTGGAAACGTTCACACGAAGCTCATTAAAAGCCAGCTCATCCGCAGGTATGCCCATAGCCAAACCAAGCAGCTGCGGATAGTGCAACACTGGAATGCCATAGGCTTCGTTGAACATCTTTTCGATGCGCACCTCGTTCGTGTCATACATTATGTGACAGAACGGGCAGATGGTTATCAAAGCCTGCGCATCGACCATCTTGATGTGATTCAGCTTGTCCCTTGCAAGCTGCAATGCAATCTTGTCGTTCACACCAACGCTCGGAGCGCCACAGCATTCTGTTTCATCCATGTAATCTAGGCACGTTGCTCCAGTCGCCTCGATCAAAGTCTTGAGGGTCTTAGGATCTTCAGGATCATCAAATCCGATGTATTCTTTGGGCCTCAGGATGTGGCACCCGTTGTGCTCGGCAACCTTAATCATCGTAAGCGGTTTGACAACGGCGTCTTTGATCTTCTCCAAACCGACATCCTCGATAAGTACTTGTATTAGGTGCTTCGCGTTGACGGTCCCCTTAAACTCCAGTCCAGCCTCTTTGAGGTGCCTGTTTATCTCGTGGCGCAATGCTTTGTCTTCCTTTAACATCCGGTTGACTTTCTTCAATGTTCCTGCGCAGCCTGGACACAGTGTTATAATGTCCAAGCCTTTCTGTTCTGCCAAGGCAAGGTTTCTAGCTGCTAGTATGAGCATCGTCTCGTGGCTCACCGGATCCAACGGAAGCCCGCAACAGTTGAATTCAGGCATCTCAACAAGCTCAACACCGAGTCTCCCCAGAATTTTCCGTGCAGAGATCTCGAAGGCTGCGACACGATAGGGAATCGCGCACCCAAGAAACATGAGGTATTTAGGTCGTGTCATCCTACTCACCTTTCTTGTCCATGTGCTTGAGAAAATGTACTTCGCGAAGCGTTTTCCTTATGCTTTCAGGGTTGCCTTTCGGCAATGGCGGAAGTCCTAAGGTTTCCCTTTTCTTAACTCTCAATTCTGGAATCTTGTAGGCGTAACCCGACTCAAGTATGCTTGCACACTGCTCTTTGAACACTTGAGGCATACAACCCTGCTCCGCAGCCAAGTTTCTCAACACGCGGATGACACTAGCCACCTCAACATCCTGCGGACAGCGATCAGTGCATGTAAAGCATGATGCACACAGCCACAGCGTATCGCTCTTCAACACCCTGTCTTTCAGCCCGAGCTGTGCCATTCGGATTATCTGCCTCGGCCTGTAAGTGTCACTAAACCTAGCGATCGGACAATCTGACGTACACGTTCCACACTGGAAGCAACGCATCACCTTTTCTCCGCCGTGCATCTTGACGATTTCATATTTGAACTTCGGATCGATTTCCGAGGCTTTTATCAACTTCTGCTCTGTCTCGGTCATTGAGTTTCGACCTCCATGTTTTTCAACGGGTTTGGTCCAAGCTTCTTTATGTCTTCCACCATGCTTCGCACCACGGCTGCGAACTTGTCTCCTTCGCTAGCCGAAATCCATTCCAGCCGCAAACGTTCTGGCTCAACGCCGAAGTCTTTCAAAACCTTTTTGAGCAGAGTTATTCTCCTAAAAGCCTTGAAGTTTCCGCTGATGTAATGGCAGTCTGATGGCAGATGGCAGCCTGCGACGAGAACACCGTCTGCTCCGTCCTTGAACGCTTCCAAGATGAATGTCGGGTCTATTCTGCCACTACACATCACACGTATTATCCTTATGTTTGGAGGATACTGAATTCTGCTCACTCCCGCCAGGTCTGCGCCTGCGTAAGCGCACCAGTTGCAAAGGAAACCGATTATTTTAGGTTCAAAACCATTTTTGTCGCTCATGCCTTTGCCTCCAGCAAAGCGGCTTTAACTTGAGCAAGTATCTCCTCTGTCGTAAAGTGTCCCATTGTGATGGCTTTAGTTGGACATGCCGTACCACATGCGCCGCAGCCTTTGCACAAGGCTTCGATCACGTGTGCAATTGGTTTTCCCTCTTTGTCTTTCATTTCAACTGCACCGTACGGACAGAGATATTCACAGATTCTACAGCCACTACATAAGTCTTCGTCCACGTTTGCGACAATTCCTTCCATCTCAAGCTTGTCTTTGGAGAGTATGGTTGTCGCCCTTGCTGCAGCCGCACATGCCTGAGCGATGCTTTCTTCAATGTACTTTGGCGAATGAGCCATTCCGCAGAGAAAGACGCCGTCGGTTGCAAAGTCTACAGGCCTAAGCTTCATGTGGGCTTCGAGGAAGAAACCGTCCTTGGCCAATGGCACTTTGAGCATCTCCGCAATGTGCTTGTTCTCAGGATTCGGCACTGTAGCTGCGCTCAAAACCACAAGATCCGGTTCAATCTCGATCCGCTCTTTCAGCACGGGTTCCCAGAAAGCCATTTTCAGTCTGTCTATGTACTTTGTAAGTTCCGGTTTCTGTTCATCATCGTAGTTTATGAACAGAACTCCTTTCATTGCAGCTTCGCGGTAGTAGTCTTCTTTGAACCCATAGGATCTGACGTCCTTGAATAAGACATAGACTTCTGTCTCCGGGCTCACTTCTTTGATCTTTAACGCGTTCTTGATGGCTTGTCCACAGCATATTCTCGCGCAGTTCGGCCTTTCTTTCGTCCGTGCTCCGACGCATTGAACCATGACCACGTTCTTGGCCTTGAACTCGCCGTTTGCCAGGTCTTCTTCGAGTTCGTGTTGTGTTACGATTCTCGGGTCTTTGTCATAGAAGTACTCTGTTGGTCTGTACTCAATTGCGCCTGTCGCAACGATCACAACGCCGTGCTGAATTTCCTTTTCTTTTCCGTTGCACTCTCGTATTTTGGATTTGAAGTTGCCGACAAATCCGTACACGTCAACGACTTCCGCATCCGTGTAAACGTGGATCTTGTCATTTTCGTTGACCTCTTTGACCAGAGCGTTCAGCTTTTCTTTCGGATCATCTTTTTCTCCAAGAAGGTAATGGATTGTTCGCAGGTGGCCGCCGAGTTCTTTGTCTTTCTCGACAAGGTGTGTTTCAAACCCTTGTTTTGCAAGCTCCAAGGCTGCCGTCATGCCGGAGACGCCTCCGCCTATTACCAGGCCAACTTGAGTGACGTTTATGAGCGGTTTCTCCAAGGGCCTCAACAAGGCTGATTTGGCAACTATTGACCTTACTAGGTCTTTGGCCTTTTCAGTTGCCTCTTTCGGTTCGTGCATGTGCACCCAGCTGCATTGGTCTCGAATGTTCGTCATTTCAAACAGGTAGGGATTCAGCCCGGACTCCTGGACTGTTTCCTTGAACAGAGGCTCATGTGTTCTTGGCGTGCATGAAGCAACAATAACACGGTTAAGCTTATTCGCTTGGATTTTCTCTTTGATAAGCTTCTGTGTATCCTGCGAACACGTGTAGACATTAGCTTCAGCATAGACCACATTTGGTAGGGTTTTGGCGTATTCAACTACTTCGGGAACGTTCACTACGCCTCCTATGTTGATTCCGCAGTGGCAGACAAAAACGCCGATACGCGGTTTTTCTTGGCTCACATCTCTTTGAGGAGGATATTCCTTCGCTGTTACTTGTTTTCCTCTTTCGCTAGCCACGACGCCCATGGCCCTTGATGCGGCGCCGCTTGCCTGTGCAACGCTTTCAGGAATGTCCTTCGGTGCTGAGAATGCACCGCAAACGTAGATGCCAGGCTTTGACGTGTCCATTGGCGAGAAGGTTTGTGTCTCGCAGAAGTTGTACTTGTTAAGCTGTATACCGAAGTTCTTGGCCAGATTCTCAACGTTCTTAGGCGGTTGCATCCCGATTGACAGGACGATCAAGTCGTACTCTTCTGTTTTGGGCGTTTCATTCTCGACAAAGTGAACAAGAAGGTTGCCTGTCAAGGGATCTTCCGTTACGCCTGCAACTCTTGATCGGACAAATCGTACGCCATATTCTTCTTCAGCACGGTTTCGATAGGCGTCGAACTCTTTGCCATAGGAGCGCATGTCCATGTAGAAGATCGTTGCGTCAAGCTTTGTCGGCGAGTGCTCTTTTGCGATGACTGCTTCCTTCATGCCGTACATACAACAAGCCGCTGAGCAGTAGTTGTTGCCAAGCTGGTAGTCTCTTGAGCCTACACATTGGATGAAGGCGATTCTCTTTGGAATTTCACCGTCTGAAGGTCTGAGAACCAGTCCTCCATAAGGTCCGGAAGCGCTCAGAATGCGTTCAAACTCTATGCTCGTCACAACATTGGGGAAACGTCCGTAACCATATTCGCTTTTCAGTCTAGCGTCGAAGGCTTCGAACCCTGGTGCTAGTATTATTGAGCCCACTCTTAAAGTGGCGTTGCTGTCTTTCTGATCATACGCAATTGCTTGTGCTTTGCAGATTTCAGAACACGTTCCGCATCCGATGCATTTCTCGCGGTCGATCATGTACTTCAACGGGACCGCCTGTGGGTATTCAACATAGATTGCGCTTCTCCTGCCTAGTCCCTCGTTATACATGTCCACGGCTTCGATTGGACATTTCTGTGCGCAGATGCCGCAGCCGTTGCATTTGTCTTCGATTACGTAACGGCTCTTCCTTCGAAGCTTCACTTCGAAGTTTCCGGCCTCGCCGTCCAAACCTGTTATTTCGACGTTCGTCAGAATCGTGATGTTCGGATGTCTTCCTGTTGCTACAAGCTTAGGCGAAAGAATGCACATTGAACAGTCATTTGTTGGGAATGTCTTGTCAAGTTGGGCCATTACTCCGCCTATGCTTGGTCCCCGGTCAGCTAGATACACTTTGAACCCGGAGTCAGCTAGGTCCAGGGAGGCTTGTATCCCTGCGACTCCTCCACCCACAACCAGAACTGCTCCAACTTTTTCGCTTTTCATCTATTGAATCTCCAATGCCTTGTAAAAGGGGGTTTGTCCTTCGACGTGGTCTACGGTTATCATGTTTCTTCTATGCATGTCCACGATCTGTACAAGCACATCCGCCGGTTTCTTTTCAACTGCTTCTGCTAGAGCTTTTACCGGGAGCGGCTTCGTCTTTGTCAGAAGATGGATTTTGTGTCGAACATACTCGTCCTCGATTATGCACCCAAACAGAGAGTCGAATTCTTTTTGTGTGAGTTTTTCTTCGTAAACATTATTCTTCTCGGTTAGTTCTCTTTCCCTTCCAACCATGACTCTCAGTCTGAAGTTAGAAGCAGCATTCTTCGCCGCCTCGAGATTCTCAGAGATCTTCTGATTCGGGCTCTTTCCTGACAGCGGTGAAGGCCCTAGCTTCTTAATTTGCTCCGTGAATTCCGTCACTACCCGAGCGAATCTTTGCCCTTCGGATGCCGAAACCCATTCTAATCTCAAACGTTCTGGTTCCATCCCTGTGAGAGCAAGCAACTTCGTCAACATCTTGACTTTTCTCTCCTCATACAAGTTTCCTTCAACGTAATGGCAATCGCCAGGGTGACATCCCAAGATGAGCACGCCGTCAGCGCCTCTCATAAGAACCTCCAAGGGAATTGTCGGGTCGATCCTTCCGCTGCACATCACTCGAACAATCCGTATGTTCGAAGGATACTGTATCCTGCTTACGCCAGCCAAGTCTGCGCCTGCATAACTGCACCAGTTGCAGAGAAAACCGATTATTTTAGGTTCAAACTCGCTCATTTCATGAGCCTCCTAAAGCTGCGGTTGCCTCAGCTAACACTTGAGCATCGCTGAAGTGTCTCATGCCTATGGCTTTTTCAGGACAGCTTGCAGCGCAGACGCCACAGCCTTTACACAGAACGTCGTTCACCCTTGCGACTCCCCGTTCATCTTTCTGTATAGCATTGTAAGGACATAATTTGGTGCAGATCCCACATCCTGTGCACTTACTCTCGTCAACGAAAGCCGTTATGGCCTCTGTTCTGACTCGTTTTACAGCCATCGGAATGCCTGCTCTGGAGGCGGCAGCGTAAGCTTGGGCGATGGTTTCAGCGATGGTTTTTGGGCTATGAGCAGTTCCGCATACAAATACTCCATCCGTGGCGAAATCCACGGGTCTAAGCTTGACGTGGGCTTCGAGAAAGAAGCCGTCGGCCCCAAGCGGAACCTTCAGGATCTTGGAGAGATCTTGAGCTCCGTCACTCTGGACAAGCGGCGTAGACAGAACTACGAGGTCAGTGTCAAGCTCAAGGGTAGCATTGACCAGAATGTCATGCACGCGTACTCCAAGTTTTCCGTCCGGTCGTGTGAAGACTTCTGGGGGGGTTTCAGCATCGTATCTTATGAATTGGACGAAGTTTTCTCTTGCCTTCTTGTAGTACTCTTCGAAATCTTTGCCATAGGTTTGCATGTCTCGATAAATGATGGAGACTTCAGTTTCGGGAAGAAGTTCCTTGATCTGTAGGGCGTTCTTGACCGCGATCGCACAGCATATCCTTGAGCAGTAGTTTCTTCCTCCTTCTTTTTCTTCCCTAGCACCCACACATTGAATCATAACGACGTTTTGTGGCTTTCCAAGCTTCTTTTCCTTCATAAGTTGTTCAAGCTCAAGCTGAGTGAGGATGTTCTTGCATTCGCCGTAACGATACATATGGTTTGGTTTCAGAACGTCCGCGCCTGTGGCAACAATGATTGTTCCAACGTCAAGGTCTTTTTCTTTCCCGTCATGGTTGACTACAACTTTGAAGTTTCCTATGAAGCCTTCACTGCGCTTCACAGTTGATGAGGTATAAACTGTAATGTTTGGATTTGAGCGTACGGCTTGCACAAATTCCTCCAGAATCTCTGAGGAGTAGCGCTCGTTCGGGTAGAGTTTGTAAAGCTCAGTAAGTTTTCCTCCGAGCTCGCCTCCTTTTTCAACTAGATGTACTGTGAATTTCTGGTTTGCAAGACTGAGAGCTGCGGTCATTCCAGCAACTCCACCGCCTATCACTAGGGCTGAGGGCTCAATGTCTATTTCTGGTTCTTCTTGCGGCTCAAGCAAGGCTGCCTTTGCCACTGCCATTCTGACCGTTTCCTTAGCCTTTTCCGTGGCTTTCTTCGGCTCCTTGGGATGAACCCAGCTGCAATGTTCGCGAATGTTTGCCATATGAAACAAGTACTTGTTTAGTTCAGCCTCTTCGCAGGCATCCCTGAAAAGCGGCTCATGCGTTCTAGGAGTGCAAGATGCTACGACCACTCTGTTTAACTTGTGTTTCTTGATTGCCTCTTTGATTTTGCTCAATCCATCAGATGAACAGGTGTAAAGGTTGCCTTCAGCGTGGATCACGTTCGGCAGGGTTTTTGCGTACTCAACGACTTCTGGCACGTTGACCACGGCGCTGATGTTGACGCCGCAATGGCAAACGAAGACTCCTATTCGAGGTTCCTCATCTTCTCTCATGATTTAGCCTCGTTGCTAACGCACATTATTGTTTCAGCCGCCCTAGCAGCTGCTCCACTTGCTTGGGCCACGCTTTCAGGTATGTCCTTTGGGCATTGGCAATATCCACAGACGTATATTCCAAGAACATTCGTGTCCACGGGTGCTATGAGCTTGTCTTTGGATTTGAAGAACCCGCACTCATCGAGTTCTAAACCCATTATCTCGGCAATTTTCTTGTTGCCCTCTTTCGGAATTAACGCCGGACATAATACGACCATGTCAGCAGTGAGCCTCTTCATTTCTCCAGTCGGCATGTCCTCATAGTGGATTTGAAGGTCTTTCGTAGTTGGATCTTCGGCTATTCCGCCCGGATGCGCTTTGATGTATTTCACTCCGTATTCTTTTTTGGCCCTATCAACGAATTCCTGAAACCCCTTTCCGATGGCTCTCATATCTATGTACATGATGTATACGTCAGTGTCTGGAACGTGTTCCTTTATCAGGATTGACTCTTTTGTTGCGTAGACACAGCAGACGCTTGAGCAATATGGAAGTTCGCCCCGTTGGCTTCTTGAACCGACGCATTGAACGAAGACGACGCGTTTGGGCTCTTTTCCATCTGAGGATCTCACTAGATGACCGCCGGTGGGACCTGAAGCGCTTATCAATCGTTCAAATTCCATCGATTGGACCACGTTTTTGAATCGTCCGTAGCCGTATTCACTCATCGAGGAAGGGTCAAAAACGTCAAAACCCGTGGCGAGAATGATTGAAGAAACGTTCAGCATTGTCTCTTCTGATTTCTGTTCATAATTGACGGCCTTTGAAGGGCAGACTCTCTCACATACCTTGCAAATGCCTTTTGTAAAATACAGGCAGTTCTCAGGTTCAATAGTTGCAACTAAAGGAACTGCTTGTTTGAAAGGCATGTAAATGGCTTTTCTGATCCCCAAACCCATGTCAAATTCGCTCGGCACTTTGATGGGACATTTTTCCGTGCATGTGCCACAGCCAGTGCACTTTTCGGCATCAACATAACGAGGTTTCTTCACAACCTTCACTGTGAAGTCGCCTGCATCGCCGCTGACTTCTTTGACTTTTGAGTAGGTCATCAGGTTTATGTTCGGATGTCTAAGGCATTCGATCATTTTTGGTGCCAGAATGCAGATTGAACAGTCGAGTGTTGGAAAGGTTTTGTCGAGTTGAGCCATTCGTCCTCCTATGCTTGGAAGCTCTTCGACAAGGTAAACCTTGGTTCCGCGGTTAGCAAGGTCCAAAGAAGCCTGTATCCCTGCAATGCCGCCTCCGACGACTAAAACTGAATTGGGCATCAGTTGGGAATCCTCCCTTTTTCTTGGATGCATGAAAGATTAAAGGAGGGTAAATAATCTTTACGTTTGCAAAATGTGATTCCAACGTTTGCGTCGTCAATTTTCCTTGCTTTCAACATTAAATAAGGCCTCATGGCGTCTATGACATACGTCATATACGACTGGAAAATAAAGCCTATTAAGTCTTCTCTTGCTCAAACACAGATTGGGATGAACCAGAAGGCCACTATTGTTCTTGTTCTGCCTTCTTTGGTTCCTTCTGTTCCATTTCCTTTGGTTGTATTTGAAGCGGGGTCTCGTGGACGGTTCTTAGCGCCGTGCATTGAACACCAGATTCTGCTGTTTTCAGCTGGGGGCTATCCTTGATCACACCGTCTTCCATAGCTGGTACTTCCTGATGCTTCCCGGCAGGCATTGCTCCAGCATGCACAACTCCTTCCAAGCGCAGTCGAATGGCTTCTGAAACGAACTCGGAAATGCTTCGGTAGCGGCCTGTCTTAAGCATCTCTTCAATCTCTCTTATGAGCTCCAGTCTGATGCTTATCGTTCTCCACTCGGACATTCACCCAGTCATCCCTCAACTTTGAGTTAGATGTGCTTTGAGTTTGACCTATTTAGAGTTTACTGAACATGCCAGAACAAAGTTCATTGCCATAGAATCGAGCTAAAAGAGTAGACCAAATGATTCTGCTCGGAAATACTGCAAAAAAAGACGCCAAACCACGTGCTGACTGGCCCTCCTCACAAAAGTCCTAGAGGAATGTTATAGAAACATCTTCTACGGAGATTGCCCGAGGCAGGGCGACATCAACAAGACTACGTTGCCAATTTGTTCAGGGCGCACAATGCGAGACCGCCTCATGCCTTGGGCAACATAGCCTTGTAGAAGATCAAGATTATGCATAAGAGGGTTGGAAGAGAGGGTGAGAAACTATCTTTGCAAGCAGACGCTTCTAGCGTTCGCTTTTTTTAAGCTCTCCAAGTATGCCTTTTCACCGCTCATCCCTAAGAGTTGCTGTTGTCCGTTTACAAAACTCATTATATGATACAGCGATTCTTCGCCTGTTAACTGCTGGTTGAAAACGCACCCTTTCTTAACACCGTTAGGTTTCAGACTCCTCAAATGAGCTAAAGCGAGCCTACAGTGCCCCACAATTTCGCATGAATTGCATTTGCCCCAATCCTCTGGATAAAGGCAAGGTCCACAGGTCAGATGGCAGGCTCTTTTTCCCGGGTACAGATCTAAGCTAATGTCTCCTTCGCAACGGCAACACTTGCTTTCCCAAGATTCTTGCTCGGTCATTTCTATTCAGCCCCTTGAAAGACCACACATACAATAGTGTTGACTTACTTTTATAAGCGTTTTCCTTATATTGTATAATATCTCGGGCATATCTATTTATGACTTAGAAGCAAGCCATATATATGACACAGTGTTTCATCACATAATATTAACTTGGTTTCGTTGTGAGGGCCTTTGGCGCGCAAGTTGGATGATAATGATAGGAAGATTTTACGCTTGCTGTCTCAAGAGCCGGAGATTTCTCAGGCTAATCTTTCGGAGCAGTTGAAGATTTCTCAGCCGGCAGTGAGCGCGAGAATACGTAAACTTCAAGAGAAAGGGGCCTTGGCCCACATGATTGGCACTGATATTAAGAAGGCTCAGCTTTTCCTCGCAAAGCTTGACATTGCCACAAATCACGTTGAACAAGTTTTGAAATTTCTTGAAGAGTGCCCCTTGTATTTAAACAGTTTCTTGACTTCTGGGAAGAACAATCTGATGGTTTTGTTGGTCGGTGAGAACATTAGGTCCATAATGTCCTGTGTAGATTCTCATTTGAGGCAAAATCCGTTTGTGAAGGACGCAGAATTCGACCTTATAATAACGCCCGTTCGGCCTTTCATAGTGCCAGTTAAACCGAGTGTTGATAGGAAGAAGATCACGCCGTGCCGCGCAGATTGTGGCAGTTGCACTTTGTACGCAGGCGACAGATGTCTGGGCTGTCCTGCCACAGTTCATTATAAGGGAGAACTGCTTTAGAGTATTCTAAAACGAAAAGTTCCACTCCCAGAATTCGTTGACACGATAAGCGTTCAAATGAAGATGTGTTCTTCGAAAGGCTGATTAGGTCGAGACATAGACTATAAAGTGGGTCTGGAATTTGACAGTCGCATATGTTTTGGCAAAAGTCGAGGCGGGGAAAGACCAAGAAGTCCTCAAAGAAGTCAAGAAAATAGCGGGAGTCAAACAGGCGACTCCAACTTATGGCATTTATGACTTGCATGTCGAAGTTGCGTTTGACAAGATGGAAGAACTCGACAAATTCATTTTTGACGAGATTCGCAAAATCCCTGGGATAAAGGAAACAGCAACGTTGATAGCTTTTAAAGGGATGTAAATGCCTAGGATGGGCTGCAGAGAAGTCTATTTCATCAAAGCGATGCGACCAAGCCAAGTCGATTTCTTGATTGACAAGGTCAAGGAAGCTGTGAAAGAAATGAAGCTCCCCCCAGAATATGACATAAGTATCTATAAGAATGTGTATTCTTGCTGTGGGGTTGGAGGCTTGGGCGTAATCATCGAAGTAGTTGGTCCTGAAGAAGAGAAAATAAAGGAAATCGACTTGAGAGCTGTTTCGAGGATTCTAGAGTTCTGCGAGAAAGAAGGTTACGACATAGGGCATCATACTCTGGAACAACATGAGTCTATGTAGAGACGTAGTCAAGGGTGTATCGCAAAGCACACAGCAAGGCTAGCGTCTTTTCCATCTGAGGCAAGATTTTGGTTTGAGAAATGAAGTAAGAGAAGGCAGTGGGTTGCCCGTTCGAGGAGATCAGCCTTCTGCCACCACTTCCCAACGCATACGGCTTTTCTGGAAATGAGGAATTCCGCGACTCTTTCAGGAAAGAGTCAGAAAATATTGCCGACGAAGTTCACGTTGAAAAGCTGGGGGAACAAGTTCTTCTCCCATAATAATAGGAAGAACTATCCTAGAATAATGTCTTCAGATTTTCGCCTGATCATGCCAGCGGTGTTTCTTCCCGTTCCTTCTGAACTATTGGTGTCTGTCTTTGAGCTTGAATCTGTGTTTCCTCGGTCTTTTTTGGTTCTATGCATTGGGCTTCCTCTTCTTCTTTGAGGTTGAGCGTTGCCTTTGCCGTGCCGTCATCCGAGTATGTGACAGTGAACCCCATCCTCTTCATAAGGCCGATAGCCCTGTAGTTATCAGGCAGCATTATCGCATAGATTCTTTCAAGCTTCTTGTCCTTGCAGATTTCAATCACATAATCAACCATCTTTGTGCCTAAGCCTAGTCCTTGCCATGCGTCAGCGACGATGAAAGCTATCTCCCCTGCTTTCCCGTCTGGTTCGATGCTGACCCGGGTCACGCCGAGAATTCTTTTGCGTCCTTCCTCCGTAAGTTCTGGCACGATGGCTATTTCTCGGTCATAGTCAATGTTGGTGTACCGTACTCTTGTTTCATGTGGAGTATCTTTGATTATTTGGAAGAAACGGTAGCGTATGGATTCCTCTGAGAAGTTTTGGAACATTTCCAGCCACAGGGGTTCGTCCTCAGGCTTTATCGGTCTCAGTATCACTGCTCTGCCGTCCCGCATCTTCCAAAAGGTTTCATACTTCTTCGGATACGGAGTAATCACCAAGTGTTGGTGAGGTTCAAGTTTAGCGAACACGCGCTGTTTGTCAATGACGATACGAGCATCAAAGGCAAAAGCCTCCTTTTCATTTATGAACAGTGGGTTGATATCGACTTCTCTCAGCTGCGGGAAGTCGACGAGCATCTGACTAAAGCGCACCATAATTTCTTCCAAGAGCTTGATGTTGGCTGGAGGCACGTTTCGGTAGCCTTTCAGAAGCGTGTAAACCTTGGTCTCTTCCATCATTCTTCTGACCAATGTCTGATTCAACGGCGGTATTCCGATGGCGAAGTCTTTGAAAAGTTCTACACCGACGCCACCCATTCCGAAAAGTATTACTGGGCCGAAGAGAGGATCGGCCTTTGCGCCGATGATAACTTCGTAGCCTTGTTTCTTGATCATTGGTTGGACGGTCACTCCCAAGATTTCGGCGTCTGGGTTGTACGCTTTGCCGTTTTGGATGATGTGATTGAACGCGTTCCGAACTCCTGTTTCATCGGTTATGTCAAGTGCAACGCCGCCAGCGTCGGTCTTATGGACTATTTGAGGGGAAAGAATTTTGAGCACAACCGGATACCCCGTCTGTCCGGCCAGAAGAACCGCTTCATCTTCTGTTCTGGCAACTCTTGTCTTCACCACAGGAAAATCGTAGTATTCGAGGAATGTTTTGGCTTCGGCTTCATTCATTATTTCCCGGTTTTCGGCTGCTACGTTTCTCAGTAAAACCATGAGTGGACGCTTTGGCGGCACGACGTCCTCAGGCAATTCTTCAGGCGTTTCATAAAGAAGCTCAAGGTTACGTTTGTACTGGTACATGTAATGGTACGTTTTGACTGCTTGCTCTGGCGTAGAATAGGTGGGAATGTTATTTTCGTTGAATATGCGGTTAGCCTCTTCCACCGCCCCGTAGCCCATGAAAGACGTTAGAATCGTCTTGTTCAAGTAGCTTCTGCTCTTGCAGAGTTCAACAATGCTTCTGGCAACTTCCACAGGTTCCGCCACAGCCTGAGCAGTGTAGATTATGACAATACCATCAACGTTTTCATCGTTCAGACACGCCTCAACTACTGCCCTGAATCTTTCAGCCTTGGCATCCCCCAAGATATCAATCGGGTTTCCCCTACTCCAGAACGGGGGCAGCGCACTGTTAAGCGTCTCCATAGTCTTCTGACTCAGTTTAGCCAGTCTGCCTCCCTGGGCTATCAATGCATCAGTTGCCATCACCCCAGGACCGCCAGCGTTCGTGATAATGGCAAGGTTCGGGCCTCTCGGCAACGGCTGCGTGCCCAGCACTTCTGCGCAGTTGAACAGGTCGGCAATCTCATCCACCCGCACCATACCACAACGCTTGAAAGCCTTGTCATAAATCATGTCTTCTCCTGTAAGCGACCCGGTGTGTGAAGCCGCAGCTTTTGCGCTTTCACTGAACTTTCCCGCTTTGACAACGACTATTGGTTTGGTTCGTGCGAAGTGTCGTGCGGCGCTCATAAACCTTCGTGCGTCGTTCAATCCTTCGATGTACATCAAGATGCTTTTTGTCTTCGGGTCCGTGCCAAAATAGTCAATGAGGTCGCCGAAGTCAACGTCAATCATTGAGCCTATTGACACGAAATTGCTGAAACCTATGTTTTCATGTATTGCCCAGTCAAGAATTGCGGAGCCCAGTGCACCGCTTTGAGAGATGAAGGCTATGTTGCCGGGCTTGGGCAATTTGCTGATGAAAGTGGCGTTCAACCGGATGCTCGGCCGGATGACACCTAAACAATTAGGTCCCACAATGCGCATGCCATACTTCTTTTTTATCTCGCTGATTTTCTCTTCCAGCGCTTTGCCTTCAGGTCCGATTTCCTTGAAGCCGGCGGAAATTATGATTATGCCGTTTATTCCCGCCCTTCCACACTGGTCAAGCACGTCGGGCACCGTTCTTGCAGGAGTCGCGATCACGGCAAGGTCAACTTGATCGGGGATATCCCCTACACTTGGATAGACCTTGAGGCCTAGGACCTCGGTTTTTCGAAGGTTAACTGGGTAGACTTTGCCTTCAAAACCAAGCTCTCTGAAATTCTTCATCAACGCATAACCTACAGAACCTTCCTCGTCGCTTGCGCCAACAACAGCAACACTTTTTGGATTGAAAATCTTGTCAAGATTCAAAGTAACCAAGATTACAACCTTTCCAGTGAAGGTCATGTTCCGAGGCGGAAAATTAAAACTTTGTGTCTCAACAATCCAGCTTTCTTTAAAAGCGCGATCTAATAATTCATCAGCTAGGTATAGTTGCCTGAATCGTTTTTTGACGAGAATGAACCGTTCACATCAGGCGCAAGTTCGTGTGTTTATATACGATGGCTGCGACTAAGTTTTTGAGAGAAAACATGTCTAAGCTGAGTCTAAACGGCATATTTGTGCCTGGCATAACACCTTTCACACGTGGCGGCGAGCTTGACGTTGAAGCGCTCAAGACATGCGTTAGATTTTGGGTGCAGGGCGGCGTTTCTGGACTGGTGCCATGCGGAAGCAACGGTGAAGCTCCCTATCTTTCGAGGGAAGAAAGAAGGAAAGTTGTTGAGACTGTTTTGGACGAGGTCAACGGAAAGGTTCCCGTCATCGCTGGTACAGGCAGTATGAGCACGCAAGAGACGATTGCGCTAACGGAGGACGCGAAGGACTTAGGTGTAGACGCGGCGCTTGTAGTCGCTCCCTTCTACTTCAAGCTTTCAAACAAAGAAATCTGTGAACACTACAGAACTCTTTCGGACGCTGTAGATCTGCCCATAATCATTTATAACGTGCCAAAGTTCACAGGCTTTTCTTTGGAACCCACTGTCATTGCTCAACTTGTGTCCCAGAACGAAGAAGTGGTTGGGGTCAAGGACAGTAGTGGGAATGTTGGCGCGATAACTGAAATCATAAGGCTGGTGGGCGACAAGGTTTCGGTGCTGGCTGGGACGGCGGAAGTAGTTTTACCCACGTTGATGCTGGGAGGGAGCGGAGCGATAGTCGCAGTTGCAAACGTGTTTCCCAAGCTGTGTGGTAGGCTGTATGAGGCTTTCAGAACGGGGAATCACGAAGAGGCCGTCAAGCTTCAAAAGGACGTGTCATATGTGAATGAGGTGCTTGTGAAGAGGCATAACCAACTTTCAGCTATAAAGGAGGCCCTAAGACTACGTGGGTTGCCGAGTGGTTATCCGCGTAAGCCTGCGTTACAGTTAGAAGGCGACGAAGAGAAGGACATTGAAAATTTGATGATGACAACGCAAGAAATTTGCTGAACACGTGACTGCAACATCGCAAAACAATAGACGCTTTCTTTTGTGAACTACGATTTCGCTCAGTAATCCATTCGAAAATGCTGAAACTGTTTGGATGAAGCGAAGGCAAGTGCCTGTTGATTGCGCTGAGTTTCAGGCGGTGAGCAGTTTCTTTTTGGCTATTATCTTTTCTATTCTCTTTTTCGCATCCACCTTTTGATATATGTCTAGTGCTTGGTTTAGTAGAGAGTAAGCTTTCTCTTTGTCACCTTCTTCATTTCTTTCCAAGTGCATCAATCCGTATTCATATAGGAGCTCAGCAAAACCTTGGACGTACCATTTTTGTGCGTCAATAGCTCTGTATCCTTGAAGACTTTTTTCGAAGTGCTGTTCGGCTTGCTCCCAGTTCTTCTGTTCTCTGAAAAGCATTGCTTTCAACATTTCAGCGTAAGGGAGAGTCAGTCTATTTCTTGTTTTTGTTGCGTATTCGTAGGTTTCTTCAATGATTTCATTGGCTTTTTCGAATTCTCCTTTTTTCAGGTACAATCTTGAAAGGGCTGGAAATGCAAGAGTAATTCGAGCATCTGCGTCTGCTGCCTGTTCATAGACGCTACAGCTTTCGTCAAGGTATTTCTCCGCTTCCACGTAGTCTTCCATCTCCATGAACAGTTCGCCAAGGTACAATGCAGAAGATCCAGAAGATTGATACTCACCGACTTTTTTTGCGATGTCACGCGCTTCCATTAAGTATTTCAGACTCTTGTCCCATTCCCCTAGCCACCGATGAACTTCTCCAAGAGCCCACATCACATAGGCGAGGTGGCTGACGTTTTTGATCCTTTTGTCCAACGTTAGAATATCTTCAAGCATGGAAACAGCTTTCTGCATTTCTCCCATGAACGCATAGCTTGCCGCTAACATGAGGTCAATCCAGGCCAAGCCGCTCAAACTCCCGACTTTTCTTGCCAATTCCGATCCTTCTTTGGCGATTTCAAATACCTTCTGGAAATCTCCTGTGCCCGAATAGAGGTCGCAAAGATTGTTGTACAGAACGATGGCATGTCCCGGGAGATTGTTTTCGAGAGCTATTTTCAGTCCTTGTTTATAGTATCTCGATGCCTTTTCAGGTTCTCCGGATTTAACGCTCAGTACTCCAAGATTGGTGTAGCAGCCTGCAAGAACCTCGTACGCCTTCAACCGTTCCGCAAGTGGAAAGGCTTTCTGTGCAAAAGACAAAGCCTCCTCAGTCTGGCCAGTTCGCCAAAGCATGTGCGAAATGTCCTCATACAAACTGGCCAGTTCAAGGCTTTCAGGCTCGTTCTCAAGCAGTTGCAAAGCCATATGGTGATGTTCAGAAGCCTTGTCCTTATCACCCATTCCCTGCCACAACAACGATGCCATTTTGGCATGAAGCCTCACAACGTTTTTCTTATGTCTCAGTTGATCCCACAATGTTAACGCTTTGCCCCAATATTCCATACCAGCATCGAGTTCTCCCATCCATGCCTTGAGGTCGCCAAGTTTCTCTATTGTCTGAACCTTCTGTTCTAGGCCGTCGCCCTTTTCTTCAAGGAGTTCAAGAGCGTGTTGAAGGTAGGAAAAAGCCTCGCCGTGGGCATAGACTTTCTGCGCTCTTTCCGCAGCCTTCAAAAAGTAGTCGAGCGCCTTGTCTTTGTCTCCGCTTTCAAGAAAGTGCAATGCTAGTTCACTGTAGTGATCATCGATTTTTCCAGCATAGACTCTTTCCAAAGCGTGTCCCACAGCGCCGTGGAGTCGCCTATGCCTTAGATGGCTGACCCCTTCATGCACAACGTCTCTGACCATAACGTCAGCGAAGGAGTACACGTCTTCCCCCCGGACTACTTTTTCTTTGACAAGTCCTGTTTTGAGCATTCTCTCCATCATTTCAAGCAGTTTGTCCTCCTCGACCACGGTGACTCCGCACAAAGCGTCGAAAGTGAAGTCGTTTCCAATGAAGGAAGCCATTGTCAAAACGTTTTGGCACTCCTCATCCAATCGACTTATTCTCGCTTTCAAAACGCTCTTGACGGTTTCCGGAAACTCGATCCTTGATACTTCCTGCATCTTCCATTTGTTCTCTTCACGGTAGATGACCTCTTCTTCCTTCAGGGACTTCATCACTTCTTCAACAAAGAACGGGTTGCCCCTTGTCTTCTCGTAGACCAGTTTGGAGAATTCTCTTGGAACTTCGTCTTGTTCCAGAATCTGCTTGATCATTTCTGAAACTTCTTCTGGAGACATGCGTTTCAGTAGAACGGATTGAAACAAACGCTCCCTGTTCAGCTCTGTCAGAACAGGTGACAGAGGATGTCTCTGATCGATGTCAGTGTCCCGATAGGTGCCCAGAAGAACCAATGGTGCCGTTTCGGCTCCGCGGGCCAAGTAATGTAGCAGTAAGAGCGAGGACTGATCGGTCCACTGCAAATCGTCCAGTACGACGAGCAGAGGAGCTTCTTTGGATATATTTGTGATCAACTGAGAGACTGCTTCAAAAAGTCTGTCGCGTTCCTGGTCAGGACTTATGGGTAGTGATTGTGGAATTGCGCCTATCTTCTGTTTGATCTCTGGAGCGAGTTTGGAGACCTCACTTGGGTAGAAGCCGATCACTCTGTACAATTGTTCAGGAGTGCAGAATTGCAGGTAGTCCTTTATTACCTCGTTCCAGAGAACGAAGGGCGGAACACCGTCCATCCTGAACAGGGCTGGGCATCTGCCACGCAGGACCTGCATGCCTCGCAGGCGCGCGTAGGCGCCGAGCTCCCTCGCCAACCTCGTCTTGCCGATTCCAGCCTCTCCATGCAAGAAAACCACACCGCCCTCGTTGCGAACAGCCCTGTCAACCGCCTCTCTGAGAAGAGTCATCTCCCCAACCCTGTCGACGAGTTGAATTTCTTTGGCTGCAGAAGGGCGAGGAGCTGGAACGATGATGCTCGGCTTGTGAGAAGGCACAAGGGCTTCTCTCAAGAAGCCCTCAGCAATTTCTCTTAGCGCTTCAAGCAGATCGGCTGAGGTTTGGTATCTCTTGCTGGGCTCTTTTTCCAAAAGCTTCATGATGCATTCAGCTAAAGTCTGTGGAATCTTCGGGTTTAGTCTGCTAGGCGAGATTGGATGGTCATGAATGTGACTGAAAATGATCTTAACGGGATCTTCTCCTAGAAAAGGTGGTTTTCCCGTAACGGCTTCGTAAAGCACCGCTCCCAAAGAATACAAGTCAGACCTTACGTCGGCGCCTTTTCCGAGCGCTATCTCGGGTGCGACGTAGGCGACCGTGCCCACGATGATTCCGTCCTGCGTGATGCTGGGTTGACCGAGCATCTTGGCCAAGCCGAAATCCATCAGTTTTGCCGTGCCTTCTTCAGTGATCAGGATGTTTTCCGGTTTTATGTCTCGGTGCAGAACGCCTTGAGCGTGTGCGTACTGGAGCGCGCTGCAAATGTCCATGCTGATTCTCAGGGTGGTTTGGATGTCGCATTTACCTTCTGGATACGTCTTCATTAGGGCGTGAAGGCTCATTCCGTCGACGAATTCAAGGATAAAAAACTGTTTATCTTCTTCCTTCCCGATGTCGTATATGGAAACGATGTTGGGGTGGTTGAGCTTGGCCACCGCCTGTGCTTCGCGCATAAAACGCGAGTAGGCTTCTTCGGCTTGAACCACGCTTTTGAGCATCTTGATGGCGACAACCCTGTTCAAGACCGTGTCTCTGGCCTTGAAAACTATGCCCTTTCCGCCTTCTCCGAGCTTTTTTAACACTGCGTATCTACCGTTCTGCAGATGTTCAAGCGATGACAACGAGAGCTCTCCACATTCTACTCAGCGGTGCAGTAATAAAAGTATATCTCGTTTTCAATCTTCGATTGAATTTCAAGGCGGTCGGCGATTCTTCAGGTATTCAGTGTTGTTTCTGCCGCATCATTCAAACAAGCTCACCGCGCATTGTCTTGCTTGAGTAAAAGTAGTTCCGCTTCCAGCATTGGAAGCCTGCTCCATTTGCGGTTGAGGTTCTATGCCATTTTCCATTTTGTAAGACTTGGCGCAGTGGATGCAGCAGAACGTGGTTTCCTTTCTGTCGATGATCTCTCGGTGCCCTCCCTCGTAGACTTTGCATCCGCAGTGAGCGCATACTTCGAGGCTCGGTTCTATCGCTATCGACACGAGGTCTGAGAACCGTTTGAACAAATGTTCGCAGAGCTGTTTCCCTTTGGGCGTGAGTTCGAAAATTTTCTTCTTTTTGGAGCCGACCGGTTTTAGGGTGTGTCTTACCAAGCCCTTGTTTTCGAGTTGTTGGAGGAATGGGTAGACGAGGCTGGGACTGACTTCTTTTCCTATTCGCTGTTTGAATTTGCTGATTATTTCGTAACCGTGGCATGGACACTCGTAGAGTATGGTCAGTATGTAGAAGCGCGAGAAGTCAGAGAGGAATTTGCTGATGTCGTCGCTCATGTGTTGCAGCTCCTTTGATCTTCAGAAGATATATCTTTAAAAGATATATTTAAATACTTTGCCTGCAAAAAGAAATAATGCAAAACAAAGGTGAAAAACGATGCCAAGAGACCCTGTGTGTGGTATGGATGTTGACAAGGACAAGTCGATTAAGAGAAAGATCGGTGATCGGACGTACTATTTCTGCTGCGAGTCATGCGCCTTGATTTATGACAAGCCCGAGCAGGAGTTGAAGGCCATGAAACGCAGAGTGGCCGTGACCTTGGCCGGAGTCCTAGCGGTTGCTGGTCTGCGAGTGTTGGTTCTTTTCGGTTTGGTGGCTGCCTTGATGAGTTCCACTCTCATTGGCGGGCTTTCCGTTTACGGCCTTGCGATATTCATAGTGTCCACGCCTGTTGTTTGGATTGCTGGATGGACGATCATTTTTGGGGCTTACAAGTCGCTCGGAAACCGCGCGATAAACATGGATGTGCTGGTTTCTGCGGGAGTGGTGGCGGGTTGGGCCTATGGCGCGGCTAACGCTTTCTTCCCGAGTGTTGCAGGGGGGGGAGAAGGGTACTTGGAGGTGGCTGTGGGCATCTTGGCGTTTGTCTTGCTGGGAAAGTACATCGAGGAAAGCATAAGAAGAAGGTCAGCGGCTTCAATTCGGAAGTTGCTCGAGCTTAGGCCAACGATTGCGAGAGTGGTCAGGGATGGCGCCGAGGTTGAGGTCCCGGCCGACGAGCTTCAAGTAGACGATGTCATAATTATCAAACCTGGAGAGAAGATTCCCACGGACGGCGTCGTGATTGCCGGATATTCTTCTGTTGACGAGAAGATAATCACAGGTGAAAGCATTCCTGTTGAGAAGAACGTGGGAAGCGAAGTCATCGGCGCGACGGTCAACAAGAATGGCCTCTTGAGAATCAGAGCGACGAAGGTTGGAGAGGACACGGCCTTGTCGCAGATCGTGCGCTTAGTTGAAGAGGCGCAGGCTTCGAGCGCCCCGGTTCAGAAGTTTGCTGATCGCGTGGTTGCAAAGTTTGTTCCCGTGGTCTTCACGGTGGCCGCGGCTTCTTTCGGGTACTGGTATCTTGTGAGCGGTTTTTCAGCCGCGTTCTTCGCACTGCTCGCTGTGCTTCTGATTGCTTGTCCATGTGCGTTGGGCATTGCTACGCCGACGGCGATTTTGGCGGGGGTCGGCAAGGGCGCAGAGTATGGTGTGTTGCTCAGAAGCGGGGAGTATGTGGAGAAGGCGAGAAAGCTCAGCACTGTTGTATTTGACAAGACGGGAACTTTGACGAAGGGTGAGCCCTCAGTCACCAACATAGTGTCTTTTAACGGCTTCAAGGAAAAGGAAGTGTTGAGGCTTGCAGGAATCGCTGAGAAAGGTTCAGAACACCCGTTGGCAGAGGCGATAGTGAAGGCCGCGCACGAGGCTGGGTTTAACCTTCTTGTCGCGGAATCTTTTGAAGCCTTGCCGGGACGAGGAGTGCGATGTACCTTCGAGGGCGAGAAGATACTTTTTGGAAATCGAAAACTCATGAATCAAGAAAACGTCTCGATTGAGCAGTCGGAGGAGGAGCTGAAGAAACTTGAAGGGCAGGGCAAGACGGCGGTGATTTTGGCAGTGGATGGAAAGATTGCGGGCGTTGTTGCAGTCATGGACACGCCTAAGGAAAATGCTGTTGAGGCGATAAAGCAGCTGAAGAGCATGAAGTTAGAGGTGGCGATGCTGACTGGTGACAATGAGAGAACGGCGGATGCCATTGCCAAGCAACTGGGGATTGATCAGGTAGTAGCCAATGTTTTGCCTTGGGAAAAGGTTGAGGCCATCAAAAAACTACAGGCCGATGGAAAGACTGTGGCCATGGTGGGCGACGGGATAAACGATGCACCTGCGTTGGCGCAGGCCGACATTGGCATAGCGATCGGCAGCGGAACCGACATTGCAAAGGAAACCGGCGGCATAGTGTTGATCAGGGACGATTTGAGGGACGTGGCGCTTGCCGTTGAATTGAGCAAAAAAACGATGAGAAAAATCAATACCAACCTGTTCTGGGCGTTCATATACAACACAGTCATGATTCCGGTAGCTGCTATGGGACTGCTGAACCCGATGTTCGCTGCCGGTGCGATGGCGATCAGCTCGCTGACCGTGGTGAGTAACTCAGCCACTCTGAAACTGGCGAAGTTTGGATTCGAAAAATCCAACGAGTAACATGGAAGCGTTAAAGAGTCTTTGAAATTCGAATTGAAATGGCGGAGGTGAGTCAAGCATGGTTAAGGACCCGGTGTGCGGCATGAATGTGGACGAGAAGACTGCCAAGCTGAAATCGCAGTACATGGGCAAAACTTACTATTTCTGTAACCCGTCTTGCAAAGCAACCTTTGACACGAATCCAAAGAAACACGCTGGTGGGGAAACCAAGAGCTCAGGACATTCTAGCAGCTCATGCGGCTGCGGTTGCTGCTAGGCAAATAGCGCACGGTTCTTTGCAAGGAGTGAAGTGCGCGCCTCCATTTTTGTTTAGGTTTTCTTCATGAAGAGGGCTTACCGTTGGATTCAACACTTAAGGGGGTTAAGCTTGCGCTTCTGCCAATCAAATTATCGGACCAAATGGTGGGGATTAGCGCGGGAAATCATTGTGTGGCGAGCAGTACTTGTTTAAGGAACATGTCTTCCGACACCGCGCCCACAAATTCTACCTTGTCGTTCACCACTGTCTTCGGCGTGGCCATGACCGTGTATTTTATGGCCAGTTCTGGGAATTCGCCGGCGTCTATGACTTCGGCCCTGATGAGAGGGTTTTCCATTGCGAATTTGTGAGCGGTGATCGCAGCTGCTGGACAGTGTGGACAAGTGAGGGTTGTGAAGACTCTGATCGTGACTGGAGTTTTGATTTCATGAAGCTTTGCCTTGGTTTCTTCTAAAAGGTCCGTTGTTCTGCTCGAAACCGTCTTCAGGTCGTCCAACAAAGTCTGGAATTCGTAGCCGTACGGTAGCCCGTAGAACCGTATTCCGTAGTCTTTTTCACCCATGATGACAAGAGCCGGAATCCTGTCGACTCCATACTCCTTAGCTAGGTCCGCGTCGGCAACGAAATCGTGGACTTCGACGTTGATCTTGTCGTTCAACGCTGCCAATTCAATCATAAGCTGTTTGGTTTCCACGCAGAATTTGCACTCCATTTCCTGAGTGAACATGATGATTCTTACCGGGTTGGTCAAGTTTTCTGCGAGCTCATTTCTGATGCGTTCTCTATGATCGTCAGGTATCAGACTCATTTTTCATTCCACCGTTTCAGGTCATTACTTCAGTTTTCCCAAAATCAACGACAACAGATTCGTCATAATCTATGCATAGGTTCAATTTTCTCAAATATTAATCTTATCAGTTCATCACCGCTGATTCCTCTGTCAAAGGTAATATCCATAACTCTTATTTCTCTCGTTGCGAGGTTTGCTTGAGGGCGAACGATTCTAAAATGATTTCCGCTTTTTCTTCGACAATTCGATCGATCAAGAGCTTAACAACTTTCTCCTCGATTATTCTTGTAAGGTTGTCCTCCCCGACTTTTCGGATGAACCTGCTGAGAACGGATCTTGGGTAACCCTTCTCGTCTTCTTTGACGAGACACAGCTTTCTAAGCCGTGTATCGACATCGAGAAGCCTGGTCATTTCTCTTAAACTGCGAATACCCTTCATTCTCATGACGATGAAGGCTCTGAAAAGCCCTAATGGGCTCCTAGGAGGCCTGCCAGGTCCAACCGTGTGAAAGCACCCCGAGCAACGCTGCTTTAGCAAAACTTAAGTCCACGTTTCTAAAGAGGGTTTCAAGGGTCTCGTGTTCATCTTGTCCCGCTAGGATTCACCTCCTAAGCTTGGACGTGACTCAAAGAATACGAGACCCCAACTACATTAATTAATCTAGGGACAAGCCAGCGCGCAGAAGGCGCGACTTATGAAGTGATTAACGTCAACACTTTTGAAGTGATCCCGCCGAGGCTTATTGCAAACATTATTTCGAAAACAGTTACGGAGAGTGCTCTCTTCCAGCCAAACTCTTTGACTAGAGCCGCGATTGTTGCTATGCACGGTATGTAGAACATTGCCACTAGAGTGAACACGATCATCTGAACTGGCGTCAGGACTTGGGCGAAATTTGTTGTTCCAAGAAAAGTAGCAAGCATGATCAATGTCAACTCCTTTCTCAGCACACCAAATATCAACGTTATTCCTGCAATTGCTGGTAATCCCAGCCACGCAACCGTTACGGGACTGAGCACAGCCGCGATTGGATCCAACAGGCCTGCAACTTCTGCGATTCTTACGGCAAGGCTTCCGACTATTATCAGTGGAAGGGCGATTTTGATGAACTCAGCCAATCTGAACCATGTTTGCTTCAAAACAGTCTTCACATGAGGAACTCTGTAAGCGTGCATCTCCATGATTAGAGCAGTTGGTTCGCCGGGAAGAATCTTGAAAGCTAGCCTTCCCAAGAAGAGAACAAATAGCAGGTTGACCATGTACAAGGCTAAGGCCCATTGAATACCTAGAAACTGGCCGACTAGACCAAGTATTATGACCGTTCGTGCAGCGCATGGCACCAATGTCGTAACGAAGGCGGCTAGGAGTCTTTCCCTTTTTGTTTCCATAATTCTGCAGCCTAGGCAAGCAGGTACGTTGCAGCCGAACCCGAGCATGATGGGTATGAAAGCTTTTCCATGGAGCCCTATTTTGTGCATTGCATTGTCCATCAGAAACGCAATTCTACTGAGATAGCCGGAGTTCTCCAAAACGTACAGTATGATATAGAATGGAGCAATGTAGGGCAGAGCTATCGTGATTCCTGCTATCAGTCCTTCGATGACGCCCCCCCAGATCAGCTTCTGTGTGATCCCTGTTCCAAACAGGTTCCCGAAAAGAGATTCCCAGCTGTGGAAGAAGTTGCCCAGAAGTTCTGAAGTGAAGTTACCGAAGACAAAAATGAAACAGAAGATCAGAAGCAGTGACGCTGCCATAATGGGATAGCCCAAGATTTTGTGAGTTGTCAGGTTGTGGATTCTCTCTTCCAACAGAGGGTGTGTTGGAGAAACGAGCTCTTGAACTTGCCTGGCAATGCATCCGGCTATCTCATATCGCTCAGAGGTTATCACGGTTGGGCAGGAGTGACCGTGAAACTGCTCAATTTCAGCTGCAAGTTCTTCAACAGCAGATGTTACTCGGGGATCTATCCTCTGAATTTCTCTTGATATCTCTTCATCGCCCTCTAGCAACTTGACGGCGACGTATCTCGGAGGATACCAAAATTGGATGTTCTCTAGCATCTTGGTGATTTTTGCGATTCTAACCTCAACTTCTTCTCCATATCTTACCTCAAGAGGCTTAGCCTTTTTCCCATTTTCAATTATCTCTACAGCTTTCTCCAAGAGCTCGAAAATGCCAATACCTTTTACTGCAACAGTGGGCATGACAGTTATTCCAAAAAGTTTCTCCAGTTTTTGTGCGTCGATTTTAATACCCTTGCTCTTTGCAATGTCCATCTGATTCAGAGCTATGATCATCGGTGTTTCAAGCTCTATCAACTGGAGCGTGAAGAACAAGTTTCTCTCAAGAACTGAAGCATCCACTACATTAATCACCACATCCGGTCTCTCAACTGCGATATATTTCCTCGAGACTAGCTCTTCCAGTGAGTAGGTTGAAAGTGAGTATATTCCAGGTAGATCGATTATGTCTATCGTGTGGCCCTTGAAGTGAAGTGTCCCTTCGGCTCTCTCAACAGTCTTTCCTGGCCAGTTTCCGATATGTTGATGCAGGCCAGTCAGCTGATTGAATATGACCGATTTCCCAACATTCGCGTTTCCAGCCAGCGCAATTGTCAATTTTGTCTTAGGCACGCTTTTTTCTCACCATGAAAATCCTCTCGGCCATGCCTCGACCCAAAGCAAGTCTTGAGCCTCTGACAATAACCTCTATTGGACCGTGGAAGGGAGCTGATTTGACCATCACTACCTCGGCACCAGGGGTTAAACCCATATCCATAAGCCGCTTTTCGAACCCCCAGCCTCTGCCGCAGCCTTCTCCTCGGCTTGGATTTATGGAAACAACGATTCCAGTCTCTCCGTCTTTCAGAGCAGTCAGTGGCAGTTCCGGACCCTGAGTCATTCCACCGCTTCCCATGTTAATGTCACTTCTTCACTGTTTTCTCTTGACCCAGATGTTTGAGGCCATCGAAAGGCTGAGTGCGTGATTGGCTCCGCCCACTTTGACGGTTACGGGTCCGTCAAAGGGCGCTTTTTCGACAATCTCTATCGACGCTCCTGGTTGGAGTCCCAACGCAGCAATGTACTTCAACACTTCAGGTGTCTCGTCTTTTATCTTGGCTACTACACCGCTTTCTTTGGACTTAAGAGTGGACAGAGGTTCTGATTTTTCTTCGACTATTCCTCCGCACGCCGTAGGTATTGGATTTCCGTGGGGGCAGGTCTTCGGATGACCCAGTGCCTTTTCGAGTTTCTTGATCACATCATTTGTAATGCCATGCTCAAGCTTGCAGGCTGCATCATGCGCCTTATCCCAGTCCACATGCACAAAATCTGTGAGCAGACGCTCTGAAAGCCTGTGTCTCCTAATTACATCTAGGGCTATCTTTCGGCCCTTGTCAGTCAATTTCACGCCTTTGTAAGGTTCATGTCTCAGCATGCCGTCTTTTTCCAGACGCTCCACGGTGTTTGTGACAGTGCCAGGAACAACCTGCAGCACCTTGACGATGTCGCTGGTTCTTGCGACTCCGCTCTTTTCCTGAAGCCTATAAATGCTCTCAAGATACTCCTCAACAACTTCGGTGACTTCGCTCATCGCACATTCCTGCGAGTATACTAAACAGAAATTACGACGACTCGTATATTTAACACTTCTTGCTCAGTAGTCAAATTACCCAAGTTTTCAAGTGAGGCTGAGCAAGCATGATGAAGCTGAAGTTAGACCGCAGAAGACCTCGGCATGTGAATGAGCATTGCCAAGACTTATGGTGCTAAGGCGGCAACTTTCACTTGTTTCACTCCTCTCTTTGTCATGAGAGATTGAGCAAGGCTTCTAATTTCCTGGACGCTCCCTTCAACTGCAATGATTTCTAAGCACTTGTTATCTTCCAAGTGAACGTGCAGGGTCGAAGAAATCGCATTCTTGAATTTGTGTTGGGCTTTTGTGATCTCGTCTAGGAGACCTGGCTTGTCTAGATAATATAGCACAAGGACAGCGCCGGTTATTCGCCCCGAATCTTTTTGCATCCACTCAAATTCTGTGATGAAACTTCGCACTGCATCATGAATGGCCTTTGAACGGTTCTCGTACCGCATGCTCCTCCAAGTTTTATCTAACTTCTCTACGAGAGGAGGCGGAAGTGAAACGCTGAACCGAGTTACCTTCATTTTCTGAGACATTTAACCACCATATTGGATAGTTACTAGATGCAAAATGCTTTTATGTGCGGTGTTACGATTCCACTAATTCATAACACCAGAGGTCTGGTCTTGACTCATCTAAACAGTCGCATGGTCGCTGCTATCGCCATATTCGCGGCGCTTTGGGGCGTTCTGAACTCCATCTTTGCCCCCATTGTATTCCGAGTGTTTGGGTTGCCAATTCTGTGCGACATGATCGGCTTCGCAGTCCTTACCCTTACTGTATGGTGGACTAGAAAGTTTGGGGCAGCAACTGTGGTAGGACTTATCGCAACCGTCGTGAACTTCATATTCAATCCAGCTGGGGTTCACTTTCTGGGTTTTGCAGCAGCCAGCATAGTCTTTGACATAACAGCAAAGCTCATCGGATATGATAGATGCTTCAAAAAGCCATTATTCGTTACAGTTTCAATGCTTCCCGTTTCTGTGCTGTCAGCTGCAGCGGCAGGCTCAATCATAGGAACGTTCTTTATGGACACACCAGCTCTGGCCAAATGGGGCGGGGTTCTTGGTTGGGCTGGACTACACGCCGTTGGCGGTCTCGTCGGAGGATTCATTGGCATAGCTTTGATTACAGGCCTCGCCGCCAGAGGCATACAAAGAATGGACGTGAAGAAATAGAGCGCGCGTTCGAACAAGTTTCGTCGTCATTGCCAGAACGCGTGTAGAGAAGAGTTTAGAAACTAAACTCAAAGACGGAAATCTTTTTATTAAATATACAAGTTATAGTCTCTTGGGAAAGTAGGAGCCGTGAAAGAAATGGCTGAAGTTCAAAAAGAAGAGATGGGGTTTCCTATACTGGGTCAAAAGGCTCCTGATTTCGAAGCTGTAACCACACAAGGGACGCTGAGGCTTTCAGATTTCAAGGGGACATGGCTCATCTTGTTTTCTCATCCAGCAGACTTCACACCAGTCTGTACGACGGAGTTCATTGCTTTCTCAAAGATCTACGATGAGCTAAAGAAGAGAAATGTTGAACTCTTGGGCTTGAGTGTGGACAGCGTTTCTTCTCATATAGCATGGATAAGAAACGTCGAGGAGAAGATGGGTGTTAAGATACCCTTCCCCATAATCGCTGACTTGAACAAAGAAGTTGCTAAGAAATATGGAATGATACATCCAGAGCAGAGCAAAACCGAGACCGTTCGATGTGTCTTCATAATCGATCCAGAAAGTAAGATAAGAGCCATGCTTTATTATCCACTCACCACTGGCAGAAACATGAATGAAATCTTAAGGTTGATAGATGCCCTACAGACGACTGACAAACACAAGGTGGCCACACCTGCCAACTGGAAGCCTGGGGATCCAGTCGTGATTCCT
>Ga0315279_10000974_pt1 | contig 50107 bp, 52 predicted proteins | sample YL17G06_20_MG_FD_203694 | JGI IMG/M metagenome (GOLD analysis project Ga0315279, IMG submission 203694) | Sediment microbial communities from Yellowstone Lake, YNP, Wyoming, USA - YL17G06_20 | ecosystem: Environmental > Aquatic > Freshwater > Lake > Sediment | place: USA: Wyoming | collected... | reverse complement strand
ATGCAAGGCCATCTACCGCTCTCCTCTTGGAGTCCCGGGTCTTTGAGGAATTCAGTATACAGCCACCAACCACCTTGATCGTCAACGCCCTCCGGGAACTGCAGGGCGCATCATAACAACTCCTAGTCTTCTCCCTTCTCGTAGTTTCTCCCGTCCCACGCCGGGGCCCGTGATCTTCCCACGATCCCCGCCAGGACCACCACGGCCAGAACATACGGGAACATCTGCACGAACTGGCCGGGGATGGGGATGCGTGATTCGAAGATGATCCGGAAGGTGTCCGCGTAGCCGAAGAGCAGGGAGGCAAGCACGGCACCCGTGGGGTCCCAGCGGCCGAAGATCACCGCGGCAAGGGCGATGAAACCCCGGCCTGCCACCATGTTCGTGATCCACTTGTCCGCGAAGAGGGTGGCGCCGGCGATGCCGCAGAGGGCCCCGCTGATGAGCACACCCGCGTAGCGCATGGCGGTGACGTTCACCCCGAGGGTGTCGGCCGCCTCGGGATTTTCTCCGACGCTTCGCAGCCTCAGCCCGAACACTGTCTTGTACAGGACGAAGGCAGCGATGGCAACGGCGGGGATGAGCCAGAAGGCAAGGGAGTTGATGCCGAGGAGCTTCGGGAACAGGTAGGGATTGATCTTGGACTGTGTCTCGGCGCCAAAGAAGCTCTGGCAGAGGAAGCGCGAGAGGCCGATGGAAAACACGTTGATGGCAACGCCCGAGACGACGTGGTCCACCTTGAACGTGATGGTCACCACGGCGTGGATGAGGCTCATGAGAATTCCCGTAAAGACCGCCACGACGAGGCCGATCCACACGCTCTGGAACGTGATCGCGCCCCACACCAGCGTGAGGGTGGTCACCCCCATGATGCCTTCCAGGGCGATGTTCACCACGCCGGCGCGCTCGGAGAACACGCCGCCCAGCGCCGCGAAGGCGATCGGCGAGGAGATTTCCAGTCCCTTGGCGAGAAAGTAGACGAGGAACGAGATGTCCATCAGCTCAGCTCCTTCTTGCGCAGGGACCGCACGGCGCGGACGATGATCGCGTTGATCGCCACGATGAACAGGATCATCAGGCCCTGGATGGCGTAGGTGACGGAGTTGGGGACCTTCGTGGACAGCTGAAGACCGTACCCCGCCTGCTTGAGGAACGCGAAGAGAAGCGATGAGAACACGACGCCGACAGGATGGTTCTGTGCGATGAGCGAGATGGCGATCCCGTCGAACCCGAGCCCTGATGCGATGTTGTACGTGTAGAAGCCCCGGATGGCGAAGATCTCCTGCAGGCCGATGAGACCCGCGATCGCCCCCGAGAGGAGGAAGGCGCCGACCTGCACCCTCTGCACCTTGATGCCGGCGTAGCGGGACACGTCCACCGAGGTGCCGACCGCCCGGATCTCGAAGCCCTGTCGGGTGCGGAAGAGCAAGAACCAGATCACCACTCCCATGATGATAGCCACGATAAGGCTGTAGTCGAGGTAGACGTAGTCGGGAACTTTCCAGCCGAGGGAACGGAAGAACCCGTTCAGCTTCCCGAAGAGCGCCGTGGGCAGGATCTTCTTCGTCTGCGGCTCCAGGCTCACCCCTTTCGCCATGCCGCTCAGGGGACCGTTGACGAGGTAGTTCACCAGGGCGAGCCCGATGTTGTTGAACATGATCGTGGTGATCACCTCGCTGATCCCGCGCGCGGCCTTCAGGACGGCCGGTACCAGCGCCCAGAGCGCGCCGCCGAGCATCGCGGCGATTACCACCACGGGCAGGTGCAGCGCAGTCGGCATGGGGAGGTACACGCCTGCCAGGGCCCCGACCAGCCCGCCCACGAAGTACTGCCCCTCGTTTCCGATGTTGAACACCCCCGCGCGGAATGCGATAGCGATAGACAGTCCTGAGAGGTAGTAGGGGATCGAGATCGACAGCACCGCGCCAAGCTTTGCCGCGCTGCTCATGCTGAACTTGAAGATGGCCTCGAAGGCCTTGATCGGGTTCTCCCGCATGAAGATGACGATGGCGACCAGGACCACCATGGATGCGAGGAAGCCCATGAAGGGGGCCGCCTGCGCGAGGAGGAAGTGGCTGCTGAAACGGCGCTTAGGCTGTCGCATCTGCTTTTTCCCCCGTCATCGAAAGCCCCACCTCTTCACGCACCGCCTGCTCGTGGGCGAACTCCCGGATGATCCTGCCCTTGAAGATGACCCCGATCCGGTCCGAGAGCGCGAGAAGCTCGTCGAGGTCCGCGGAAACCAGCAGGACGGCCTTGCCCTCGGACCGGGCCTTCATGATCTGGCGATGGATGAACTCCGTCGCGCCGATGTCCACTCCCCGGGTGGGCTGGGAGGCGAGCAGGAGGCTCGGCTGTGCGGACAATTCGCGCGCCACCACCGCCTTCTGCTGGTTGCCGCCCGACAGCGCGTTCGCCGGCGTGTTTTCCGACGGCGTGCGGATGTCGAACTGCGTGATGATCTGCCGCGCGGACTCGCGCACCGCGCGGTTGTTCACCGTCTGGAAGCGCGTCGCGAACGGCGGCTTGTCGTGCCGGCCGAGGGTGAGATTCGTCGCGATGGAGAAGGGGAGCAGGAGGCCGTACTTCAGCCGGTCCTCGGGAATGTGCGCAATGCCCTTCTCCCGCCTTTTCCTCACGCTCCAGCGGCGCACGCTCGCGCCCTCCAGGAGGATGTCACCCCCTTCGACCTCCGCTCCCTCGGCGATAGCGTGGACGAGCTCGCTCTGCCCGTTGCCTTCCACTCCCGCGACGCCGTAGATCTCTCCGGCCTTGACGGAGAGGGAAAGGCCGTTCACCGCGGTGAATCCCCGCGGGCTGCGGACCTTCAGGTTGCGCACCTCCAGGACGGTCCGGCCCGCCGGGAGCAGCGGCCGGTCCACCTCGAGCAGGACAGGCTTGCCCACCATGAGCTCGGCGATCATCGGCTTGGTGACGCCGGCCCGGTCCATGGTGCGGACGATCCGTCCCTGACGGATCACGGTGATCCTGTCGGCCACCGCGAGGACCTCGTCCAGCTTGTGTGTGATGAAGATGATGCCCTTGCCGTGCGCCGTCAGGGCGCGGAACGTTCGGAACAGCTCGTTGGATTCCTGAGGCGTGAGCACTGCCGTTGGCTCGTCGAAAATCAAGATGCGGGCCCCCCGGAAGAGGATCTTCAGGATCTCCACGCGCTGCTGCAGGCCGACGGGAAGGTCCTCCACGCGGGCGTCCACGGGCACCATGATGCCGTTCTCCTGCATGATGGCCTCGATCCGGGCACGCTGGGCATTCACGGCGAGCACGCCCGCCCGGTGCGCCTCCTCACCGATGACGATGTTTTCCAGGACGGTGAAGGGCGGGAAGAGCATGAAATGCTGATGCACCATGCCGATGCCCCGCCCGATCGCGTCCCGGGGGCCGCGGATCGTGATGCCGGTCCCCTCGACGTTGATCGATCCCGAATCGGGCCGGTACAAGCCGTAGAGGATCTTCATGAGCGTGGTCTTTCCCGCGCCGTTTTCCCCCACAAGGGCGTGCACCTCGCCGGCGCGCAGGTCGAAGGAAACATGATCGTTCGCCGTCACGCCGGGAAACTGCTTCGTGATCTCCCGCAACTCCAGAAGGTTGTCGGCCATTGCTCCTCCCCGGGCGAAAAAAAAGCGGGAGCAGACCATTGCTCCCGCTTCATGAATGTCGCAGCTTACTTCAGGGTCTGCGCCCAGGCGGCCATGTCGGTGTTCTCATCGGGCACCGTGATCTTCCCGCTGATGATGTCCGCGCGGAGCTGGAGAATCTTCGCCCGCACGTCGCTGAGGCTCGCCTTGTTGAACTGGTTCTCCGCGAAGCCCACGCCGTCTTCCTTCAGCCCGAAGGAGCGGTACCCGCCGGCGAGCTTTCCGCCGTTGTCGATGAAGTCCTTGGCGCTGAGGAGCACCGAGTTATCGACCCTCTTTATCATCGAGGTGAGGATGTACTGGGCGCGTGCCTTGGTGGCCGCTTCCTTCGCCGAGGCGTAGATCACGCCCTGGTCCGAGTCGACACCGATGGAGAGCTTCTTCGCCTCCTGCGCTGCCTTGAACAAGCCGTCGCCCGATCCACCCGCCGCGTGGAACACGATCGCCGCGCCCTGCTTGTAGAAGTTGGCGGAGATGTTGTAGCCATTCGTCGGGTCATTGAACGCCGTGGGGTCCTTGCCGATGTACTGGCCCATGATCATGCCGTCCTTGCGGTAGTCCTTGCTCACGTACATGGCGCCCGCGTCGAAGCCGTTTTCAAAGCGATGGATCAGGGGGATGTCCATCCCGCCCAGGAACCCGATGGACTTGCCTTTTGCCTTCAGGGCAGCAATGGCGCCGACGAGGAACGAGCCCTCGTTCTCCTTGAAGCTGAGGCAGGTAATGTTGCTGGAGTCGGTCAGGTCGGGAATGTAGCCGTCGATGAGGCCGAACTGCGTGTCGGGGAAATCCGCCGCCACCTTGCCCAGCGCCTCGGTGAAGAGGAACCCGACGCCGTAGATGAGCTGGTAGCCGTCCTCGGCCAGGGCGCGCAGCAGGATCTCCCGGTCCTGTCCGCCCGCTTTGGGCTCAAGGTACTTGATCTGGATCTCGGAGCCGAAGTTCACCTTGCTCGGATCGTCCTGGATCCAGCCCTTGTACGCCTTCGCAAGGGCCACGAGTCCGTTGTACGCGGAATCGTTGAATGAGTTGTCACCCCTCCCCGCGAGGTCGAACACCATGCCGATCTTGAACTTGGGGGCGGCGCTCACCGCGAGGACTCCGATGAGAAGCAGTACCACGAGAACCGCAAATCGCTTCATGGACACCTCCTTGGCTTGAATGTCCTCCGTACTCTAAGTCCGCCGGAGGTGGAAGTCAAGACTTGGCGAGGAGCGCGAGAAACTCCTTCTCCGTCACGATCCGCGCCCCAACCTTCTGCGCTTTTTCCAGCTTGCTGCCGGGGCTGGCGCCGACGAGGATGTGGGTGGTTTTCGACGTGACCGAGGATCCCACCTTGCCGCCCCGCCGGAGAACCTCTTCCATGGCCTTCTCCCGGGGGCTGAACTGCTCGAAGGTTCCCGTCACGCACCAGGTCTGCCCCACGAACGTCTGGGGAACGTCCGGTGCGCCCGCGGCCGGCACACCCTCGCTCAGCTGGACGCCGGCCTTCCTCAGCTTCTCGATCCTGCGTTTCATCTGCGGACGCCCCAGCTCCCGAATGAGGGTCTCCGCGGTCCTCTCGCCGATCCCATGGATGGCCAGGAAGGGGGCGGGATCCCCTTTCCCCGCTGCCTCCAAGAGCGAGTCGATGTCCCGGTAGCCCGCATCGATCAGCAGCTCCGTCACCTTCTGCCCGATATCGGGAATGCCGAGAGACGGGAATACGACGTGGAAGGGCTGGCCGCGGCTCTTCTCGATGCCCTGGCGGATCTGTGTCACCTTCTTTTCCCCGAAGCCGGGGATCTCCAGCAGCTTGTCCGGACCGAAGACGTACAGGTCTTCCACGTCGCGGACCAGGCCGTTCTCCACGAGCACCTCGATCGTCTCGGGACCGATCCCCTCGATGTCCATCTGGCCGCGGCCCACGAAGAAGCTCAACCGGCCGCGCACCTGGTCGGGGCAGACCTCATTCGGGCAGAAGTGATGGGCGCCCTGCTTCCGCAGCCCCGTCCCGCACACGGGACAGGCCGGCGGAAGCTTCCACGTGGCGGCGCCTGTCTCGTTCTTCTCGAGAACCCTTTCTACCGCGGGGATCACGTCCCCCCGCCTGGACACGGCCACCCTGTCGCCGATGGCCAGCTCGAGCATGTCGATGTATTCCTGGTTGTGGAGGGTGACGTTCGAGATCGTCGCCCCCGAGATCTTCACCGGTTCCACCCGTGCCACGGGCGTGACACGTCCCGTCCTGCCGACCTGGACCTCGATGGCCCTGACCGTCGTCGCGCCTTCCGGGGATTCGAACTTGAACGCGATTGCCCATCGCGGGTGGTGGCCGGTGTAGCCGAGGGAGTCGCGAACCGAAAGCTCGTCCACCTTCACCACGATCCCGTCGATCTCGTAGTCGAGGGTCTTCCTCTCCTGCCTCTCTGCTTCGATGAAATCCACGATGTCCCCGAGCGATCCCGTCCGCCACCCGGGATGCCGGTCCATCACCTTCGCCCGGCTCGGACCGTCGGAAAAAAAAGCCGTCCGGGTGTTGAGACGGAAGCCAAGGTCGGCCAGCTCCTCCAGGGTCTCGTGATGCGTGGCGGCGGCATCCCTGAAATACCCCTCATAGACGAAGATGCTCAGCGGAATGCCCGCGACCTCGCTGCTCTTCACTCTTCGGAGCGTGCCGGAGGCGAAATTGCGGGGGTTCGCGTAGGGCTCTTCCAGCTTCGAGTTGATGGAATCGAAAAGGCTGCGCGCGAGGAAAACCTCCCCGCGGGCCGCCACGGTCACCGGCCGCTTGAGGCGCAGGGGCACGGCGCCGATGGTCTTTACGTTCGCAGTCACATCGTTTCCCACCAGCCCGTTTCCCCGGGTCACCGCCCGGGCGAGGAGTCCCTCCTCGTAGTAGAGGACCATCGACGCGCCGTCGATCTTCTCCTCGCACACGAACGAGAGCTCGCGCCCCGCGTTGCGGGCAGTCTTCGCGATCCACGCGGAAAGCTCCTCGGCGGTATAGGACTTGTCGAGGCTCAGCACGGGGATGGTGTGGGCCGATTCGGGCAGCTCCTGCGTGAGATCGGACCCGACGCGGTGGGTGGGTGAATCGGGCAGCGCCAGATCCGGGAATCGGGTCTCGATGGCCACCAGCTCGTCGAAAAGCCGGTCGTACTCCGCATCGGAAACGAGCGGCCTGCTCTCCACGAAGTACGCGCGCTGGTAGTCCCGGAGCGCCTGCGAAAGCTCCGCCGACCGCTTCTGCGCTTCCTTTCGTGTCATCGGGCCGGCTCCGGGCGGGTTTATTCCTGCTTCAGGAATGCGTCGGGGAATCCCCGGTAACGGAACCAGGTAAGGAGAGTCCCGCTTTCGGCCCGGTTGAGGGGTCCGATGACCACCTTGAACACGGACGAGCCCGTCGTGGAAGGAGCTACGACGAGCGCCGGGTATGTGGGAGCGAGCTTCGCCGCCAGATCGCGGGCGTTCTTCTCGGTCCCATATGCTGCAAGCTGCAGAAAGTACGTGCTTGTCGTGCCGGAACGCGGCAGGGAAGCGGCGACCTGGACAGTTGCGGCGGGCGGCTTGCCCATCGTCGTGGTCGTCGCCGCGCTGCTCTGTGTCGTCGTCGCGGCGGCCGTTGTCTGTGAAGCCTGCTGGGCCGGCGCCGGGGCTTCGGGCGGCAGAAGGGCGAGCTTCGGCGCGCCTGGTCCGGCGGGCGGAACGGCGGCAGGGCCCGTCACCTCGGTCTGCACCGGCTCCTGCGCCACGGCTGCCTGCTCCTCGGGGATCACATCGGGTGAGGCCAGCGCGACCTGCGGCGCGACCGCCGCGGGAGCGGGAACTGCCGAGCCTGCGCTCACGATCTCCTCGGGCCGGGACTCCTCGGGGGCCACGATGTCCGCCAACGGCATGTCCATCGCCGGCTGCGGGGACGGAGTCACGCCCGGCTCGCCCATGACCGCGGTAATCGTGGAGGCTCCCTGCTGTGCCGCTTCCGGGGTCGTTGTTGCGACGGCCTGGGGAGGAACGGTGACGGGCTTCTGATAGACGAACTTCTGATCCTCCCGCGGCGGCTGGAACACCTGTTTCTGCGGGGTGCGCGCCTGCGCCGCGGAGATGATCGCGGCGTTGTCCGCATCCGTCGCTGCCGGGGTTTCCGGCGTGGTCGATGCTGTGGCGGTCTGCGGAGCAGCCGCCGGCTGCTCCTGCGCGGGAGCTTCGGGTGCCGCGGCTGGCGTGGTCTCTGCCGGTGCCGTGGTTGTCGGGGCAGCGGCAGGCAGTGTCTCTTCGGAGGGCGTCGGCGACGCGGCCGTGCTGTCCGTCGGGGCGGCAGCAGCTCCGGTCCTGTCAGGACCGCCGTAGGCCGCAGCCGGGTTGACATCGGGGTCGGAAGACACGGTCTGATCGCCGGGCTGGGCGGACGCGGTGGAATCCGCGCGTGGCGGAACCGTGACCCGCACCCTGCCGAGTGTTCCCCGCGGCAGGCCGAGCGCGTCCGCGGTCTTCGGGGAGAGCAGGACAAGGATATCCGACTGGCCTTCGATGCGCCCCGTGATCGTCGCGGTCACGGTCTTTCCGGTGTCCTGGTTCTGTATCGTGATCTGCGTGCCGGGCGGGAAGGAGTTCGAGGTTGCGTAGAGACCGCTCTCGAAGCTGGCATCGCCCCTCTGCAGGGCCGCGTTCCCGTCCCAGAATCCTTCCGCCGAAGCGAGGAGTGGTACGAGGAGCAGTGACAGGACGATCCATCTCTTCATACGATGATACTCCTCCTTCCATGATCGGAAAAAAAGGGGTGCCGCTGACCAGATTTTTGCGCGACCCATCCCATCACTCTCCCATGATATCATCTCCCTTCAGAGCCGGTCCATCACCTTCTTCACCTCGATGGCGACGTTCCTGCCGATCTCGCTTCCAAGGGCGGCTCGATCCACGTCGCGTTCCCGGTCCTTGTTCGTTGCCTCCTGGGTCCCGTGCGCGACGATCCCGCTCGTGGAGGAGTCGATCAGGGCGTACGATGTCCGCGCCGAGATGCGTACCAGGTCCGTTCCCAGGGCCGTGTCCGCGTACTCGGTGGCGACCTCGAGCACGACATCCGCGCCTGCGGAGCGCGCCAGACGCGCCAGCTCGGCGGGGCCGGGGACCGGCGCGGAGCCGGGGGCATCAAGCACGACGAACCCCGCGTCAAAAAGACTGCCGGAGATGCCCTCGCGCACCGCAAGGGGAGGGGGGAGCGGCCGGGCGTCCACCTTCTCACGCACGACGAGCAGAACGGTTTGGGCGGTCACGGGCAGCGCAGCGAAGAGGCAGGCGAGGGCCAGGCCGGCCCGCGCATGTATTCTGTGGGGTGCTTTCATACATCTCTAGTATCGGCAGGGACACCCGCCTTCAGGCGTGATTGACTCTCTCACGGGCGCCGGCCATGATGCCGTTCGATGCCGTTCTTTGCCCTGCAGGTCTGGACGGGAAATGAGGCGCGATTCCTCGCGCTGGCGGAGCGGATGCTGGCGGACAGCGGCGCGCGGCTCTTGTGGCCGCGCCGCAGCCTGCGAATCCGGCGGGCCGGCGTATGGCGGGACTCCGTTTCGCCCATTTTTCCCAGCTACGTGTTTCTCCAATCCGCCGGCGTGGATCCCGATCTCTATGCGGGGTTGAAGCGCACTCCCGGGTTCGTCCGATTTCTTCCTTCCAACGAGGCCCTGGCCCCGCTCGAGTCGAAGGACCAGTCACTCCTTTCCCACTTCCTCGCCTTTGGTGAGGTCGTGGAGAAGTCCGCCGCCTACTTTGACGAGAACAGGCGTATCCGGGTCATTTCCGGTCCTCTTAAAAACCTGGAAGGCATGATCGTGCGCGTGAACCGCCGCAAGGGGAGGGCGCGCGTCAGGCTGGAGATGTACGAGGACTCCTTCGAGGTTGATTTCGGTTTCGACGCGCTGGATTCCGCCGCCCCCCCGCCGGTGAAAGATTACTGAACCGCCCAATTCGAAAAACCGACATTCATTGTAATGGCGGACGAATCGCGCAACACCATCTCCATCGTCGGCGCCGGATTCACCGGAACCACCATTGCCGCCGAAATCCGCGCGAAGAGGATCTTCGGTCACGTGGTGGCTTTTCTCGACGACGATCCCGGGAAGATCGGCACGCGCATCGACGGGGTCCCCGTTCTGGGTCCGGTCGAGGCCGCGGCGCGCATGATCAGGACCTCACCCGCCGACGAGGCGATCATCGCCATTCCCAGCGTGACGCGCGAACAGCTCGCCCGGATCTACGCCATCCTCCGCCGCGCGAAGTTCGCCCGGATCCGGATCGTGCCCCGCATCGCCCAGATCCTGGACGGTGAGGCGCACCTCATCCAGGCGCGCGAGATCGATCCCGAGGATTTTCTCGCCCGCAGCCCTGTCAGGGTGAACTTCCAAAAGAGCCTCGCCTACGTGCGGGGGAAGAGGGTGCTCGTCACTGGCGCCGGCGGGAGCATCGGCTCGGAGCTCTGCCGGCAGCTCCTGGAAGGCGGGGCGGAGCGGCTGTACCTCTTCGGCCACGGGGAGAACAGCATCTACGAGATCCAGCGCGAGCTGCGCCTCCTGCAGGAAGAGGGTGTTGGAGAGAAGGCGACGATCGTTCCCATCATCGGGGAGATCCAGGACAGGGAGTATTTGTCGTTCATATTTTTCCGCACGAAGGCAAACGTGGTGTTTCACACCGCGGCCCACAAGCACGTACCCCTGATGGAAGCGAATCCCGTCGAGGCGGTGAAGAACAATGTCTTCGGCACGAAGAACATCGTCGATGCCTCGCGGAACAGCGGCGTGGAGCGATTTGTGCTCATTTCAACCGACAAGGCGGTGGAGCCCAGCTCCGTGTATGGCGCCTCGAAGCTTCTTGCCGAAGAGATAGTATTGAGGGAGAAAAAGAACGGGCACCACTACCTGGTCGTGCGGTTCGGCAATGTCCTCGGCTCCCGGGGCAGCATCCTTCCCCTTTTCAGGCGGCAGATCCTCAAGGGCGGTCCCGTGACGGTGACACACCCCGAGACGCGCCGGTATTTCATGACGATCCCCGAGGCCTCCTCCCTGGTGCTCAAGGCCGGCGGCGTGGGATGCGGCGGCGAGGTGTACCTTCTGGACATGGGGGAGAGCGTCTCCATCAGGGAGCTGGCCGAGCAGATGATCCGTTTCTACGGGTTCGAGCCCGGTACGGACATCCCCATCATCTACACGGGCCTCCGTGAGGGGGAGAAGCTCCTCGAGAAGCTGCATGCCGACTCGGAGACCCCCGAACCGACCGGACAGGCCGGGATCCTGAAGCTGCGCCGCAAGACCCTCATTAACGGGAGGATCACCTCTGTCCTCGAAAGGCTTCATCCGATCTGTTTCCACGATCCACAGTCCCCCCGCGTCTTCCGCAACCGCCGCGCCCTGCGCGCCGTGCTGGAGGAAGTGATTCCCGGAATCGGTCCCTCGAGCGCCGAGCCGGAGTTCTGAGGCAGGACCCGTGAGTGACACATCCCCCCTTCCCTTTGTCCCTTTTTCGCGGCCGTCCCTGGATCACGAGGAGGAAGAGGCCGTCCTGGCCGTCCTGCGGTCGGGCTGGCTGACCACCGGTGAGGTCACCGCGATGTTTGAGAAGGAGTTCGCCCATGTCGTGGGGACGCGTCACGCGCTGGCGCTGAGCTCCGCCACCGCGGGCCTGCACCTGTCCCTCGAAGCCGTGGGCGTGGGGGCGGGGAGCGTCGTGCTGACCACGCCGTACACGTTCGCTGCCACGGCGGAGGTGGTGCGCTACCTCGGGGCCGATCCGGTCTTCGTGGATATCGACCGCGCGACGCTCAACATCGACCCCGCACGGCTCGAAGAGTCCCTTGAGACCCTCGCAGCAGCGGGACGGCGCGTATCGGCCATCATCCCTGTTCACATTGCCGGTCTTCCGTGCGACATGGAGACGATCCGCCACCTCTCCGTCAAGCACGGAGTGCCCGTGGTGGAGGACGCCGCGCACGCATTTCCCGTCCGGCAGGCAGACCGGTACGTGGGCACATTCGGCGATGCAGGGGTCTACTCGTTTTACGCGAACAAGACGATCACCACCGGCGAGGGCGGCATGGTCGCCACGGATCGCGACGAGGTGGCTGCGCGCATCCGCATCATGCGCCTGCACGGGATCGACCGGGACGTCTGGAACCGCTACACGGTGCCGGAAGCGAGCTGGAAGTACGACGTGGTGGCGGCCGGGTACAAGTACAACTTGACCGATATCGCCGCGGCCATCGGACGGGTTCAGCTGAAGAAGGCGGAAGCGTTCCTGACCAGGAGAAAGGCCATCGCCCGCCGCTACATCGCGGCATTCAGTGCGCTGGATTTCCTCTCGCTCCCTGCATGGTCCGAGAATCACGCCTGGCACCTGTTCATTGTCCGGATCAGGGAGAAGAGGCTCAGTCTCACTCGGGACCAATGCATCGAGGAGCTCCAGAAGAAGGGAATCGGCGTCTCGGTGCACTTCATTCCTCTGCACACGATGACCTACTACCGCGAGAGGTACGGTCTGAAGCCGGATGATTTCCCGGCGGCGGTGGAGTGCTACCGGGCCTGCATCAGCCTCCCTCTCTCTGCCTCGCTGAGCGACGACGATGTGGATCGGGTCATCGGTGCCGTGACCGAGCTGGGCGGCTCACGCCACTGAGCGGGGGCTGCAGCCCCTACGATCCTGCCAACTTCCGCGCCTCTTTCTCGATCGCCTCGATCTCGGAGATGGAGTCCAGGACCTCGAAGTCTATTGAGACGTCGTACGATGCCTGGCCTTCGATCATCGGCAGAGCACCCTGGTCGCGGAGGGCTCCCCGGCCGACCGGCAGCACGGTGCCGGGTTCCAGGCCCACGACGTAGAAACCCTTGCACGGCATCTTCCACTCCGTGAATGCAGGCAGCTCCTTGCGGCTCCACCGCGCCACGATGCCCAGGGGCTGGCCGTCTCCCGTGTCGCGGTTGACGAGGGCAATGAATGTGCTCCCGTCTCCCCGCTCCGCCAGGGTGTGGAAGAAGACCTTCTCCGCGTATCCCTGGACCGGCTCCGGAAAGCTGAGACATTCCTCTACGCCCCGGTCCTTCCGTGCATCGTCGTTGCGAGGGACGGTTTTCATGATGGGCCCGACGACCCGCGCCCCGGGGCCCAGAAGCGGAAAGCCGTAGTTGAAGTGGTACAGGAGCATGAGCGGCTGCGCGGAAAAGCCCCGGTTTCGTACCGTGTCGTGGATGCGCAAGCCCTTGGCGCCCAGGCGGGTCTCCACCGTCCGGGTGAGGGAGAGGTTTTCCACCATGGCCTCGGCCTCGCGCATCGTGCCTTTCAGCCGGATCGGGAACTCATCGCCCTCCCATTCCTGCTCGATGCACAGGTTTTCCGCCGCGGCATTCGAAATGCGGCCGTGGAGGCCGAAGGCCTTGCCCTGGTCCTCGCTGGGCGCGCCGGCGTTGGCAATCCCGCACGTGGTGAGCAAACCCACGTAGAACGAGCGCCGCCATTCCAGGCCCGGCTCCTCGTAGTAGGCGGGAGAAGTAATGCCGGTGCCGGAGAAGAAGCTGATGGCCTTGCCCTTGTAGGAGGCAAAAGGGATATCCATGCCGCGTCCGGGCAGGACCGTGAAGCAGAACCCGCTGCCGGTGGAAACCTCCACCGCGCGCACTCCATCCGCCTTTCCGTCCGTGAGGATCGAGCCCCGGGCGCCCGCCACTTGCAGAGGATCGCCAATGCGCGCCGAGAGCTCCTCGCGCGTCCATCTCCTTCCCGCGTACCACGCCATGCCTGCCTCCGTTGTCGATCGATTGGGACGCATTGTAGCATTCTGTCTGCCGTATTTACAGACGGCGCCAGCCCGGGTATCCTCGACAGACGGGAGGGGAGTGGAAACGTGACGCCGTTCGTGCACTTGCACTGTCATTCCGATTTTTCCCTGCTGGACGGCGCTTCCCCGATTGACGCGCTGGTCGCCCGGGCGAAGACACTGGCGATGCCCTGGCTTGCTCTCACCGACCACGGCAACATGTTCGGCGCGCTCGCCTTCTACAAGGAGTGCCGGACACGCGGCGTGCAACCGATCCTCGGGTCGGAGGTCTACACGGCCCCCGGTTCACGCCTGGAGAAGTCAGGAACGGAGAAGGGGGTGCGGCACCACCACCTGGTGCTCCTGGCCCGCAACCTCACAGGCTACTCCAACCTCCTGGAGCTCAGCTCGCTGGGATATACGGAAGGTTTCTACTACAAGCCGCGCATCGACGACGAGCTGCTCGCGCGTCACCACGAGGGGCTGATCGCGCTGAGCGCCTGCCTCGCGGGTGACATTCCCGCGGCCATCCTCAACGGGCAGCACGCCGAGGCGCGGAGCCGGGCTCAGTACTACCGGGAGCTCTTCGGCCCGGACGGCTTCTACCTCGAGGTGCAGGACCACGGAATTCCGGAGCAGGCGGTGGTGAACCGGGAGATCGTGAAGATTGCACGGGAGACCGGCATTCCCATAGCGGCCACCAACGACATCCACTACACCCTGAAGGAGGATGCGCGCGCCCAGGACGTGCTCATCTGCATCGGAACCGGCAAGAAGGTTTCCGAGGGCTCGCGGATGAAGTTCGAGCATCCCGAGTTCTACTTCAAGTCCGGCGATGAGATGGCGCGCATCTTCTCGGAGCTGCCGGAAGCGATATCCAACACCGTGCGGATCGCCGAATCCTGCGGCCTGGAGCTGCCGGCGCTCCTGCCGCAGTTTCCGGTCTACGAGGTTCCCCCGGGGCATACACCGGAGGCGTACCTCACCGAGCTGGCCCGCAAGGGTCTGGCAGAGCGCTTCTCACCGGTGCCCGAGGCGGCCGCGAAGCGCCTTGAGTACGAGCTTTCCATCATCACCTCGATGGGCTTTACAGGGTACTTCCTCATCGTCTGGGACTTCATACATTTTGCGAAGGGACAGGGGATCGCCGTCGGGCCCGGCCGGGGCTCCGGGGCCGGATCCCTGGTGGCATACAGCCTGAAGATCACCGACATCGATCCGCTGAAGTACGGCCTGCTCTTCGAAAGGTTTCTCAATCCCGAGCGTGTCTCCATGCCTGATTTCGACATCGATTTCTGCCACCGGCGGCGCGACGAAGTGATCTCCTACGTCACGCGGAAGTACGGAGCGGACAAGGTCGGCCAGATTATCACCTTTGGCACCCTGAAGGCCCGGGCGGTCATCCGCGACGTTGCCCGCGTGCTCGATCTCCCGTACGACGAGGCGGATGCCATTGCGAAGCTCGTTCCCGAGGGCCCCAAGATCGACCTGGACACGGCGCTGAAGGAGAACCCCCGGCTGGAGGAAGTTACCAGCCGGGGGCCCCAGTACAAGGAGCTCCTCGATATCAGCCTGAAGCTGGAAGGCTTGCACCGCCACGCCTCAACGCACGCCGCAGGAATCGTCATCGGCCGGGAGCCCCTCACGCGGTACGTGCCGCTCTACCGGGATCCGAAAACCGGGGCAGTCTCCACGCAGTACACCATGGACTACCTGGAAGAGTGCGGCCTTGTGAAGATGGATTTCCTCGGGCTGAAGACGCTCACCGTCATCGAGGACGCCCTTGCCCTGGTGCGCAAGAAGGGCGTTGCCATTGAGCTGAAATCGATCCCCGAGAACGACCCGGCCACTTTCAGGATGTTCTGCGAGGGCAAGAGCACCGGCGCGTTCCAGTTCGAAAGCTCCGGCATGCAGGGGGTATTGAAGAAGGCGCGCCCGGGCAGGATCGAGGAACTCATCGCCCTGAACGCGCTGTACCGGCCCGGGGCCATGGAGCATATCGACACGTTCGTGGAGAACAAGTCGGGACGCAGGGCCATCGAGTATCCCCTGCCCGAGTTGGAGCCTGTACTGAAGGAGACATACGGCGTCCCCGTCTACCAGGAGCAGGTCATGGAGATGGCCCAGGTGGTGGCGGGCTTCAGCCTCGGCCAGGCCGACATCCTGCGCCGGGCCATGGGGAAGAAGAAGCCCGAGGAAATGCTCAAGATGAAGGAGAAGTTCCTCGCCGGCGCAACGGCTCGGGGATACGATGCAAAGACTGGAGAGAGGATCTTCGAGCTGCTCTTCGCCTTCAGCGGCTACGGGTTCAATAAGAGCCATTCCGCCGCATACGCCATCCCGGCGTACCATACGATATGGCTGAAGGCCAACCACCCCGCGGAGTTCCTTGCCGCCAACTGCACCAACGACATGAGCGACACCGACCGGCTCGCCCAGCTCATCCGTGAAGCGCGGGAGATGGGAATCGCGGTCCTGCCGCCTGACGTGAACTTGTCCCAGAAGGAGTTTACCGTGGAGGCGGGGAGAATCGTCTTCGGCCTCCTGGGGATCAAAAACGTTGGCTCCGGCGCGGTGGACGCCATCCTCGCGGAGCGGGAGCGCGGGGGCCCGTTCACCGGCATCCTGGACTTCTTCGGACGGATCGACTCCCACGAGGTCAACAAGAAAGTAGCCGAGAGCCTCGTGATTACAGGCGCCTTCGATCGGCTGGGAGAAACGCGGGCTACTCTGATGCACAACCTCGACCGGGTGATGGAGATCTCCGCCCGCTCCCGGGAGGCGAAGCGATATGGACAGGTGTCGCTTTTCGACGGGGTGGGAGAGGCCCCTGCGGCGGAGGTCGAGCTGGAACGCCTGCCCGAGCTGCCTCCGTCCCGCCTGCTCCAGGAGGAGCGCCAGAACCTCGGCTTCTTCTTTTCGGGTCATCCCCTGGATCCCTGGCGGGAGACCATCTTGCGCGCCGTCACTGTGGACCTCTCGAAGAAGGACTCGCTGGCCAACGACCGCTCGTGCGCGCTCATCGGGGTGCTGAGCGACGTGAGGGAGATCCGCACGCGCAACGGGAGGGCAATGGCATTCGCACAGCTGGCGGACCTCAGAGGGTCTATCGAGCTGATCCTCTTTTCCGATATATATGAGAGCCGGCGCGCTCTGATCGCCAATGACGCGATTGTCGGCGTACTGGGCAAGATCGACACCACGAGAGGGGACGCGAAGGTGAAAGTCGACGAGATCACGGATCCGGGAAGCCTCCCGCAGAAGCCGGCCCAAGCCGTGCACATCCGTCTGAGGGACGAGGTGGGAACCGAGGAGAGCCTCCACTCGATGCGCGAGTACTTGCTGGATCGGCGCGGGGCATGCTCACTGTTTTTCCACGTCGGCGGCGACAAATCCGCCTCCGGCGGCGACACATCCGCCTCCGGCGGCGGCAAATCCGCCTCCGGCGGCGAGGTTATCGTGCAGGCATCCTCCCAGATCCGTGTCGCCGGTACTGAGGAGGTCCTCGCGGGACTGCGGGAGTACGCCCAAGTGGCGGACGTATGGACCGAGTAAAAATCGGGCTCGTCGGATTCGGGACAGTCGGGGAGAGCTTCTACCGCCTGCTCACGGAGAACGCCGAGGAGTTTGCCCGGAGGCTGGGCGTCGCGGTGGAAGTCCCATGGGTGGGGGTGCGGAACGCATCGCGAGCAAGGAATGTCGGACCCGGCACCCGCGTTGTGCAGGGCTGGCAGGAGATCCTGGAGGACCCCGACGTGCCCATCGTGGTCGAGCTGGCCGGCGGGGTGGACAACCCCCTGCCGCTCATCCGCGATTCGCTCAGCCGGGGGAAGCACGTCATCACTGCCAACAAGGCCCTTCTCTCCGTCCACGGCAGGGAGCTTTTCTCTCTTGCGGCAGCCAACGGGGTCGAGCTGAAGTTCGAGGCCGCCGTGTGCGGCGGGATCCCCATCATCAAGGTGCTACAAGAGAGCCTCCTGGGAAACCGGGTGACGAGCCTCGTCGGCATCGTGAACGGGACAACCAACTACATCCTCACGCGCATGAGCGAGGACCATCTCTCCTTCGACGAGTCACTCGCCCAGGCCCAGAAGAGGGGCTTCGCCGAGGCGGACCCGACGCTCGACGTGAGCGGAGGCGATGCAGCGCAGAAGATCGGCCTGCTCGCCAGCCTCGCCTTCGGGTGCTGGATCACTCCCGCGGAAATCCTCTGCGAGGGCATTTCCACGGTCGAGCTGAAGGATATCGAGTTCGCAAAGGACAGCGGCTTCGTCGTCAAGCTGATTGCGCAGGCACGCATGGTGGATGCCATGCCCCTCGTGGCCGTATTTCCCGCCTTCGTGCCGATCGACCACCCGCTCGCGGGCGTGCGCAACGAGTTCAACGCGGTCCTGGTGGATTCCGATTACCTCGGCCCCTCCGTGTACGAGGGGCGGGGGGCGGGGGGCAATCCCACGGCATCCTCGGTCGCCTCGGACCTCGGGGACCTTTTGAGGGGGATCCTCGCCCGCCAGCGTCCGCGTCCTTTCGCTGCGAGCTTTTCCCCGACCCGCCCATTTCCGGTGGAGCGGATGCAGAGCCGCTACTATTTCCATTTCGTCACGGCCAACCGGCCGGGAATCTGGGCCCTGGTGACCGGGGTCTGTGCGGAAACCGGCATCAACATCGAGAGCGTCCACCAGAAGTGGGAGGACAAGTCCAAGCCCTCCGACCTGTACGTCCTCGTCGACGAAGCGGAGGAGGCCCAGGTGCGCCGCGCCTTCAAGCGAATCACGGGATCCGACGGAATATTCCCCGGTTCCCATTATGTCAGGATCCTCGCGAGTCCATCGGGAGGCCAGAGATGATCGACCTGCATACCCACACGTTTCTCAGCGACGGGGAGCTTTCCCCCGCGGAGCTCGTCCGCCGCGCCGAGCATGCCGGCTACCGCGCCGTCGGAATCACCGATCACGCGGACGCCTCGAACCTCGACGACCTGATCTCGGCGCTCGTGCAGTTCGTCCGTGAAACCCAGCCCTTCCTGAAGATCCGTATCATTCCCGGCGTAGAGCTTACGCACGTCCCGCCGGGGCAGATCAGCGGCCTCGTGAGGCGCGCCCGTCAGCTCGGCGCGCGCCTGGTGCTCCTGCACGGCGAATCGGTCTGCGAGCCCGTCGCCATGGGAACGAACCGGGCCGGCATCGAGGCGGGCATCGACATCCTTGCGCACCCCGGGATCATCTCCGAGGAAGAGGTGCGCCTGGCGGCGGCGAACGGCATCCACCTGGAGATCTCGGCACGCTTCTCACACGGGCTGGGAAACGGGAGGGTCGTCTCACTCGCCCGGGATGCCGGCGCGGCCCTCGTGATTAATTCCGATGCCCATGCCCCTTCCGACATCCTCACGCCGAACTGGCGGGAGAAAGTGGCCTTCGGATCGGGACTCACCGCCGACGAGATGGAGCGCATCAACAAGACCATGATCTCCCTCGTCGAAAAGCTCGTCCCATCAACTTTCTTCGCATAGGAGACAAACGTGCTCATCGCCCTCACTGTCGTGAACATCATCCTGATCGCCTTCCTGTTCGTTCTCTCACTGCGGATCGTCCTGGGCTGGTTCGCGCCCCAGGCGCTCGGGAAGGCTTGGGACGTCCTCACCGCCGCCACGGATCCCTACCTGGAGCTGTTCTCCCGTATCCGCTTCCTCCGGGGCAACCTGTTCGACTTCTCGCCGATCGCCGCGATCCTCGCCCTTGTGGTCGCCCTGGACCTCGTGAACCAGCTCCTGTACTACGGCCGCATCACGCTGGGGTTCTTCCTCGCCTCTGTGTTCTCCGCCGCCTGGTCGGGAGTCCGTTTCCTCCTCCTGCTCTTCCTCATCGTGGGACTTCTCCGCACGATTCCGCTCGCCTTCCGCGGCACCGCGGGTGCGAGCCTCTGGAAAGTGGTGGACACGATCATGCAGCCGGTCGTGGCCTGGGTCATGAGGGTGTTCCGACTCGGACGCAGATCCGGCTACACCCAGCACCTGCTGCTCACCATCGGCCTGCTGTTCATCGCTTGGCTGCTCGGCGAGCTGCTGGTGCACCAAATCGTCTCACTCTTCCAGATGCTCCCCATCTGAGCGGGCCCGAAAGGCGCCAGCGGCCCGATGCTCCTCAGCGAAATGACCCGCGGCGTTGCCTCCATACACGGTGTGGGCCCGGCGCTCGCCGAAAGGCTCGGGCGGCTCGGGGTGGCGACGCTCCGCGATCTCCTCCTCTTCCTGCCGCGCGGGTACGAGGATCGCACCACGGTCGTTCCCCTTGCCCAGGCACCGCGGCTGGAGAAGGCCAGCGTGATGGTGAACGTGGTGGGGGTCGCCGATATCGGCTGGGGCCGTTCCCGGACCTTGAAGGCATTGGTGAGCGATGAAAGCGGCGAGGCGTCCCTGCTCTGCTTCGGGCGGGGATTCCTGCGCCGCATCCTGGTCCCCGGAAGGAAATTCTTCGTCTGGGGGAGCTTTCACTCCCGGCGCGGGGAGCTGCAGTGCTCCGACTTCGAGCTGGAGCCCTGGAGCGAGAATCCCGCCGGCTTCGGAAGGATCCTTCCCCTCTATCCTCTCACCGAAGGACTCACGCAGGCCGCACTTCGGAAGCTCGTCTCCCGCGCGCTCGGCGAATGCTCATCGTCGCTGGAACCGGGCCTCCCGCCGGATCTCGTCCGCGCACGGCGGCTTCCCGTTCCTGGACAGGCCCTTCGGGGCGTACACTTCCCGCGCACGCGCGCTGAAGCGGAGGAGTGCAGGGCGGCGCTCGCGTACGAGGAGCTCTTCTATTTCGAGATTGCCGTGCTGCGCCGAAAGCGTGCGCTGGCGGCCGTCCGGCCGCGCATGCGCGTCCCCGGGACGCATCTGCGGGACGCGCTCATCCAAAGGCTCCCATTCAATCTGACGGACGACCAGGTCCGGGTGGTCGCCGAGATCGAGACGGACCTGTGGTCGGGTGTGCCCATGGCGAGGCTCCTGCAGGGCGACGTGGGCTGCGGCAAGACCCTGGTCGCCCTGCTGTCGATCGTGCTCGTCGTCGGCTGCGGCGAGCAGGCAGCATTCCTCGCGCCCACGGAGCTGCTCGCCCGGCAGCACGCGGAAAATGCGGCCCGACTCCTGGAGCCCCTGGGCGTGCGCATTGCATTTCTCTCCGGCTCCGTCACCGGCCAGCCGCGCAGCCTCCTGCTGGAAGCGCTCCGGGCCGGGGAGGTGGACCTGCTCTTCGGCACACACGCGCTTTTCTCTGAAGAGGTGGCCTTCAAGGATCTCGGCCTGGTGATCGTGGACGAGCAGCACCGCTTCGGAGTGCTCCAGCGCCAGGCGCTTCTCAGGAAGGGAACCACCCCGGACCTGCTCCTCATGACCGCCACGCCGATCCCGAGGACTCTTGCGCTAACCGCGTTTGGCGACCTCGACGTCTCGTCCATCAGGACCATGCCGGCCGGAAGGCGGCCCGTGATCACCCACCTCGCGCGGGAAGGCAACGAGGAGAAGGTCTACCGACGGGTGCGCGAAGAGATCTCCCTCGGGAGGCAGGCGTATTTCGTGTACCCTCTGATCGAGGAGTCGGAGGCACTCGATGTGAAAGACGCGGAATCCGCCTTCCGCATTCTCCAGTATCAGGTCTACCAGGGGACCCCCATGGCCCTGATCCACTCGCGCGTCGCGGAGGAGGAAAAGGAGTCCGCCATGGCGCGATTCGCGGCGGGAGAGGTGAAGATCCTCGTGGCGACGAGCGTCGTGGAGGTCGGGGTCGATGTGGCCAATGCCAGCTGCATGGTCGTCGAGCACGCGGAACGTTTCGGCTTGTCCACCCTGCACCAGCTTCGAGGAAGGGTCGGCCGCGGGTCCGACCAGTCCTATGCCTTTCTCGTCTATGGAAAGAAGCTGACCCCGGAAGGCGTGGAGAGGCTGAAGATCATGATGGAGACCACCGACGGGTTCACCATCGCCGAGCGCGACATGCGCCTGCGCGGTCCCGGGGAGCTTCTCGGTGTGCGGCAGAGCGGGTTCCTGAACTTCCGCGTCGCGGACCTTCTCCTGCACGGGAAGCTTCTTTTCCAGGCCCGGGACGATGCGAAGCGCCTCCTTGCCGAAGACCCAGGGTTTCTCCTGCCGGCGAATCGGGTGATCACACGGGTCCTTGCGTTGTCCGATGCTTCGGCGGCAGGGGAAGGGGCTGCGGCGGCGGTCGAGGGAGGGTGAGGTGAGGATTACGGGCGGCTCGTACAGGGGCCGCACAATTCTCTGTCCGCCGGGGGTGATACGGCCTTCCATGGACAGGATGAGGCAGTCTCTTTTCTCGATCCTCGGGGATCTGCAGGGGGTGTCATTCCTCGACCTGTTCTGCGGGACGGGAATCCTGGGGATTGAGGCTGCCTCCCGCGGAGCAGAGCCGGTCCTCCTGGTGGAAAAGGACCACAGGAAAAAGGCCGTTATAATGAAAAACATCAGCTTCGTCGAAACCGGGATCGAGCTTGTGATCTCCCCGGTCGAGCGTTTTCTCCGCGTGAACCAGCGCCCATGGGATATCGTGTTCCTCGACCCGCCCTTCGACATGGAGGGCAAGGGCGCCATCCTCGATGCCGCCTGCCTGCCTCCCCATCTCGCTCCTGGAGGGCTGGCGATCATGCACCTTCATACGGCTGAGAAGCTCCCGACCGAGAGGGACGGCCTGGAGCTCGTGGACCGCAGGGCGTATGGGCAGTCACTGCTGCTGTTCTTCAGGCGCACCGAGGGTTCGGCTTGACGCGCCATCCGCTGTTCTGGTAACTTACGACGAATCGGGAAGTGGATCCGTTGGAGCCTCCCCAGGGCTCCCGCCGTCTCTGCGAGCCGGCTGCCTCGGTCACGGTACTCCGTGACATTTGGCCCTGGGGCCCCTTTCGCATGGCCTTCGGCCATGCTTGCCCTTGTAGCTCAGCTGGTAGAGCACGTCCTTGGTAAGGACGGGGTCACCGGTTCAAATCCGGTCGAGGGCTCGACAGACGCGGTACGACAAACTCCACGGAGTACTGCGGAAGGGGGAGTTATCGCGCCGGGCGCTTGACACATTGAAGGCAAAATGTGTAAATTTGCCCTTCAACCACCCGCAGGGAGACCCATATGGCCAAAGGAAAAGCGAAAAATCTGGAACTAGTGGCTCTGCAATGCACCGAGTGCGACAGGCGCAACTATACGACCACGAAGAATCGCAAGAATACCCAGGGAAAGCTGGAGTTCACCAAGTACTGCAAGTGGGACAGGAAGCACACGCTCCACAAGGAAGCGAAGGTAAAGTAGGAATCATCTCCATAGGCCAGTAGCTCTAATGGTAGAGCGCCGGTCTCCAAAACCGGATGTTGCGGGTTCGAGTCCTGCCTGGCCTGAACCGGGATGGCAAGAGCCGAGGGACGGAGGAAATGAGAAGAATCATCCTGTTCTTTCAGGAAAGCTTCGCGGAGCTCAGGAAGGTGACGTGGCCCAGCCGCGACGAGGCCTTGGCCTCGACGAAGGTCGTGCTGGTCTCCACGCTCCTCATCGCCGGCATGCTCGGACTTGTCGACTTCATCCTGTTCAAGCTCGTCGACTGGGTCTTCTAGGCGCGAGGCGGCATGTCAAAGGCGTGGTACGTCCTGCATACCTACTCGGGGTATGAGAACAAGGTCCAGAAGCACGTGCGGATGCTCGTGGACAAGGGAACGCTCAAGGACCACGTCTTTGACGTGAAGGTCCCTTCCGAGGAAGTGGTCGAGGTGAAGGACGGGCACAAGAGGGTGTCCTCCAAGAAGTTCCTCCCCGGCTACATCATGATGGAAATGGACCTGCCCGACCCGGGATGGAAAGAGGTGTGCCAGGAGATCCGCAAGATCCCGGGCGTCACCGGGTTCGTGGGCTCCAGCAGGAACCAGAAGCCCCAGCCCATCTCCCAGGACGAGGCGCGCGGCATCCTCCAGAAGGCGGGAGAGATCAAGGCGGACCGCATCCTGAAGCCGCGGCAGAGCTTCTCCGTCGGCGAGATGGTGCGGATCATCGACGGCCCCTTCGATTCGTTCACCGGCAGCATCGAAGAGGTGAACACGGAAAAGGGAAAGCTCCGTGTCATGGTCGGCATATTCGGCAGGTCGACACCGGTGGAGGTCGATTTCCTGCAGGTGGAGAAGATCTGAAGCAGGCGCGGTTCGCGCCTGCGATGTCATAGAAGAACCCTCTTGGAGCTCAGCGGAGCTCGATTGGGAGCTCGGGCATGGCGCACCAGCGCCTCGCGCGGGCGATGGTACCACGGAGGTAGAGGCACAATGGCGAAGAAGACAGTCAAGGCGATCGTGAAGCTGCAAGTGCCGGCCGGCAAGGCCACCCCGGCCCCGCCGGTGGGGCCGGCGCTCGGCCCCCACGGGGTGCAGGCGGCGCAGTTCTGCCAGCAGTTCAACGAGAGGACCCGCAAGCAGGAAGAAGGCGTGCTCATTCCGGTGGTCATCACGATCTACACGGACAAGAGCTTCACCTTCATCACCAAGACGCCGCCCGCGGCGGTCCTGATCAAGAAGGCCCTGGGCCTGGAGAAGGGCAGCGGGGAGCCGAACAAGACCAAGGTCGGCGTTCTCACCCGGGACAAGCTGCGCGCGATCGCGGAGCAGAAGATGCCGGACCTCACGGCCAAGGACGTCGACGCGGCGATGAAGATCATCGCCGGCACCGCCCGCAGCATGGGCGTGACGGTGGAGGGCTAGCGGCATGGCGCACGGGAAGAAATACCGGGCCTCGGTCCAGAAAGTCGACATCACGGAGACCTACCCGCTGGAGACGGCGGTGGATCTCGTGAAGGAGATGGCCTACGCGAAGTTCGACGAGACCGTCGAAGTCTCCATGAAGCTCAACATCAAGAGCAAGCACACCATCAGGGACGTGATGGCGCTGCCCCACCTCTTCGGCAAGGAGAAGCAGATCCTCGTCTTCGCCAAGGGCGACAAGGCGGATGAGGCGCGCAAGGCGGGGGCCGCGTACGTCGGAGACAACGACCTCATCGAGAAGATCAAGGGCGGCTGGCTGGACTTCGACATCGCCGTAGCCACTCCGGACATGATGAAGGACGTCGGCAAGCTCGGCCAGATCCTGGGTCGCCGCGGGTTGATGCCCAACCCGAAGACCCAGACGGTCACCTTCAACGTCAAGGAGGCCCTCGACGAGCTGAAGAAGGGCCGCGTCGAGTACCGGGCGGACAAGGGGGGCGTGGTGCACCTGGCGGTGGCCAAGCTTTCCATGGGCAAGGAGCAGATCACGGCGAATGCGGCCGCCTTCATCCAGGAGGTGGTGCGCAAGAGGCCGGCGGACCTGAAGGGGGACTACGTGCAGTCCATCGTCATCTCCTCGACGATGGGCCCCGGCGTCCGCCTCTCCCCGAAGGACAAGGCTTTCGTCGCCTAAGGAGCGCAGCAGCAATGGCACAGACCACGAAGAAAATACAACAGTACAAAACGGACGCAGTGAACAAGCTGAAAGGTTACTTCAGCGCCGCGCCGGACCTCATCTTCTCCGATTTCCGCGGGCTCAGCTTCCCGCAGATGATCGAGCTTCGCGCGAAGCTCACGGAGAAGGGGACCGCCTACCGGGTGGTGCGCAACACGTTCGCCCGCATTGCGATGAAGGAAGCCGGCCTCCCCGACGCCTCCGCGTGGCTCGATGGACCGACCGCCCTCGCTTTCCTCGGCGCCGATCCCAGCCCCGCGGCGAAGATCATGCTGGAGTTCACGAAGGCCGCGCCCCTCACCATCAAGGGCGGCGTAATCAGCGGGAAGCTCTTTTCGTCGAAGGAAATCGAGGCGCTCTCCCGGCTCCCCGGCCGCCTGGATCTCCTGGCCTCCCTCATGGGGACCATGAACGCGCCCCTGCGGAACATGATGTACGCGATGAACGGAGTCGCCTCCAAGCTCGTGCGGACGCTTGCGGCGGTTGCCGACAAGAAGGAAAAGGACGCACATTAGCGGAACCAGTCTTCACAGCTCAGCCAGCTGGTCCGTGAAAACTCAACACGAAAGGAGAAGATAAATGGCAGCACTCACGAAGGAACAGATTCTGGACACGATCGCCTCGATGACGGTTCTCGAGGTCTCCGAGCTCGTCAAGGCGATGGAGGAGAAGTTCGGCGTCACGGCGGCAGCGCCGATGGCGATGGCGGCGGGCCCCGCGGCCGCGGCGGCGGGCCCGGCAGCGGAAGAGAAGACGGAGTTCACCGTCATTCTGAAGAGCTACGACGAAGCAAAGAAGATCCCAGTGATCAAGGAAGTGCGCACCATCACGGGGCTCGGATTGAAGGAAGCAAAGGACCTGGTGGAAGCGGGAGGCAAGACTCTCAAGGAGAACATCTCCAAGGAGGAAGCCGCGAAAATCAAGCAGCAGCTCGAGGCGGCCGGCGCGGTCGTCGAGGTCCAGTAACGCCCGAGCACATCGCGGCCACGGCGTGCACGGTACTCCGTGCAGTTTTCCGCGGCATTCCGGGGGCTGCCGAGGCGGCGAGGCGGCGCCCGTGTCCATCTGTATCGACTCACGAACGAGCCACCGGAGACTGGCGTCCCCGGTGGTCCATTCTTTGGCAGGGGGTCTGAATGAACCTGGACAAGACCAAGAAGATCAAGCGGATTCTTTTTGGCAGGGGCTACGAAGATGTGATGGAGATCCCGAATCTCGTCGACATCCAGCTGGCCTCCTACGAGCGCTTCCTCCAGAGGAAAACCCTGCTGAAGGGCGAGCCTCCACTGAAGCAGGGGCTGGAGGAGGTCTTCCAGTCCACGTTCCCCATCGAGAGCCCCAACGGCGACATGCTCCTGGAGTACTGCGGCTTCACCCTCGACGAGCAGAATATCAAGTTCGGCGAGCAGGAGTGCAAGCAGAAGGGGCTCACCTACGCCATCCCCCTCAAGGCGAAGATCAATCTCATCTTCCTGAACACGGGCGAGATCAGGCAGAAAGAGATCTACATGGGCGACATCCCCATCATGACGGACAAGGGGACCTTTGTCGTCAACGGCGCCGAGCGGGTCGTGGTGAGCCAGATCCACCGGTCCCCCGGGGTCATCTTCTCCCACGAGAAAGGCGTCTTCTCCTCCCGCATCATTCCCTACCGCGGCTCCTGGTTGGAGTTCGAGATCGACCAGAAGAAGGAGCTGATCTACGCGAAGATCGACCGCAAGAAGAGGATCCTCGCCACGATCTTCCTCCGCGCCCTCGGCTACGAGACGCGCGAGTCGATCATCGAGCTGTTCTACCGTGTGCAGAAGGTGAAGATCAGCGATACCCGGGAGGACAAGGAGAAGCTGGTCGGCCGCAACTTCGCGCGTGGCGTCACCGTCAAGGACGGAGCGGCGGAGAAGAAGCTCTACCGGGCCGGCGACAAGATCCACCCCCACGACGTGGAGGAGCTCGTGCACGCGGGGGTGAAGGAGATCTTCCTCATCGATTTCGAGCACGAAAGCTCCCTGCATTCCCCCATCATCCTGAACTGCTTCGAGCGCGAGGAGATGAAGTTCACGAAGGACGTTCCCGAGCAGGACGAGATCTCCAAGGATGACGCCATCCTGCGCGTGTACTCGGTGATCAAGCCGGGAGAGCCCATCACCATCGAGAACGCGGAGAAGGACCTGCACTCGATGTTCTTCTCCAGCCGCCGCTACGACCTGGGACGGGTGGGCCGCTACAAGCTGAACAAGAAGTTCGACTACAAGGAACAGGTGAAGACGCACACGCTGATCAAGGAAGACATCATCAACACGATGACGTGGCTGATCCGGGTGTACATCGGCGAGATGAACGTCGACGACATCGATCACCTGGGAAACCGGCGCGTGCGGTCCGTGGGGGAGCTGCTCACCAACCAGCTGAAGGTGGCCTTCACGCGCATGGAGCGGATCGCCAAGGAGCGCATGTCGTTGAAGGAAGCGGACACGATCAAGCCGCAGGACCTCATCTCCATCAAGCCGATCGTGGCCACGATCAAGGAGTTCTTCGGCTCCAGCCAGCTCTCCCAGTTCATGGACCAGGTCAACCCCTTGGCGGAGCTCACCCACAAGAGGAGGCTCAATGCGCTGGGCCCCGGCGGCCTGTCCCGCGATCGGGCGGGATTCGAGGTCCGCGACGTGCATTACACCCACTACGGGAGGATGTGCCCGATCGAGACCCCCGAAGGTCCGAACATCGGCCTCATTGTCTCCCTTGCCAACTACACCCGGGTCAACGAGTACGGATTCCTCGAGACGCCCTACCGCAAGGTGAAGAACGGCAAGGTGAGCAACGACATCGAGTACCTCTCCGCCATGGACGAGGAGCGCTTCTTCATCGCGCAGGCCAACGCGCCCCTCTCACCCAAGGGCGAGTTCCAGGAGAAGCAGGTCTCGGTACGGAAGGGCGGGGACTACATCACCCGCGCACCCGATGACATCCAGTACATGGACGTCTCGCCGAAGCAGATTATCTCGGTGTCCGCCTCCCTGATTCCATTCCTCGAGCACGATGATGCCAACCGTGCGCTCATGGGATCCAACATGCAACGCCAGGCGGTGCCCCTGATCGCCCCCGAGCCTCCTCGCGTCGGCACGGGCATGGAGGGCAGGACGGCGTACGATTCCGGCGTCGTGGTCATCGCGCGGCGCTCAGGTGTCGTGTCCTACGTCACCTCCGTTGAGATCCGCATCAAGCCGGACGAGGCCAAGAGGGACGAGGACACCTATTCGCTGTTGAAATACCAGAGGACGAACCAGGACACCTGCTACACGCAGAAGCCGATCGTGCTCCCCGGGCAGAAGATCAATGCCGGGGACGTGATCGCCGACGGCCCTGCCACCTTCCAAGGCGAGCTGGCCCTGGGAAGGAACCTCCTGTGCGCGTTCATGCCGTGGAACGGGTACAACTACGAGGACGCCATCCTCGTGTCGGAGAAGGTCATCCAGGACGACGCGTTCAGCTCCATCCACATCAAGGAGTTCTCCGTCGAGGTTCGGGAGACGAAGCTCGGGCCCGAGAAGATCACGCGCGACATCCCCAACACCAATGAGCACGCCTTCGAGCAGCTCGACGAGGAGGGGATCATCCGCGTCGGGGCCACGGTGAAAGCTGGATCGATCCTGGTCGGCAAGGTCACGCCGAAGTCCGAGACCGATTCAACGCCCGAGTTCAAGCTGCTGAACTCGATCTTCGGCGAGAAGGCGAAGGAAGTCCGCGACACCTCGCTGCGCGTTCCCCACGGCGTGGAAGGCACGATCATCGACGTGCAGCGCCTGAAGCGGACGAACGGCGACGAGCTGGACCCCGGAGTCGAAGAGGTCGTGAAGGTGCTCATCGCCGCCAAGCGCAAGCTCCAGGAGGGTGACAAGCTGGCGGGCCGGCACGGCAACAAGGGCGTCGTTGCGCGCGTCCTTCCGATGGAAGAAATGCCGTACATGGAAGATGGCACGCCCATCGACATCATCCTCAACCCTCTCGGCGTCCCCTCCCGCATGAACCTCGGGCAGATCATGGAAACCGAGCTGGGCTGGGCGGCCACGGCGCTGGACGAGTGGTACTCGACCCCCGTGTTCCAGTCCGCGTCCAACGAGATGATCGAGTCGAAGCTCAAGGAGGCGAACCTCCCCACCTCGTCGAAGGTGACGCTGAACGACGGCCACACCGGCGAAGCCTTCGAGAACCAGATCACCGTGGGCACCATCTACATCCTGAAGCTCCACCACCTGGTGGACGACAAGATGCACGCACGCTCCACGGGCCCCTACTCCCTGGTGACGCAGCAGCCCCTCGGCGGAAAGGCGCAGTTCGGCGGCCAGAGGCTGGGAGAGATGGAGGTCTGGGCGCTGGAGGCCTACGGGGCTTCGAACACCCTGCAGGAGCTCCTCACCATCAAGAGCGATGACATGATGGGCCGCGCCAAGATCTACGAAAGCATCGTGAAGGGTGAAGTGTCCACGGCGCCGGACATCCCCGAATCATTCAACGTGCTCGTGCAGGAAATGCGCGGGCTCGCGCTGGACGTGAGCATCTTCGACCTGAAGAACAAGCAGATCGCCCTCACCGAGCGCGACGAAGAGCTCATCGATCGACAGATGAGCCGGTTCTAGCCCTGAGGCCGCGGAGCGGACGCATTTAGGAGGCATCGACATGCGAGATCTGCAGGATTTCGATCACATATTGATCAAGCTCGCCTCGCCGGACCAGATCCGCGCGTGGTCCTACGGCGAGGTGAAGAAGCCCGAGACCATCAACTACCGGACCCTCCGGCCCGAGAAGGACGGCCTGTTCTGCGAGCGGATATTCGGCACCACCAAGGAATGGGAGTGCTACTGCGGCAAGTTCAAGTCCATCCGCTACAAGGGAGTGATCTGCGACCGCTGCGGCGTCGAAGTCACCCACTTCAAGGTCCGCCGGGAACGCATGGGCCACATCGAGCTGGCTGCCCCCGTGGCGCACATCTGGTACTACCGGTCCGTGCCCTCCCGCATCGGGCTTTTCCTCGACCTGCAGATCGTGGCGCTGCGTTCGATTCTCTTCTATGAAAAGTACATCGTCATCGATCCAGGCGACACGGAGCTGAAGCGGATGCAGATCCTCACGGAGGAGGAATACCTGGAGGCGCGCGAGCGCTACGGCATGTCCTTCACCGCGGGCATGGGCGCCGAGGCGATCCGCACCCTGCTGGAGTCAGTGGACATCGACACGCTGGCCGAAGAGCTGCGGAGGAAGATGATCGACAAGGGCGCCAAGGCGGACAAGCGCCTGCTGAAGCGCATCGAGCTGATCGAGAAGTTCCGGGCCTCCACCAACAAGCCCGAGTGGATGATCCTGGAAGTCATCCCCGTGATCCCCCCCGAGCTGCGCCCCATGGTCCAGCTCGATGGCGGCCGGTTTGCCACGTCCGATCTCAACGACCTCTACCGCCGGGTGATCAACCGGAACAACCGCCTCAAGAGGCTCCTGGCCCTGAACGCCCCCGACATCATCATCAGGAACGAGAAGAGGATGCTGCAGGAGGCGGTGGACGCCCTGTTCGACAACTCCAAGAAGAAGAGGGTCGTGAAGGGCGCCGCGAACAGACCCCTGAAGTCCCTCTCGGACATGCTGAAGGGGAAGCAGGGCCGATTCCGCCAGAACCTCCTCGGCAAGCGCGTGGACTACTCGGGACGCTCGGTCATCGTGGTCGGCCCCGAGTTGAAGCTGCACCAGTGCGGGCTCCCGTCCAAGATGGCGCTGGAGCTGTTCAAGCCCTTCATCATGCGCAAGCTGGTGCAGAAGGACGTTGTCTACAACATCAAGAAGGCCAAGACCCTCGTGGAGCAGGAGAGCGCCGAGGTCTGGGCGGTCCTGGAAGAAGTGGTGCAGGAGCACCCGGTCATGCTCAACCGCGCACCGACGCTGCACCGCCTGGGCATCCAGGCCTTCGAGCCCATCCTCGTGGAAGGCAAGGCCATCAAGCTGCACCCGCTGGTCTGCCACGCGTTCAACGCGGACTTCGACGGTGACCAGATGGCCGTTCACGTGCCCCTGACACCGGAAGCGCAGACGGAGTGCTGGACGCTCCTGCTCTCGTCGAAGAACCTTCTCAACCCCGCCAGCGGTCACCCCATTGCCGTGCCCACGCAGGACATGGTGCTCGGGATCAACTACCTCACCCGTGAGCGCAAGGGCGCCCATGGCGAGGGGCGGCATTTCTCCACTCCCGACGAATGCATCCTCTCCGTTGATGCCCGCGGCGTGGACTACCAGGCGCTCGTGAAGGTGAAGATGAACGGCGAGTGGGTGGAGACGACGCCCGGCCGCATCATCCTCAACGACAACATCCCCCGCGATCTCGGTTTCCTGAACTACGCCATGGGGGAGAAGGAGCTCCTGAACCTCATCGCGAAGTGCTACAAGGACAAGGGCCCTGCCATTACGGTGAAGATGCTGGACGCGGTGAAGGATCTCGGATTCAAGTACGCCACCCGGTTCGGCGCCACCATCGGCATGGACGACATCGTCATCCCTGAAGCGAAGAAGGCCCTGATCAAGGAAGCCAACTCCAAGGTCGACGAAATCCAGCGCCAGTATCTCCAGGGACACATCACCAACGAGGAGCGGTACAACCGCGTCATTGAGGTATGGAGCTCCACCAATGAGCTCATCACCAACGAGCTGATGGACGAGCTGAAGCGCGACCACGACGGATTCAATCCGGTCTACATGATGGCGCACTCGGGCGCGCGCGGCAGCAGGAGCCAGATCCGCCAGCTTGCCGGGATGCGCGGCCTCATGGCAAAGCCCTCGGGGGACATCATCGAGCTGCCCATCCGATCGAACTTCAAGGAGGGCCTCTCGGTCATCGAGTTCTTCATCTCCACTAACGGCGCCCGCAAGGGTCTGGCAGATACGGCGTTGAAGACGGCCGACGCCGGCTACCTCACGCGCCGCCTCGTCGACATTGCCCAGGACGTGGTCATCTCGGAGGAGGACTGCGGCACCATCAACGGCATCGAGCGGCGCGCCATCAAGGACGGCGAGGACATCGTCGAGCACCTGCGCGACCGCATCTCGGGACGCCACTCCCTGGAGAAGGTGAAGCACCCGATCACGGGCGAACTGATCGTGGACGTGAACCAGGAGATCGACGACGAGATTTCCCAGGCAATCGAGGACGCCGGTATCGAGGGCGTGCGCATCCGCTCCGTCCTCACCTGCGACTCGAAGTACGGGGTCTGCGGCTTCTGCTACGGACGCAACCTCGCCACCTACAAGCCCATCGAGATCGGAGAGGCGGTGGGGATCATCGCCGCGCAGTCCATCGGGCAGCCGGGCACGCAGCTGACGATGAGGACGTTCCACATCGGAGGTGCTGCGACCAAGATCTCCGAGGAAAACAGGATCTACCTGAAATACCCCGTGCTCGTGGAGAAGATCCAGGGCAGCATGGTCACCGTGGACAACGGGAACATGCTCTTCACGCGGAAGGGCACGATCAGCGTGCGCCGGATCCTCGCGAACTACGAGCTGCAGAAAGGCGACAAAGTCCTGGTGAAGGACGGGCAGAGGCTGCTGAAGCACGGGCCCGAGCCGGTCATCCAGCGCAAGGGGGAGACGATCTCCTCATCGGAGATCTGTTACGTGAAGCTGTTGCCCAACAGGCTCCTGCTCATCGCGCAGCCGCAGATCATCGAAATCAGGAACGGAGCGGAAATCATCTCCAAGGAAGGTGACGTGGTTCCCGCCGAGGAGACGATCGCGTTCTTCGATCCGTTCAGCGAGCCTATCATCGCCGAGGCGACGGGCGTGCTGAAGTTCCACGACATCGTGCTGGGCACCACCCTGAAGGAAGAGGTGAACGAGGACACCGGCAAGATCGAGAAGAAGATCACCGAGTACACCCTGGAAACCCTCCAGCCCCGGATCACCATCGAGGACGAAAAGGGCAGCGAGCTGGCTGCCTACTTCCTCCCCGGGAGCGCCTACCTCAATGTCGACGAGGGAGAGAAGGTGAAGGCGGGCCGCATCATCGCGAAGCTGCTGCGGGAGAGCGTGAAAACCAGCGACATCACCGGCGGTCTGCCGCGGGTCGGGGAGCTGTTCGAAGCGCGCAAGCCGAAGAACCCGTCCGTTCTCGCCAAGGTGAGCGGCCGGGTCTCATTTAAGGGCATCGTGAAGGGCAAGCGCGTCATCGTGGTCACGGACCCCTTTGCACACGAGTTCAAGCACCTGGTGCCCATGGGCAAGCACCTCCTCGTGCGCGAGGCGGACGAGGTGAACGCGGGCGACATGCTCTGCGACGGCCCGAAGGACCCGCACGACATCCTGCAGATCCTCGGCGAGACGGAGCTGCACAGCTACCTGCTGAACGAGATCCAGGAGGTCTACCGGCTCCAGGGCGTGCGCATCAACGACAAGCACATCGGCGTCATCATCCGCCAGATGATGAAGAAGGTGGAGATCGTCGACGTGGGCGACACGCCCTTCATCTTCGGCCAGCAGGTGGACAGGTTCAAGTTCCACGACGAGAACAGGAAGACGCTGCGGGAAGGCGGACAGCCCGCCATCGCCCGCCCGATCCTGCTGGGAATCACCCGGGTGTCGCTGAACATCGACTCCTGGCTTTCGGCCGCCTCCTTCCAGGAGACCACGCGCGTGCTCACCAACGCCTCCATCTCGGGGAGCGTCGATCACCTGCGCGGCCTGAAGGAGAATGTGATCATAGGCCACCTGATCCCCGCGGGCACGGGCATGAAGAAGTACCGCGAGATCAAGCTCTACGACGAGAACATGGAGGACCTCGACATCTCCATCAATAGGATCATCGAGGAGAAGCGCAAGGAGCGCGAGCTGAAGGCGCTCCTGGAGGCGGAAAGGGCGCAGCTGCCCACCGCGGAGAGCATCCTGGCGGCGGAGTAGGGGGCGAATGTCACGGAGTACCGTGACGGCCATAGACACGGGCGGGGGAACCTCCTATACTGCCATTGACTTGGGAGGGGATCCGATCAGGGCCACCCCGGCCCGTTGCGGGGAGCGGCCAGCGGAGCGCCGGACGAGACATCCGGCGCGACAGGGTGGGGGAAACCGGCAGTAATTATCTCAAGCAAGCCCCGAAAACAGGGTTGTCCGAGGGGTTGACTTTTTTTTTGCTGAAGATTATCGTCTTTCTTCGCGTGTCCTGAGTTCCGAAGTAGGCGAAAATCTCAGCACAGGATACCAGACTGTCACGGAATACCGTGACGACGACGAAATGCCACGGAGTACCGTGGCAGGGAGCAAAAACGGTCTATGCCGACGATCAACCAGTTGGTGCGGATGGGCAGGAAAGCGGTTCGCAAGAAGACGAAGGCTCCGGCCCTCCAGAACTGCCCCCAGAAGCGGGGCGTGTGCACGCGCGTGATGACTGTCACGCCGAAGAAGCCGAACTCGGCGCTCCGCAAAGTCGCGCGCGTCCGGCTCACCAACGGGATTGACGTCACGGCATACATTCCCGGCATCGGCCACAACCTTCAGGAGCACTCGGTGGTGCTCATCAGGGGCGGCAGGGTGAAGGACCTCCCCGGCGTCCGCTATCACATCATCCGCGGGGCCAAGGACACCCTCGGGGTGGAGGACCGCAAGAAGGCGCGGTCGAAATACGGCACGAAGCGGCCGAAGGCGTGAACACAAATCCGCGGAATACCGCGGCGTAAGGAAAAGGAAGAACGATGCCGCGTGGGCAGCTGATTCGGAAAAAGAGAGTCATCCTCGATCCCAAGTTCAAGAACCCCATAATCGGGAAATTCGTCGCCCGCATGATGGAACAGGGCAAGAAGAGCGTCTCCTACGGGAGCATCTACGACGCCCTGCAGATCATCTCGCAGAAGGTTTCGGGCAAGGAGCCCGTCGAGGTGTTCCAGAAAGCGCTGGAAAACGTGAAGCCCGTGGTCGAGGTCAAGTCACGGAGGGTGGGAGGTGCGACCCTCCAGGTCCCGGTGGAGATCCGGGAGGAACGACGCGATGCGCTGGCGATGCGCTGGATCATCGGGTACTCGCGAAGCCGCCACGGCCGCTCCATGGGCGAAAAGCTCGCGGCGGAGCTGATTGATGCGTTCAATAATACGGGATCCGCGATAAAGAAAAAGGAAGACACCCATAAGATGGCGGAGGCGAACAAGGCTTTTGCCCACTACCGCTGGTAAAGCGGTTCGAGGGCCCGTCATATGGAATCGCGGTTTCCCCTGTCGTCGATACGCAATATTGGGATCATGGCCCATATTGACGCCGGTAAGACGACGACGACAGAGAGAATTTTGTACTATACCGGCAGGACACACAAGATCGGCGAGGTCCACGACGGCGAAGCCAAGATGGACTGGATGGACCTCGAAAAGGAACGCGGCATCACCATTACGGCGGCCGCAACCTTTTGCGAATGGCGCGGCGTGCAGGTGAACATCATCGACACGCCGGGACACGTTGACTTCACAGTCGAGGTGGAACGTTCTTTGAGAGTGTTGGACGGAGCAATCGGGGTGTTCTCCGCCGTGGAAGGCGTGGAACCCCAGAGCGAGACGGTCTGGAAACAGGCCAACCGCTACAACGTGCCCCGGGTGGCGTTCATCAACAAGATGGACAGGGTCGGGGCCCGGTTTGAGGAAGTCGTGCAGGAGATGCACGGCAAGCTCGGTGCGAACGCGGTGCCCATCCAGGTGCCCATCGGCAAGGAGGCGGACTTCTCCGGGCTGGTGGACCTGGTCCGGATGAAGGCGCTGATCTGGGACGAGGATGTCCTGGGAGCGCAGTACCGCGAAGTCGAGATCCCCGCCGCGCTCGCCGAGGCCGCTCACGCGGCCCGAGCGCACCTGGTGGAGAAGCTGGCGGAGACGGACGATGCGCTGATGGCCGCGTACGTCGACGGCACGGAGATCGCGGAAGACGCGGTGCGAGCCGCGATCCGCACGGCAACGGTGCAGTCGAAGATCTTCCCCGTCGTGTGCGGGACGGCATTCAAGAACAAGGGCATCCAAAGTCTCCTGGACGCGGTCGTGGACTACCTGCCGTCGCCGGCGGACGTCCCGCCGACCACGGGGACGGTGCCCAGCACGGGGGACTACATCCAGCGGGCGCCCGAGGACAGCGAGCCTTTCGCGGCGCTGGCTTTCAAGATCATGACGGATCCCTTCGTGGGCAAGCTGACGTTTTTCCGTGTGTATTCGGGCACGCTGCAGTCCGGATCGTACATCTACAACTCGACGGCGGACCGCCGCGAGAGGGTGACGCGGATCCTGAGAATGCACGCGAACGAGAGGGAGGAGATCAAGACGGTCTACTCCGGCGACATCGCCGCGGCCGTGGGGCTGAAGAAGACCACGACGGGCGACACGCTCTGCGACGAGGAACACCAGGTGATCCTGGAATCGATGGTGTTCCCCGACCCGGTTGTCTCCGTCTCCATCGAGCCGAAGACCAGGGACGACGAGGAGAAGCTCTCCTCGGCCTTGCACAAGCTCTCCGAGGAGGACCCGACCTTCAAAGTGAAGTTCGACAAGGAGACCGGCCAGACCATCATCCGGGGAATGGGCGAGCTGCACCTGGAGGTCCTCGTGGAACGGATGTTCCGCGAGTTCAGCGTGGCGGCCAACGTCGGGAGACCCGAAGTGGCCTACCGGGAGACGATCAAGGGCAGCGCCGAGGCGGAGGGCAAGTTCATCAAGCAGACCGGCGGGCACGGGGCATACGGGCACGTGATCATGAGCTTCGAGGCTCTCCCCGCGGGGACAGGCTTCGTCTTTGAAAACAAGGTCATCGGCGGCCGCGTGCCGCGGGAATACGTTCCTGCGGTGGAGAAGGGAATACGGGAGGCCATGGAGAACGGCGTTTTGGCCGGCTACCCCATGGTGGACTTCCGCGCCTCCCTGCTGGACGGGTCCTCGCACGACGTGGATTCCAGCGAGATGGCGTTCAAAGTGGCGGCATCGATGGCATACAAGTCGGGCTGTGCAAAAGCCAAACCGACTATCCTTGAACCGATCATGGCCGTGGAGTGCGCGACTCCCGAGGAGCACCTCGGAGACGTTATTTCGGACTTCAGCGCACGCATGGGCCACGTGGAGGGAATCGAAGATCGGCCCGGGAGTAAGGTGGTGAAAGCCCTCGTACCCTTGCGTTCCATGTTCGGGTACGTGACGTCGCTGCGCTCCATGACAAAGGGGCGCGCATCACACACCATGCAATTCTCCCACTATCAAGAAACCCCCCGATCGATCCAGGAAGAGCTGGTCGAGAAGGTCCGCGGGCAGAAGAAGTAGGCCCCGGACCTTGGAGGAGCAACAGACCGCGGTCAGCGAAATGCCCGCGGCGTGGAACATATCCGTGAGCGTCGGGGACGCCCGCGGGAAGAAGGGCGCGTCAGGAAACTGCAAGGAGGAGTTTTATGGCGAAGGAGAAATTTGTCAGGTCGAAGCCTCATATCAACGTGGGTACCATCGGTCACATCGACCATGGCAAGACGACGCTCACGGCAGCGATCACCATGTACTGCGCGAAGAAGTACGGCGACAAGCTGATGAAGTACGAGGACATCGACAACGCTCCCGAGGAGAAGGCGCGTGGCATCACCATCAACACGCGGCACGTTGAGTACCAGTCGGAAAAGAGGCACTACGCCCACATCGACTGCCCGGGACACGCGGACTACATCAAGAACATGATCACCGGCGCGGCCCAGATGGACGGCGCGGTGCTCGTCGTCTCCGCCCCGGACTCCGTCATGCCCCAGACTCGTGAGCACATCCTCCTCGCCCGTCAGGTCGGCGTTCCCGCCATCATCGTGTTCCTGAACAAGATCGACATGGTGGACGACAAGGAGCTCATCGAGCTGGTCGAGGTGGAAATCCGCGACGTGCTGAAGTTCTACAACTTCCCCGGCGACGCGATCCCAATCGTCAAGGGCTCCGCGCTGAAGGCCATGGAGCATCCTGAAATCCCTGAGAACGCGAAGTGCATCCAGGAGCTCCTGGACACGATGGACGCGTACTTCCCGATTCCTCCCCGGCCCGTGGACAAGCCGTACCTGATGCCCATCGAGGACGTGTTCTCCATTTCCGGCCGCGGCACCGTGGTGACGGGAAGGGTCGCGACGGGCGTCGTGCATGTCGGTGACGAGTGCGAAATCGTCGGCATCAAGGACACGCGCAAGACGGTCGTGACCGGCGTGGAGATGTTCAACAAGCTGCTGGACGAGGGCCAGGCGGGTGACAACATCGGCACGCTGCTGCGCGGCATTGAAAAGGACGACGTGGAGCGCGGGCAGGTTCTCGCGAAGCCCGGCAGCATCACCCCGCACAAGAAGTTCAAGTGCACCGTCGTGGCGCTCACGAAGGAAGAGGGCGGACGCCATTCGCCGTTCTTCACGGGCTACCGTCCGCAGTTCTACTTCCGCACCACCGACGTCACTGCCTCCGTGACGCTTCCGGAGGGCAAGCAGATGGTGATGCCCGGTGACCACATCACCGACCTGGGCGTCGAGCTGATCTACCCCATCGCCATGGACAAGGGGCTTCAGTTCGCCATCAGGGAGGGCGGCAAGACCGTCGGCGCGGGACAGGTGACGGATATCATTGAGTAAGGCGTCGCGCCGAAGGCGCGGATTTTTGACGCCCGGCACGTCGCCGGATCGGAATCAAATGTCACGGTGTACCGTGACGGCGGAGTAAGAGATGGCCAGGGAAAGGATTCGGGTGCGCCTGCGGGGATTCGACATCGAGCTCATCGATCAGAGCGCGAAGTCGATCGTGCAGACGGTGCTCAAGGCGGGGTCGAGGGTCTCGGGGCCCATCCCGCTGCCGATGAAGATCAACAAGTTCACGGTGCTGCGCTCGCCGCACGTGCACAAGAAGTCGCGGGAGCAGTTCGAGATGCGCACCCATAAGCGGCTCATCGATATTCTCGAGCCCACCCCTGCGGTCATGGACGCACTCATGCGTCTGGAGCTTCCCGCCGGCGTGGACGTCGAAATCAAGCAGTGAGGCGGAGCATGCTTGCACTCATCGGCAGAAAGATCGGCATGACTCAGCTGTTCAGCGACGACGGGATGCGGATCCCGGTCAGCGTGATCAAGGTTGAGCCGAACGTGGTCGTGCGGGAACGCACGGTGGAAAAGCACGGGTACCGGGCGATGGTTCTCGGCGCTGACACCCTGAAGAAGTCGCGGGTTCGCAAGCCCTACGCAGGGCAGTTCCCCCAGGGAACGGACGCGAAGCGCTTCCTCCTGGAGTTCAAGGACTTCGAAAAGGAGTGCACCGTTGGGGAGTCCCTGGGCGTTGAGATCTTCGAGGGCGTGCGCTACGTCGACGTGCGCGGCACCACGAAGGGCAAGGGATTCCAGGGAGTCGTCCGCCGCCACGGGTTCCAGGGCGGCCCCGGGGCGCACGGGTCCAAGTTCCACAGGGAGATGGGCTCCGTCGGAACGGGCGCGTTCCGCAAGATCATCAAGGGCTCCAAGATGCCGGGCCGCATGGGCAACGCGCGTCTTACCGTGCAGAACTTGAGGCTGTTCCGCGTGGACAAGGAGAAGGGCCTGCTGCTGATCAACGGCGCCGTGCCTGGCAGGCGCGGCGGCATGGTCGTCGTGCTCAAGGCCTCGAAGAAGTAGGGCAGGGACGATGAAGACACAGGTCTACGGATTGGACGGGAACGCCGTGCGGGAGATCGAGCTCTCCGACAAGGTGTTCGGCCGTGACGTGAGCGAGGGCTCCATCTACCACGCGATCAGGAACGAGCTGGCCAACCGCCGGCTGGGTACGGCGAAGATCAAGGACCGCGGAGAAGTGCAGGGAAGCGGCAAGAAGCCCTGGAAGCAGAAGGGCACGGGCCGCGCCCGGGCCGGTCACAAGCGCTCTCCCGTGTGGGTGGGCGGCGGTAAGATCTTCGGGCCCCGACAGCGGGACTACAGCTACGTTCTCCCCCGCAAGGTGAAGAGGCTCGCGCTGGTCTCCCTCCTTTCCCTGAAGGCGAAGGAAGACAAGCTGCGCGTGGTCACCGACTTCACAGTGGAGAGCGGCAAGACGAAGGATCTGGTCGCCATGCTTTCGAACCTCGCGGCGAAGGAGCGGACGGTCGTCATCCTCAAGGACGACGACGCCATGGTGAAGCGGGCGGGCCGCAACGTGCCGTGGCTGAGCTTCCTCAGCTTCAACAGGCTGCAGGCGCACGACCTGTTCTACTGCCAGAAGCTGCTTCTCCTCGAGGGGGCCGCCACGAAGCTGAACGAGTTCTACGGCGACGGGGGGCAGGGATGACAATCGAGCGGATCATCATCGAGCCGGTCGTCACCGAGAAAACGAACATCATGAGGGAAACCCACAAGTACGTCTTCAAGGTGGATGCGCGGGCGAACAAGTACCAAATCATGGACGCCGTGCGCCGCCTGTACGCCGTGCACCCGCTGAAGTGCAACGTGCTGCGCACGTCCACCAAGCCCAAGAGGGTGCGCTACAGGCTCGGCTACACCGCATCGTGGAAGAAGGCGATCATCACCATCGCCCCTGATGAGAAGATCGCGATCTTCGAAGGCGTGTAAGGAAAAGGCAGGGAGCAGCGAATGGCAATCAAGAAATACAGGCCGCTCACCCCGGGGCTGCGCTTCAAGACGAGCCTCACCTTCGAGGAGGTGACGAAGAAGCACCCCGAGAAGGCCCTCACCAAGGGAAAGTCGAAGCACGCGGGACGCGGCGCCGGCGGCAGGATCAGCGTCCGGCGCAAGGGCGGCGGTCACAAGCGCGCCTATCGGCAGATCGATTTCCGCCGCGACAAGATCGGCATTCCGGGCCGGGTGAGCTCGATCGAATACGATCCCAATCGAAGCTCCCTGATCGCCCTCATCGTCTACAAGGACGGCGAAAAGCGCTACATTCTTGCTCCCGCAGGTCTCAAGGTCGGTGGGAGCGTGCTGAGCGGCCCTGATGCCGCCTTCGAGGTCGGCAACGCCCTGCCCCTTTCCAAGGTCCCCCTCGGGATCCAGGTCCACAACATCGAGCTCAACCTCGGCAGGGGCGGCCAGATGGCGAGGTCCGCGGGGACCAGCGCGACGGTCGTCGCTAAAGAGGGCGACTATGTCACGCTCCGGCTCCCCTCGGGTGAGATGCGGCTTGTCAACCGGCGCTGCTTCGCCACCATCGGAGAGCTCGGCAACAAGGATCACATGAACGTGTCCCTCGGGAAGGCCGGCCGCAGCAGGTGGCTGGGCAGGCGCCCGAAGGTCCGCGGAACCGCGATGAACCCCGTCGATCACCCGCACGGCGGCGGCGAGGGCAAGACGAAGGGCGGACGCCACCCGGTGACCCCCTGGGGACAGCCCACGAAGGGCTACAAGACGCGCAAGAAGCGCAACACGACCAGCCGCTTCATCGTCAAGAGAAGGAAATAGGGGGAACGGGCGTGTCACGATCGATCAAGAAGGGACCGTTCATCGCGAAGAGCCTGTACAAGCAGGTCGTCGACATGAACAAGAGCGGCGAGAAGCGCATGGTGAAGACTTTCTCGCGGACCTCCACGATCATCCCCGAGATGGTCGGATACACGATCTCCGTGTACAACGGCAAGACATGGGTTCCCGTGTACGTGACGGAGAACCTCGTGGGGCACAAGCTCGGTGAGTTTGCGCCGACCCGCATCTTCCGGGGGCATTCGGGCTCCGACAAGAAGGTGGTGAAGAAATGAGCGACACGGAGAAGGCTGCCGCCGATGCAAGATCCGCCTCCGGCAGCGCGACTCGCGCGGCGGCCGGCAAGGCGGTCCGCGAGCCCGGCAGCAAGCCGGTGAAGAAGGAGCGTCCCCCGCGCAAGATCACGACGGGCTACCGCGCGAACGTGCCGTTCCAGCGCGTTTCGGCGACGAAGGTGCGGAGGATTGCGGACAACGTGAGGCGCAAGCCCTACGTCGAAGCCATTGCTCTCCTTGACGTTCTTCCCCACAAGGGAGCGCGTCTCTTGAGAAAGCTCATCCAGTCCGCGGCGGCCAATGCCCTGGCGCAGAACAAGAATCTCGACGAAGGGATGCTGTACGTGAAGGAGCTGCTCATCGACGTGGGACCGACCATGAAGCGGATGTGGGCGCGCGGCAGGGGCCGAGCGGACCGCCTCCTGAAGAGGTCCTGCCACATATCGGTTGTCGTCGACGAGATCGGTGCGAAAGAGGTGGGGAATGGGTCAGAAGGTTAACCCGATCGGGCTGCGGCTGGGAATCAACAAGACCTGGTCATCCCGGTGGTTCGTGGATCCCAAGCTGTACGCGGCGACGCTGCACGAGGACCTGCGCCTGCGGAAGACTATTCTCGATGCGGAGGAGACCAAGGGCGCCGACATCGCCGAGGTGGAAATCATCCGCCACCCGCAGAGGGTCACCGTGATCATCCACACCGGCCGGCCCGGCGTGCTCATTGGCGCGAAGGGCGCGAACATCGAGAAGCTGGGCGGAAAGCTGCAGAAGAGCATCGGCAAGAAAATCCAGCTCCGCATCAAGGAGATCAAGAGGCCTGAGACGAACGCGAAGCTCGTAGCGGAGAACATCGGGCGGCAGATCAAGGCCCGCGCCTCATATCGCAGGGCCTGCAAGATGGCCATCCTCAACTCGATGAAGACCGGCGTGCAGGGAATCAAGGTGAAGATCTCGGGCCGGCTCTCGGGGGCGGAAATGGCGCGGCGCGAGGAATTCAAGGAAGGCCGCATCCCTCTTCACACCTTCCGCGCCGACATCGACTACGGCACGGCGACCGCCATTACCACATTCGGGTGCGTCGGCATCAAAGTCTGGATCTTCAACGGCGAGGTCTACGGTCCAGCGAAGAAGGACGATGCCGGCCTCCTGGTGCGCCGGGGCCGCGAGGGACGTGACGATCGCGACGGCCGCGAGGGGCGCGACATGCGGGATTCGCGCGACCGGGGCCGCGACAGAGGTCAGGAGTAATCGATCATGCTGAGCCCCAAGAGAACGAAATTCAGGAAGCAGCAGCGCGGGAAGATGAAGGGCCGGGCCACCCGCTGCACGGAGGTCTCCTTCGGCGACTACGGCCTGGTGGCGCTGGAAAAGGAATGGATCACCAACCGGCAGATCGAGGCGTGCCGCATCGCCATTACCCGCCATGTGAAGCGCGGCGGCAAGGTCTGGATCAGGATCTTCCCGGACAAGCCCTTCACGAAGAAGCCTGCCGAGACCCGCATGGGAAAGGGCAAGGGCGCCCCGGAGTACTGGGTTGCCCCCGTGAAGCCCGGCACCGTGATGTTCGAGCTGGGCGGCGTGGACCAGAAGATGGCTGAAGAGGCCATGAAGCGCGCCGGCAGCAAGCTGCCGATCAAGACCAAGTTCCTGATCCGCTCGAGCGTGGAGTAAGTGAGATGAAGGATTCATTCAAGGAGCTGACGTACCCTGAGCTGCTCGCCAAGCGCGAAGAGCTTCGCAAGCAGTACAACGAGATCTCCGCGAACAAGATTATCGGACACGTGGACAACCCGCTGTCCAAGCGGACCGCGAGGCGGAAGCTCGCCCGTGTGACGACGATCATCCGCGAGTTCGAGCTGGGAATCAGGAAGCGGTAGGGAGCGGCACGTGGAAGAGCAGAAGAAGGTTCAGAAGGTCCTCCAGGGCCGCGTGGTGAGCAACAAGATGCAGAAGACGATCGTCGTCGAGATCCATCAGCGCAAGCTCCACCGGTTGTACAAGAAGTACCTGACCCGGACAAAGAAGATCAAGGCGCACGACGAGAAGAACGAGTGCGGCATCGGCGACACGGTGCGCGTGGTGGAGTCCCGGCCGCTGAGCAGGGAAAAGCGCTGGCGTCTGGTGGAGATCGTCGAGAAGGCGAAGTAGGCGAGGAACGGCCATGATACAGATGAAAACGCTCCTGAACGTCGCGGACAACAGCGGCGCGAAGCTCGTGCAGTGCATCAAGGTCCTCGGGGGGACGCGCCGCAAGTACGCGCGCATCGGGGATATCATCGTCGTCGCGGTGAAAGACGCGCTGCCCAATGCCGCCATCAAGAAGGGCGGAATCGAGAAGGCCGTCGTGGTGCGCACCCACAAGGAGCTGCACCGCCCCGACGGCACGTTCATCCGCTTCGACGACAACGCGTGCGTGGTCATCGACGCGAACAACAACCCGAAGGGCAAACGCATCTTCGGTCCGGTGGCCCGCGAGCTTCGTGAGAAGGACTTCATGAAAATCGTGTCTCTGGCCCCGGAAGTGCTGTAGGAGGATGCCTGGGATGAGCACACTGGCGAAGATCAAGCTGCGCAAGAACGACACCGTGAAGGTCATCGCGGGGCGGGAAAAGGGCAAGAGCGGCCGGGTCATCCGCATCGACCGGGAGAAGATGCGCGCGGTCGTCGAGGGCCTCAACATGGTGAAGAAGGCCGTGAAACAGAAGAAGCAGAACCAGAAGGCGGGGATCACCTCGGTGGAAGCTCCCCTGCCGCTCGGGAAGCTCATGATCGTATGCAAGAAGTGCGGGCCGACTCGCATCGGGTATGTGATGAGCGCGGACGCGAAGAAGCGGGTGTGCCGCAAGTGCGGAGGGGACCTGTGAGCAAGGAGACTCATGGCGCCGAGGGCGCCGTGGAAAAACCGGCCGAAGCCCCCGCGAAAGCGGAAAAGGACGCCAAAGGCGCCCCAAAGGTCTCTGACGGAGCCTCGAAGGGCGGCGAGCACGCAGCGAAGGCCCCGAAGCAGGACAAGGCTCCTCGGGGGGAGAAACCGGCCAAGGGTCAGAAGGGCGGAGGCGCAGTCGAAGAGAAGGCCAAGGCGCCGGTCGTCAAGGATCCTCCCGGCTACAAGCCCCGGCTGAAGGTGATGTACCTGGACAACGTCGCGAAGGACCTGAAGGAAGAGTTCGCCTACAAAAGCGTGATGCAGGTCCCGCGGCTCTCCAAGATCGTCGTGAGCACGGGCCTCGGCGAGGCCATCACGAACAAGAAGCTCCTCGATTCCGCCTCCCAGGAGATCTCGCAGATCACGGGACGCAAGGCGGTGCGCACGAAGGCGAAGAAGTCCATCGCAAACTTCAAGGTCCGCAAGGGCATGGATCTCGGCGTCATGGTCACCCTGCGGGGGAACGTCATGTACGAGTTCCTCGACAGGCTCATCAACGTTGCCATGCCGCGCATCAAGGACTTCCGCGGCGCCAACCCCAACGCCTTCGACGGGCACGGCAACTACTCACTCGGGGTGACGGAGCAGATCATCTTCCCCGAGATCGACTACGACAAGATCGAACGGGTGAGCGGCATGAACATCGCGGTGGTGACATCGGCGAAGACCGACCAGGAGGCGAGAAGCCTGCTCGCGCGCCTGGGCATGCCGTTCCGGAAATAGGGCGCGGGAGAGGACAATGGCACGAAAAGCGGCAATCGAGAAATCCAATCGCAAGCAGAAATACAGCTCGCGCAGGACCAACAGGTGCAAGGTCTGTGGACGGCAAAGGGGCTACTTGAGAAAGTTCAAGCTCTGCCGTATCTGCTTTCGCTCACTGGCCAGCAGCGGAATGCTCCCTGGCGTCACGAAATCGAGCTGGTAGGGAGTTGAGACAATGAGTCTGACAGACCCCGTTGCGGATATGCTGACGAAGATCAGGAACGCGAGCAGCGCGCGCTTCGAAAGCGTCGACATCCCCACCTCGAAGCTGAAGCTGGAGATCACCAAGATCCTCAAGAACGAGGGCTACATCAAGACGTTCAAGAAGGTGACCCAGGACAGCCGCAACCTCATCAGGATCTTCCTGAAGTATGACGGCTCGAATGAGCCGGTCATCCACGGGCTGAAGAGGATCTCCACGCCGGGCCGCCGCATGTACGCCGGGTACCGGACCCTGCCGCGCGTCCTCAATGGCTTCGGGACGATCATCGTCACCACCTCCCTCGGCGTCACCACGGGCAAGAAGGCCCTGGAAAAGAAGGCCGGCGGCGAGCTGCTCTGCAGCATCTGGTAGGCAAGGAGAAGGCAGTGTCGCGAATCGGTCGTTTGCCGGTCAAGATCCCCAAGGGCGTGAAGGTATCCGTCCAGCAGGGCTCGGTGCTCCTTGAAAGCTCGAAGGGAAAGGTCACGCAGGCCTATGACCCCGAGGTGGCGGTGAAGGTGGAGGGAGACTCTGTCGTGGTCACGCGCGCCGACGACTCCCGCAAGGCGAAAAGCCTCCACGGCCTGTACAGGAACCTATTGAAGAACGCCCTTATCGGGCTGTCGGACGGCTTCTCCAAGACCCTCATCATCTCCGGGGTCGGGTACAAGGCGGAGGTGAAGGGCAAGGCACTGGTGCTCACCCTCGGCTACTCGACGCCCATCGAGTACCCGATCCCCGAGGGAATCACGATCGACGTGGACCAGAACGTGAAGGTCACGGTGAAAGGCACCGACCGCCAGAGGGTGGGGCAGATCTGCTCCGAGATCCGCTCCTTCCGCGTGGTGGAGCCCTACAAGGGCAAGGGGATCAAGTACGACACCGAATACGTGCGCCGCAAGGTCGGCAAGTCGGGAATCAAGTAGGGAATGTCGCGGAGTACCGTGACCGAGGAAGGGCCATGAAGAAGATCATCGACAAGACGCGCAAGCGCCTGAAGAGAAAGGCGAGCATCCGCAAGAAGATCCACGGGACTCCCGAAAGGCCGCGGATGACCGTGTACAAGTCGAACAGGCACACCTACGTGCAGGCCATCGACGACGCGGCAGGCGCCACCATCGCGGCGGCCTCGAACCTGGAAAAGGACCAGCGCGGGATCGCGAACAAGACCGCCGCGCTGGAGAAGCTGGGGCAGCTCATCGGGGAGCGGCTCAAGGCGAAGAACATCACGGCGGCCGTGTTCGACAGGAACGGCTACCGCTACCACGGCAAGGTGAAGGCAATCGCCGACGGCGCGCGTAAGGCCGGCATCAGCCTGTAGAATCAAATGCGCGTGACTACCGCGCCGGTGAAATGCGCGGGGGTACCGCGCCATGGGGAGAGCGCAAGTGGCAATGGATCAGAACAGGGACAGGGATCGTGACCGGGGCCAGGGCGAGTTCCTCGAGAAGCTCGTCAAGCTCAACAGGGTCGCCAAGGTCGTCAAGGGAGGCCGTCGGTTCTCCTTCTCCGCCCTCACCGTGGTCGGCGATCGCGCCGGCCGGGTGGGCTACGGCTTCGGGAAGGCGAACGACGTGTCGGACGCTATCCGCAAGAGCATCGAGAAGGCGAAGAGGAGCATGGTCCTGGTCCCCATCAAGAAGGCGACTCTCCCGCACCAGGTGATCGGGAAGTTCAAGAGTGCGCAGGTGCTTTTGAAGCCCGCCGCGCCCGGGACCGGGGTCATCGCCGGCGGTCCGGTCCGCGCGGTGATGGAGGCAGCGGGAATCCGTGACGTCCTGTCCAAGTCGCTGGGCTCGTCGAACGCAATCAACACGGTGAAGGCCGTGTTCCAGGGGCTGGATTCGCTGATGGATCCGCGGGTGATCGCGGCCAACCGGGGCCGGACCCTGAAGGACATGTGGGGGTGAGCGTCATGAAGGAAATGCGCGGAGGACCGCGCAGCGCTGGGAAGAAGCTGCGGATCAGGCTCGTGCGCAGCACGATCAGTTGCGTGCCCGCCCACCGGGCGACAGTGAAGGCGCTGGGCCTTCGGAAGCTCAATGCCGTCGTCGAGCATAATGCGTCACCGGCCATCCTCGGGATGGTCCGCGCCGTGTCGTACCTGCTCGATGTGGAGGAGATCAGCTGACATGGAAGGCTTCAACATCCGCGCGCCGAAAGGCCAGAGGAAGAACAAGCGCCTGGGCCGCGGCGTCGGGTCGGGTCACGGTAAGACAGCGGGCAAGGGGAACAAGGGCCAGAAGGCGCGCGCGGGCGGAGGCGTTCGGCTGGGCTTCGAGGGAGGCCAGATGCCGCTGTTCCGGCGCATTGCGCGCCGCGGGTTTTCGAACTATCCCTTCAAGAAGGAGTTCCAGGTCGTCAACGTGTCGGACCTCAACAGGTTCGCCGACGGCGACGTCGTGAACCCGGGCAGCCTCGCCGCGCACGGCCTGGCGCGCAAGAAGGGCGTGGCGGTGAAGATTCTCTCCTCGGGCGAGCTCACGAAGAAAGTAGTCGTGGAGGGCGCACGGGTTTCCGCGTCTGCGCGGCAGAAGATCGTCGCCGTCGGCGGCGAGGTGCGGGACATCCCTGACAATCAGAGCGCAAGGGCTCGCGAGGCGAAATAATGGCGAATCCGCTTGTAGACATATTCCGCGTCAAGGAGCTTCGCGACCGGATCCTGTTCACGATCGGCATCCTGGTGATCTACCGGCTCGGGACGATCCTTCCCGTTCCCGGCATCAACATTGCCGCGCTCAAGCTCCACTTTGCCGCGCTGGGCACCTCGGGCGCCCTGGGCATCGAGGACTTCCTGGATTTTTTCGCCGGCGGGGCGTTCAAGAACTTCTCTATCTTCATGCTCAGCATCATGCCCTACATCTCCATGTCCATCATCATGCAGCTTCTCACCATCGTCTTCCCGAAGTTGAAGAAGATCCAGGAGGAAGAGGGCGGCAAGAAGAGGATCAATCGCTGGACCCGGTACGGCACCGTCGTGGTGTCGCTGATCCAGTCCTACACCGTCACCGTGTACGCGAACAACATCCCGGATGCACTCGCGATCGGGCGCCTGCCCTTCGCGCTGCTCGCGATGCTCTCCATCACCACGGGCACGATGTTCCTCATGTGGCTGGGAGACCAGATCACGCGGCGCGGCATCGGAAACGGCATCTCGATGATCATCTTCGCGGGCATCGTGGCCCGCATCCCCGGCGCCCTGTGGACCCTTGTCGCGCAGATCCAGCAGCGGACCCTCAACCCGGTGTTCGTACTGCTCGTCCTCGCCCTGTGGGTCGTGGTCATCGGCCTGGTCATCATGGAGCAGCAGGGGCAGAGGAAGATTCCGGTCCACTACGCGAAGCGCGTCATCGGGCGCAGGATGTACGGGGCGCAGAACACGTATCTCCCGTTCAAGGTCAACCCCTCGGGGGTCATCCCGGTCATCTTTGCTTCCTCCATCCTGCTTTTCCCCGTGCAGATCGCGCAGAACCTCGGGGCGCGGATCGAGTGGCTCTCCCGGTTCGCCGCCTGGCTGCGGCCGAACGGGCTTGCCTACGACATCGCCTATGCGCTCCTGATCATCTTCTTCGCCTACTTCTACACGCAGGTGACCCTGAACCCGGTGGAAATCTCGAAGCATATCAGGGAGAACGGCGGTTCCATCCCGGGAATCCGCAGCGAGAAGATGGAAGAGTATCTCTCGCGGATCCTGTACCGTATCATCCTCCCCGGGTCGCTGTTCCTCGCGTTCATCGCCATCATCCCCTCCTTGGTGCAGAGCCTGTTCAGCTTTCCCCAGGCGGTTGCCTACCTGATGGGAGGGACATCGCTGCTGATCCTCGTCGGCGTGGACCTCGATACCATGTCCCAGATCGAAGGGTACTTGAGGATGCACCACCATGATGGCATTGTGAAGCGGGGCAAGATACGCGCCCGCAACCTGTAGGGAGAGTCATGAGAGTGGAGCCGGGAACGGAGGCCATCGTATGAAGGTACGCGTCAGCGTGAAACCGATCTGTGACAAATGCAAGGTGATCAGGCGCCGGGGCGTCGTGCGCATCATCTGCACGAACCCCAAGCACAAGCAGCGCCAGCGATAGGAGGAAGACTGAATGGCACGTATTGCGGGCGTGGATCTTCCCAACAAGCATGTGGACGTCGCCCTGACCTACATCTTCGGGATCGGCGTCACCTCCGCGCGGAAGATCTGCGCGAGCACGGGCGTCGACCCGGAGAAGCGGACGAACGATCTCACCGCCGACGAAGTGAACAAGCTCCGGACGGTGATCGAAAACGAGTACCGGGTGGAAGGGCGCCTTCGCACAGAGGTGTCACTCAACATCAAGCGTCTCATGGATATCGGCTGCTACCGCGGCATCCGGCACCGCCGGGGCCTGCCGGTGAGAGGCCAGAGGACCAAGACGAACGCCCGCACTCGCAAGGGCAAGCGGAAGACCGTGGCAGGGAAGAGGAAGAAATAGGTCGGCGACTGCGCGAAGCGCAGGCGCATTTGTCGGCGACTGCGCGAAGCGCAGGCGCATTTGTCGGCGACTGCGCGAAGCGCAGGCGCATTTGTCGGCGACTGCGCGAAGCGCAGGCGCATTTGTCGGCGACTGCGCGAAGCGCAGGCGCATTTGTC
>Ga0315279_10000972_pt1 | contig 50185 bp, 19 predicted proteins | sample YL17G06_20_MG_FD_203694 | JGI IMG/M metagenome (GOLD analysis project Ga0315279, IMG submission 203694) | Sediment microbial communities from Yellowstone Lake, YNP, Wyoming, USA - YL17G06_20 | ecosystem: Environmental > Aquatic > Freshwater > Lake > Sediment | place: USA: Wyoming | collected... | reverse complement strand
AAAACATCAAAATTGGATAAGGCCGTGGCTTAGCAAGATTAAACAGTTCCCCCCAAGCCTTCAAAAGTTGGAATGGAATTGTCTCGGAGAGGAACGGGACATCTGGAAATATGTCATTCAATTTAGATCGTCAGGAGTAAGAGTAAAGCGGCCGACAACATCTCCATCATTAGTCGCAATGACTACTACACAGGTGCCAATTATTGGATGGGAACGGCGATATATGACTGTTCGTGAGTGTGCTAGACTTCAATCGATGGATGACCTGAAACATTTTCCACCCGCTAGCGCAGCCATGGCAGCGCTTGGCAACGCAGTTAACGTAAAAGTGGCCCGCCTTGTTCTTGAGAAACTATTAGCAACAGTTTAACAGCAAAGCTAAATCGTCTTTTCAAAAGGGTTTCACTGTGGATGTACTGACCAGAAAGCAGCGATCACACTGCATGTCGCGCATAAGAAAAACAGACACAACACCCGAGCTTGTGGTCAGACGCATAGTTCATGGGTTAAGATATCGATTTCGACTTTATCGGAGAGACCTGCCAGGGTGTCCGGATATTGTTCTGCCACGTCATAAGAAAGTTATATTCATTCACGGCTGCTGGTGGCATCAGCACAATTGCTGGCTTGGGTGCCGAACGCCAAAATCGAGATTAAACTACTGGTTGCCAAAACTGCAGGGAAATAAAAAGAGGCACAAGCAAAACTTAAGAAGATTAAGAAGTCAGGGTTGGAAAGTGTTAACCGTTTGGGAGTGCCAGACCCGAAATCTTCAGAAGCTTACTAAAAAATTACAGCGTTTTCTTTCTTCTTGAACAGCCCACACACTACCTAAAATTTCACCACCCCATTTTACACGCAAATTAATTTCCCGCAATCCCCAAAACCCCACCCCGGCCTTGCCGTACTCAACCAGCTAGCGACTAACGACCAACAACTTGCGACTATTTTTCTGTTGACTTTTTTCTGAAAATATGTTACAACTCCCGCCAGTTTGCAAGATTGCAAACGCAAATCGCCCCGTAGGGCAAGGTCTTCAGGGTTAGCAAACCCAGTCAAATCCAGTCATTTGTTAATGTTCAATTTGTTTTGAATTTGTGTCATTTGGATTTCGAGATTGTTTCGGATTTCGATATTCGGATTTCGAATTTATATTGGCATACTTGGAGGTTTTCTCATGGTCACAGAGGCTCAAATTCTCGCCAACCGCCGTAACGCTCAAAAATCGACAGGCCCGCGCACCAGCGAAGGCAAGGCCGCCGTCTCACAAAACGCCGTCAAGCACGGCCTATTGGCCGAACGCGACGTAATCGCCTCGGAAAGCCAGGCCGACTTTGACCTCTACCGTCAGCAGTTGCTCGACGAGCTAAGCCCCGTCAGCCCGATGGAATCTATGCTTGCTGAACGCATTGTTACTCTCTCTTGGCGATTAAAACGTGTCTGTAGATTCCAGAACCAGGCCATCGACGCTTTGAACGCGGACCAAACTTCCAGCCCATTAAAAAAACTCACCCAATCCCTGTTTTTCAAAGACCAAAACCAATCGCAGGTTGCCTCTTCTGCTGACCATCTGACTCTCGGCCGTATGGCCATAAAGGATTTCTCAAATGCAAGGGTGCTCGAACGTCTCTTGATGTATGAACGCCGAATCGAGCACAGTCTTTACAAAACACTCCTCGAGCTTCAACGCCTTAATCTCGTCAAAAAACTAAATGCCGGCTCTGAAAGGCCATTTAACAAATTAGCCAGTAACCAATTTCCAGTAACCAATTACGACTAATTATGCAAAACAAACCCAATTTCCGAAGAAGCAGAAATGAATTTAAAACATTATATGACAAAGGATTATGAAAACAGATCGGGTCTTTTGACAAGGGTAAAACAAACCCAATCAAACCCAACCTGTAGTGAGCTTGTCGAATCTATCTTGCTACTGTTTGAGCCATTCAACGAATTTTGCCAAACCCTGTTCAATGGTGGTTTTTGGGTTATATCCTAATTCTCTGGCGGCTTTTGTTATATCGGCATAAGTCCGTTCGACATCGCCCGGCTCGGGGGGCAGATATTCCCTGACTGCTTTTTTGCCGAGGGCATTTTCGATTTTAGCGACCAGGTCATTTACGCTTATAGGACTTGCGTTGCCGAGATTATAGATGGTAAATCCGTGACTCGTGGTTCGTGGTTCGTGGTTCGTGGCTCGTGATTCGTGGCTCGTGAGACGATTCATTGCTGCAACTGTGCCGTCAATTATGTCATCAATATAAGTGAAGTCACGCATCATTGAGCCGTCGCCGTAAACCGGTATCGGCTTACCCTGCTCGATAAGCCGGGCGAATTTGTGAATAGCCAAATCCGGCCTCTGGCGAGGGCCGTAAACGGTGAAAAAACGCAGACACGTTACGCAAATCCCGTAGAGGTGATGATACATAAAGCATATTAGTTCGCCTGCCTTTTTCGTCGCAGCATAGGGCGAGATGGGAAAATCAACGTTATCATCCTCCGAAAATGGCACCTTCTTGTTGTTGCCATAGACGCTTGAGCTTGAGCCAAAGATGAACTTACCGACCTTATGTTTTTTGGCTGCCTCAAGTAAAACCAGTGTCCCATTTATATTGACATCGGCATAGAGCATCGGCTGGGCGATTGATGGCCGGACGCCGGCCCTGGCTGCCAGATGTATGATTATTTCCACGCCGTTCCCGACTGCTTTATCCATAGCGTTCCCATCGCGGATGTCAGCTTCGATAAGCTGGAAATTCTTGTTCTTAAGGCAGCCGGAGACATTCTGCCGTTTGATTTTGGGGTCGTAAAAGTCATCGAAATTATCGACGCCGACCACCTTCCAGCCATCGCGGAGAAGACGCTCGCTCAGATGCGAGCCAATGAAACCGGCAGCACCAGTTACCAGTGTTTTCATATAACGTTACCTTGCTCGTGACACGGCCATTCCTTCGACTATGCTCAGGACAGGCTTGACCATGTCTTCACGGGCTGGAAGCCCGTGCCACCCTGGAAGCCCGTGCCACAAAAACCTCTTTTGTCCTTATGCCGAGCGGATAACGACTGCCGCGGCAACTAAAATGATTACAGCGATAACTCGAATAAGTATGCTCGATTGCCTTTGGTACCAATCAAGGATGGGTCTGAGCCTTTTAGGTCCTGACATAAATATGACCAGTCCCGATATCAGGAAAAGAATTCCAAAAGCCGCTATTACCCATTTAACCTTGCAGTCGCGGGCCCCGAGTAAAAATACCACCGCCAGCATAAATCTTATCAGCCCGACCAGGTATATCCGTTTGCCCTTCTTGAAAAATTCCACTATTCGTTTCGAAACATCCGGCCTAATCAAAAACAGCATCCCTACAAAGACGAAAACTATGCCCAAATCCCAAATAATAGCCGTCATATTTTATCCTTTCTCTTACATCCTATTGCTCTGTTGAAATGCCCAGATGTCATTTCGACGAAGCGTCCCTAAGGGACGCGAAGTGGAGAAATCTATTAAAAGAGCAGATTTCTCGACTCGCCTACGGCTCGCTCGAAATGACATTTTGAAATCTTTTCAACATAGCAACATCCTATCGCAAAATCGCAGCCCGTCCGATACTATGATATTCGATTCCAGCATTTTTAACTACATCGGGGTCATACAAGTTTCGACCGTCGAAGATAACCGGTTTTTTTAGTTTTGTTGCAATAACGTCGAAATCCGGGTTCCGGAATTCCTGCCAATCCGTAAAGATAACAAGAGCGTCGGCCTTATCGAGCGCATCGTATCCATTTTCGAAGGTCTCAATTTTGCCCTCTAAAGCCGCTGCTGCCGCCGGCCCTGCTTCAGGGTCATAGCCCCTTATCTTCATCTTCCAATCAAGAAACTTCTTTATGCAATAGATTGCCGGCGATTCCCTTACGTCATCGGTTTTCGCCTTGAATGCCAGTCCCCAGACAGCCAATACGGTTCTGTTCTCCCTGCCGCTAAAATAATTCTTAATGCGTTTTGCAAATCGCTCCTGTGCATCCGTATTTACCTGGTGCACGGCCCTGGCTATCGACATTTCGACGCCGTAAGCAGAGCCGCTATGAATCAGCGCCCGGATATCTTTCGGCAGGCAACTGCCGCCGAAGCCGACGCCCGGAAATAGAAACGCAGGACCAATCCGCGAGTCGCTGCCTAACCCTTGTCTTACAAGTTCTACATCAGCACCAAGCTTCTCACATAGTGCCGAGATTTCATTCATAACCGAGATTCTCACCGCCAGCATCATATTCGCTGCGTATTTTGTCATTTCGGCAGAGGCAGTGTCCATAAACAATATCCTGCTGCTTTTTCGCATAAATGGGCTGTATAACTGCTTCATTATTTTTTGAACAGTCGCATTGGTTGTCCCGATGATTATTCTGTTCGGACTCATAAAATCTTCGACCGCGGCGCCTTCTTTCAAAAACTCCGGGTTGCTGACATAGTCAAATGGCACCTTGGTTTTCGATTTTATAGTATCGATTACCTTCTTATATGTCCCCACCGGCACGGTGCTTTTTGTCGCGATTATCCGATAGTCGCTAAGACTTTCAGCGATACCGCCAGCTACTGAAAGGATTGCCGATATGTCCGCCGAACCGTCTTGGGCTGATGGAGTGCCGACCGCAAGAAAGATAACAAGCGAATTGTCCACCCCGTATTTCAGGTCGGTCGTGAAGTGTAGCCGGCCGAGCTTTTCGTTGTGTTTGACCATTTCGGCCACGCCCGGCTCATAAATCGGAACCACCCCGCTTCTTAGCCCGTCAATTTTATCACTATCATTATCAACGCATACAACATTGTTACCTGCTTCTGCTAAAGACGTTGCCGTCACCAGCCCCACATAGCCAACCCCAACCACGCAAATCTTCATTTGACCGTCTCCTGTCGTTCAATTGTTTATGTTCTGTTGCCCCAGCTAAAGTATTGAAGAAATCACAAAACCGCTCAATCGAGGATTTCTATCATATCCACATCTATCTCCACGCTTGCCGCTTGGCCAAGCATATCTACCTGCAGGACCAGGCGTGTAGCGTTTTTCGCCCTTACAATCAGACCTTGCAAATCAATTAAAGGCCCTGCTATGACCCGGCAACGTTGGCCTGCTTCGAGGTACTTATGCGGCACCAGCGGAGCCCCCGCTCGAAGAGCTTGCTCAATTTGCACTAACTCATCAACCAAGTTCTGCTGGTCTTTGACTTCAATCACATTCGCCACACGATTAGTCCGTAGCGCCTCAGTCCGTGTGTTCTCTTTGCCGCAGAAGAACAGATACCCGCTAAACAAAGGCAGAAGCGACCGTAGAGTCCTTCGGCTTTTGCGCTGGACCTTCCACGTCATCGGAAGAAAGTAATTAATACTCTTGCCGATTAAGTCGTGGGCCAATGCCTTCTCATTTCTGCTTTTCGTATGCGCAACCCACCATTGGCCGGTAAAGTCGCGTATTGTTTTTTCTTCCGGCCAAATAATAGGCGGATTTTCACTTATCTTGAGCAACTCTGTCCTCTTGAATTTACACTTTATGGTTTATCACAAAATGGGCGCCCGCTAATCCAATCCATAAAATTTGAGCACCGTCCTGCCAACATATTCTATTTGCTCTTCTGTTAGTTCAGGATAAATTGGCAGTGACAAAACCTCTCTGGAGAGCTTCTCAGCCACCGGCAGGTTGCCTTCCCGATAGCCGAGTCCCTTGAAGCATTCCTGCAGATGTAATGGCTTTGGATAAAATATCGCTGACCCAATCTGGTTTTCGGTTAGGAACTTCTGAAGCTGGTCCCTTTTGGGCACGGTGATAGTGTATTGGTGGTAAATGCTGACGTTGTTTGAATCAATTTTTGGCCCTCTAACCGGCGAATCTGCGAAAAGGTAGTCATAAAGAGCAGCGTTTTGCCTTCGTTTTTCATTCCATTTGTCTAAATGTTTGAGTTTGACGGTAAGGACCGCCGCCTGGACGGCATCGAGCCGGAAGTTGCCTCCAATTATTTTATAGAAATATCGCGGATTCTGACCGTGGTCACGGAGGATTTTAATTTTATCGGCAAGCGCTCTGCTATTGGTTGTTACCAGTCCGCCATCGCCGAAACTGCCGAGGTTCTTGCTCGGGTAAAACGAGAAGCATCCGCAGACGCCGAAATTGCCGCATTTGACCCCGTCCCGGCTTGCACCCATTGCTTGTGCAGCATCCTCGATAACAGCAAGATTGTGCAGCCTGGCAATTTCCATAATTGGTTTCATTTGAGCCGCTTGTCCGAATAAATGCACCGGCATAATCGCTTGTGTCTTTGCGGTTATTTTTTCCTCGATTCGCCTGACGTCGATGTTGTAAGAGTCGGCGTCAACATCAACAAAAACCGGCGTAGCACCGACTCTGGCGATACAGCCTGCAGTGGCAAAAAAGGTAAAAGGGGTGGTTATAACTTCGTCGCCCAGTCCTATTTCCAGTGCCATTAAGCTGACAAGCAGTGCATCTGTTCCGCTTGAAACCCCGATTGCATATTTGCTGTCGCAATATTTGGCGATTCTTTCTTCAAGTTCCGCCACCGCTGGCCCAAGGATAAACGACTGGCTTTCGCTGACCTCATTTATCGCCCGCACAACTTCCCTTTTGTACGTTTTATATTGGGTCTTCAAATCCAAAAGTGGAACCTGCACCAAAGCTCCTTTCAATGCCGTCTCTCGCATATCAAATTTCGCTTACGGATTCCCAATCGACAATCGAAAATCGGCAGTCTGAAATTATTCGCTTTCCTGGTAATCAACAATCTGAGTCTGAATTTCCACTGGTTACCCAGATTGCAGCAATTAGTTTAGAGCGATGCGCCCGAAATGTCAAAACAATTGGCTATTACACTGGCGACTAATTTCTCTTGACTATTGGCCGCTCTTTGTTTACTATTAAAAGCGCCCGTTTGTAATACTGATGATGTAGTAGGAGAAAGAATGGTTAAATCGCAACCTGCAGCAGCCCGAGCAAATACCTTTGGTATTTTGTTCACTTGTATTGGCAGACGGGTCTCCCTGCTCAATAGCTTTCGCCGGGCCGCCGGACAACTGAAGATAAACGCTTTGTTCTACGGCACGGATACCACTCCGCTAAGTTCTGCACTGCAGTTGTGCGATAAGGGTTTTTTGGTTAAGCCGACAACGCATCCCGGCTATATCCGAGAGCTTCTCTCGATTGTCAAAACCCATCATGTAAAATTGCTTATTCCTACTGTCGATTTGGACCTCAAGCTCCTTGCCGACAACAAACCAAAATTCGCTGCGTTGGGCTGCAACGTGCTTGTCTCAAGTCCGCGCGTAGTGGATATTTGCCAGGACAAAAGGCGGACATATCGGTTTTTACGCAAGAATGGCTTCGATACCCCCGTTACTACCAGTATTGCCGTTGCACCCCGACAAACACAGTCGGGGAAAGTTACCTGGCCCTGCTTTCTGAAGCCCTGGGATGGCTATGCCGGCAGAGGAAACGCTATCGTGAATAATCGCAAAGAGCTGTTGTTATTTGCCAAAAGAATACCAAACGCTATATGCCAGGAGTTTGTTAGGGGCACTGAACATACCTGTGACGTGTATGTTGACTTCGGTATGAAAGTCCGTTGTGTCGTTCCGAGAAGACGCATCGAGATAAGAGCCGGGGAGATAAGTAAGGGACAGGTGGTAAAACGCCCCCGCATTATGCGTGAAGCTGCAAGGTTGGTTCAGATTCTTGGAGCAGGTCCCGGCGTCATAACTTTGCAGTTGTTTTTAACTAAAGATGGCGGGGTTAAATTCATTGAGATAAATCCGCGGTTTGGGGGCGGCGTCCCTCTCTCAATTAAGGCTGGGGCTGACTTTCCAAAGTGGATATTGCAGGAGCTGCTCGGCAGAAAACCGAATATCCGTTTCGATGGATTCAGGGACAATCTGATTATGCTTCGCTACGATAGTGAAGTCTGGCTGCAAAACCCCAAATCGTAAGTCGTTCAATCTGAAATCGACAATCGCCAATCGAAAATGTCTTACGTGGTTACCGTTAAGTATTCCGTATCCTCGGCAAATCGTATCGCCCCTTCATACATAGCCGCAATGACCAGCGTGTCACCTGCCTTAAATTTGACCGGCTCCCCCTCGGCTGCCGGAATCGTTCCACAGCCGGATATAATAATAAGTATTTTCATTTCGCCCGGCAAAACAAGCACCTCACTGCCTCCGGCCTGGTGGCCTTTATCTATCTTGAAGTATTCGCAATCTGCCAGCCGACCAAACCTCGTTGCCATAAGATTATCGCCTCTCTGCTCAAAGTGTATACTCTCGAGTGCTTCTTCAATGTGTAGCTCTCTCGCCTTGCCGCTCTTATCAACCCTGTTCCAGTCAAAAACCCGATAGGTGGTGTCGGAAGGCGTTTGAATCTCAGCTATTAGTATCCCTGGCCCGATGCTGTGAGTTGTTCCTGCAGGAAGAAAATGGCACTCGCCCTCCTTAACAGTGACCTTTGCCAGCATTTGGGCGACACTGCCTTTCTTTATCGCTTCGGCGAGCTTCTCCCTTGTAACGCCTTTTTTTAACCCCTTATAAATCATCGCACCATCCGCTGCAGATACGATATACCAGCACTCGGCCTTTGGCTCCCCCTTGCCTAAACGCCGGCAGGTCTCTTTATCAGGATGAACCTGCACACTCAGGACGTCCTCGGCGTCTAAAAACTTAATCAATAGCGGAAAGGGTCCCGAGAAGTCCTCATCGCCCATTATTTCTTTCGGATGGTTTTTAATCGCCCAGCCGAGAGTCTGCCCAGCCAGTTCGCCGTTTGCGATTACGGACTTGTCCGCCGGCAGGTCAGCTATCTCCCAGCTTTCGCCGATTTTCTCGCCTGGGGGTATATCTTTACCAAAGACCTCTCGCAGTTTTTGACCGCCCCAAATCCGCTGCTTGTATATCGGCTTAAACTTCAACGGATACGTTTTCATACCACATATTCTAATCGCATGCTTTCTCACTGTCCACATCGCAACTTCTCATTTTTTATTGAGTTGCAACGAAAAATTTGGTATCATTAGATGCGAGGTTTGTCCATTAAACGGAACTGGGTCTTTAAGGAGGCAAAAGGTGAAAAACTATTCAATTCTCGCATTGGCAATAATGATGCTTTTATGCGCAGGTTCTGCCGCAGAGGGTAAATACAGCGGCGGGACAGGTGAGCCAAACGACCCTTACAGAATCGCAACACCACAAGACTTAAACGACATCGGCAATTATGAAGAAGACTGGGACAAACACTTTATCCTCGTCAACGATGTCAACCTCGCAGAATACACAGGCACGCAGTTCAACGTCATCGGAAACTACACAGCAAAGTTTACAGGTGTTTTTGATGGCAATGACCATATCATACGCAACGCAGACGTGAATATGCCTTCCAGCAATTTTGTAGGTTTATTTGGTTATGTGGGCTCCATCGGCCAGATACGCAACCTGGGTGTAGAGGTTGTGACAATTACCGGCGAAAATGGTGTTGGCGGTCTGGCGGGGGCAAACGAAGGCACTCTCACTGGCTGTTACACCAGCGGTTCGGTCAACGGAACTGAAGAAAGCGACGATGTCGGCGGCTTAGTGGGATGGAATTCTGGCAGCGTCAATGATTGCTACTCCGCTTGTTCTGTCAAGGGAATTGAAGAATGCGACAATATGGGCGGTCTGGTAGGATTGAATTCTGGCAGTGTAACTGACTGCTATGCAACCGGTTCTATCAATGGAAGTCATGATTGCGCCCGTGTTGGCGGCCTGGTGGGAGTGAATGAAGGCAATCTGGCTGGCTGTTACTCCACCGGCTCAGTTATAAGCGAGATGTTCGTTGGCGGTCTGGTGGGATGGAACTACGCGGGCAGCATCACCGCCTGTTATGCCACCGGCTCGGTTGAAGGAGACTTCTGTGTCGGGGGCCTGGTGGGAAATAATTTCGCAAGTATCGCTGCCTGTTACTCTACAGGCCAGGTTAAAGGAGTCGAGCTTGTCGGCGGACTGATTGGAGATATTCCTGGCACAGTCATTTCGTCTTTCTGGGATGTCGAAACCAGTGACTGCAACTTCAGTGCCGGCGGGACAGGTAAAACAACAGCGGAAATGAAAACAATGAGCACCTTTACCGAGGCCGGCTGGGATTTTGTCGAAATCTGGGGTATCGGCGAAAACCAAACGTATCCGTTCCTGCTAACTGACCCTGCTGGGGATTCAAACCATGACAAAAAAGTTGACCTTATTGACCTTGCGATTCTTGCTTCGCACTGGCTGGAAGGCCCGCCGTAGGCGGCGTTCATTGTTATAAGTTCGTAAATTTTTGTTGATGAACAATGAACTACGAACTACAAGAGGTCCGCTACGTCAGGAAGTCAATGATTCCTTCTGCTATCGCCTCTGCGAGACGGTTTTGGAAATTGCTGTCCCTTAGAAGTGTCGCCTCGTGGTAATTCGACAGATACCCTAATTCCACCAGAACTGCTGGGCCGACAGATATTCTTTTTGACGGGCAGGCGTGCCGGCGACTCCGCCACACGAATGGCGGACAAGGGCTAAACAGCCGCACGTCCGTTCGTATTGCGTGCGCATAACCTAAATACAGGAAACCTCCGGCAGAGCCGGGATAAGTAAAACCCCCAAGATACACCCCGATATGCAACACCGGGACAGGCTTGGGGGCTAATCAGAGCCGGTTAGTAACGTGGTCTGCCGCTGTCACGTTCGCCGCGGGGGCCGCCGCGAGGACCGCCACGAGGACCGCCGCGACCGCCACCACGAGGGCCGCCACGGCCGCCGCCAAAGCCGCCTGGTCTGCCTTCGCCAGGACGACCACGGCCGCGTGAGCCGCCGCGTGGGTTGTAGAGGCCGGGAGGCCGTGGTTTGGTGCGGCCTTCTTCGACGCTAATGGTCTGTCCGTTCAATTCGGTGCCGTTCAACTGGGTGATTGCAGCTTTGCCTTCGGTCTCGGAGGGCATTCCCACAAACGCAAATCCTCTGGTTTGGCCAGAGATTTTGTCCCTTATGATGTTGACTGTTAGGACCTGGCCGAAGGCTTCGAATGCCTGGCGCAGGTTGTCTTCAGTTGTCTCGGGCGACAAGTTTCCTACATAGATATTCATCTGAACTTCCTCTTAAAAACCTTAAATACTAATGCCGGCGTCCCGGCTACGATTGAGCATGCATGTTGCAGCCATATAGTCCTGGGCTGTGGAATGCCTGTCATATTGAGAAGTATAGCGAAAAAGAAAGCGTGAGTAAACAAATATCCAAAATTATTTTGTTTTCCGGGAAAAACACAATAATTGATTATTTATTATTTACTCCGCCAGGTGTCGGATCTTCGATATTGATTATTGAAGCTATCGCGTTATCGCGGTTTTAATTTAATATCTGGACGGAGGATATAACTAATTGATTATTGATTATTTGAGCTGAGGAAGCAATTTTATTTTAGTGTTGTGTCAGGGGCGCGTAAATAGTTTGGCTGTAAAGTTAAGGGATTGGCGAATTGGCCGGCGAGGGCTTTTTGGTAGCCGAGGAGGTGCACTTTTTTGGCACGGGGGCTCCAGTATTGTTCGTCGAAAAATCGGGTGTCATCGGCTTTGAATTTGTCCCTGTAATACAATAAGCCATCGCCGAGCAGCCAAATGGGTTGGTCGGGGCAAGCGAATTTATTGAGAAATTCGTCTGAAGTCATTAGAGAATCTGGAAGAATCTTCCTCCAGATTCCGTTGCTCGTTGCTTGTTGCTCGTTGCTCGTAGAAGGTATTGCGTATTGCGTATATCGTATATCGTATTTCTGTTCGTTGTCTTGTGCACTTGTGCACTTATGCTCTTCTGGTTTTTTCTCGTAAACGGCAATGAAGAATTGATTACGCTTGGCGTCGAGAATGGTGGCGATTTTTTCGTTGCTCGTTGCTTGTCGCTCGTGAATCGTGGTTTGCGGGGTGAGGTCGATTACGTTGGCGGCGATTATGTCGAGACTGTCAACAGCGACGATTTTTGCGGCGTTGGCCAGTGACATTGTTTTTGCCATAGTGACAGCAATTCTGAGACCTGTGAAGCTGCCTGGGCCAACCGAGATATAAATGTGCTCGATTTGTTCTGGTTTTCTGCTGAAGCGGTCGAGCAGAGCGCATACGGAGGGGAAAAGCTCTTCGCTGTGTCTGGTCGGGCCGGCAAATTTGGTTTCGGCGAGTAATTTTTCGCCGAGCGCTATCGCGACCGAGCCGACTCTGCTGGATGTTTCGACTGCCAATATAAGAGGCTGCATAATTGATTATTGTAACCGTGTTTGAGTTACTGAGCCTTTTTTGTCCCGCCGAAGGCGGGTCATTATTGATTCCGCCCCCTCCACAAGCGGGTCTTCGACAGGGGCGGATGTACTATATTTATTATTGATTATTGGGATTACTTTTGGGCCTCTGAACCTTCTGATTGCCACAAAAGGCGGGGGAAAATGGTATTGTAGCCGAATAAAAGGCGTTTTTTGGGCGATTATTTTTCCCTGTTTCTCTATAATATCCATTTTCACAGAGTATAAGGCTAAATATTATAGGCCAGACGGGTATAAATCAAATTTTTCACTTGCAAAAAAAACGATTTTCTTATAGACTGGATTATCATAAATCTATTCTAATCTTGAAACTGGAGGTTGGTAAAGTACTGACGTGTAAATTATTTTAGGTTGGCTTACGAGGGTGTTTCTCTTAGGCAGGAGGTTAGTCTTGAACAAGCCGAATTCTTTTATTATCGAATCCTGTGGTAGAAGGATTCTATCGATAGTATTGACATCGGTTTTCTTACTGGTGGTAGGTCTGTCTGGGGTGGCTCCGTCTCAGGAAAATGGAGCTGAGAGAGATAGAATAATCCGCCAGATAGTCCAGAACTACGTTCAGGTAGGGACAGAACAGTATGGAAAGGGCTTCTTCGACGAGGCGGAAAAGACGTTCCTTATGGCGAAGGGCTACCAGCAATACTTGACTGCTGCTGAGCGTCAGCAATTGGATGACCTTCTGGCAAAGACACGGGCGGCTATTAGTGAGAGGAAGCGAATAGTAGGGACATATCAGGCGGTTATCGAACTGCTGGGGCAAGGCGAGCTGGTTAAGGCCAAAGCAAATCTTGAGAAGATTAAAGGCAGTAAGTTTCTGACCAAAAAGGAAGAGGGACAAATTGCCGAAGCGATAAAGCAAATTGACGCTGAGATAGGGGTGGCGGAACCGGCCCCTGAAAGGGTCATTGAGGAGAGAGAGCCGTTTGCGGTAGAGCCTAACGCGATAAAGCCTAAAGTCGAGGCCAAGAAGGTGGAGCCGAAGGTCTCGCCTGAGAAGAAAGGCGCGGCGGCGGAGCAGATTGCAGAGCTTTATTACAGCAGCATGAAACTTTACCGTGCGGGCGAGCTTGAAAAGGCCCGGGAGGGTTTTGTTGAGGTTATAGAGAGCGGCCTAATCCCGGCAACAATGGCAAAGACATTAGAGAGTTATGTGGAAAAAATAGATGAGGCCTTAGCAGAAAAGGCCAAGCCCGCCGCACCTCTGGCGGGCAAGCCCTCTGCCGGGAAGGAAGGCGCTGAGGAGAGGAAACAAATCGCTGAGCTTTACAAGCAGAGCGTAGAACTTTATTACAAGGGCGAGTTTGATAGGGCACGCGAGGGGTTTATTAAGGTTGCGCAGAGCGGGCGATTGACGGCGGTGGGTGAGAAAAAAGTAGGAGATTATCTACAGAAGATAGACAAGCTTTCGGCTGAACGAGCCGAGGGTATTATCAAGCCGGAGCTTACTGCGCCAAGCCTTGTTGGGCCAGGGGTAGCTGCGCCGACAGGTGAGGGGGCATACATCGATGTGATTAATCGTAAGAGGAATCTCATACGAGGTCACGCCAGAGCGGTTGTTAACGATGCGATAGCTAAGGCACGCAGCTATATGGAGAAGGGTGAATTCGATAAGGCAAAGGAGATTGTAGCGAACGCGGAAGTTACTGTGAGCACAAACCAGATGCACCTTGGGGAGGAACTTTTCAAACAATACACCAGCACACTGACGGGACTGAGGGAGCAGGTAGTCAAGGCGGAGAATGAGAAGGTCCAAAAGGATGAAGAAGAGAAACGCACAGCGGCGACAGAGTCCCAACAGAAGTTCAGGGAGCAGATGGAAGTTGACAGGGAGAAGCGAATATCGGAATTGATGAAAAATGCGAGGGCTTATCAGCAGCGGGAGAATTACGAAGCGGCTCTCGGACAGTTGGAAAGCCTGCTTGCACTGGACCCACAAAATCGCGAGGCGCTGGTACTGAAGCAGACACTGGAAGATATGGTTTACTTCAAAAAGCAATTAGATGTGCAAAAGGAGAAGGACAAGCAGAAGGCAGATATTTTACTCGAGGCAGACGAGTCCGGGATTCCATACGCTAAAGAGATGACGTATCCCAAGGAGTGGCGGGAGATTATGGGGAAGCGAAAGCCCGATGAGCCGATAGGGCTGGAGCTATCACCGGCGGACGTGGCTGTCTATGAGCAATTAGACAAGATAGTTGACCTGCCACAATTGAATCCTTCTATGCCTCTGAGCGAGGTCATTGCCATGCTTGAGAATGCTGTTGTGCCGCATTTGCAGATACGGCCGAACTGGAGGGATTTGAGCGATAACGCGGATATACAGCCGAGTACTCCAGCGAATATGGAACCACTGATGAGGGTTGAGTTGCGAACGGCTCTGGAGACTTTATTGGAGCAGGTGTCAGGGGCCATTGTGAGACTCAGTTACGTTGTCAAAAGAGGTGTGATTCGGGTAGCAACTACGCCGCCGGATATGGTGACGCGGGTTTATGACGTTACGGATTTGCTTGGCCAGCCGGCTAACTTCATGGCTATGCCTGGTGTCAGCAGTATGTATGGCGGCGGTGGCCAGTATGGCGGCGGCGGTATGGGCGGCTATGGCGGCGGTGGTATGGGCGGCTACGGCGGTGGAATGGGCGGCTATGGCGGCGGTGGTATGGGTGGCTATGGCGGCGGTGGTATGGGCGGCTATGGCGGCGGTGGTATGGGCGGCTATGGCGGCGGTGGTATGGGCGGCTATGGCGGTGGAATGGGTGGCTATGGTGGCGGCGGGTATGGCGGCGGTGGTATGAGCGGCTACGGTGGCGGTGGTATGAGCGGCTACGGTGGCGGCGGCTACGGCGGCGGTGGTATGGGCGGCTATGGCGGCGGTGGTATGGGCGGCTATGGCGGCGGGATGTATGGCGGTGGCGGGATGTACGGTGGTGGAGGGATGGATATGGGCGCGCCTTATCGAGCGCAAGACCTGGTTACGCTTGTTCAGGAAACCGTTGACCCTGATACTTGGTATGATATAAGCACAACAGGGGAGGGGACGATAACGCCTTATCCGCGTGAGCGGCCGAAGAAGCTTGCCGTGCTGCAGACGCGTGAGGTTCATAAGAAGATTGAGAAATTGCTGGCGGAGATGCGAAGGGCGCTTGGATATCAGGTCGCAATCGAGGCCAGGTTCCTGGTGGTAAGTGAGAGTTTTCTTGAAGATATTGGGCTTGATGTAGATTTTACATATACAATCGGCGGCAAATGGGGTCAGATTGGTTTAACACAAGGTTCCGCTCTTATCACTCAGGCAGAAGCGACCAAGGTTCCCGGGAGTTTGGGCGGAATTAGTTCTGCCGCGAATGTTACCGGCGGTTATGGTTCTATACTGGATGATTTACAGGTTGCCTTCCTTCTGCGGGCGACGCAGGGCCGGATGGATGCAAAGACAATGACAGCGCCAAAAGCGACTGTGCTAAGCGGTGAGACGGCCGGTTTATCAATAGAAGATATGACGTGGTACGCCATACCTGCCTCTACTTTGCGTGCTCTGATTCCGAGTTGGCCCACCGGGACGACGGACTTTACTCAGCCGGTGCCGCCGCAGCAGTTCAGGACGGGCACATATCTTACCGTTACTCCGATTATTATGCCGGACAAGAAAAATGTGTTGCTGAATATAAACGCTACGCTCAGTGAGTTGCTCCGGATGAAGACGGTCAATATAGCAACGATTGTTCAGGATAGAGTTGAGGAGCTTCCGGCACTTTTGCCTGAGACGGAGACATCCCAGGTTATGACCCGTGTTAGTGTGCCCGATGGCGGGACATTGCTGTTGGGCGGGCAGAAGATGACGGCAGAGATTGAGAAGGAGATGGGTGTGCCGGTGTTAAGTAAGATACCTGTCGTTGGAAGGTTATTTGGTAACCGCAGCAAGATTAAGGACCAGAGGATACTACTGATATTAGTTAAACCGACCATCATTCTGCAGGAGGAGCGTGAAGCTGAGGCGATTGGGGCGATGGAGAGCGGGTCGTAAATTTTAGGCAGTTATGTGGTTTTTTGCAGCTGGTATCGTTTTTTTTTGAAAGATATTGCAGTTTTTTAGCCGATTCAAGTATGTTATTATGTTAATATAGTATGGGTAGTATGGGGGAATAAGAAGATAAATAGTATTTAGAAGCAGTTAGGATGAGACGGCAGGTTTTAGTTAGCTTGTTAGTTTTGTTGTCTGTGGTGGGTTTTGCAAGAGCGGCCGATTTCTCTGCTTTTGCATTTTCTGGTTTGGCGCAGGAGAAGTCTGGCCTTTATAAGCCGGGCGAACTGATTGTTCGTTTTAGTGATACGGACCGTCAGCAGCCGGCTGGTGTGCCAATAATCGGTCCGCGGACGAAGCGTGCAATTAGAAGCGCGATTTCGGATTATGTTGTCAGCGGCGCTACCGTGCACAAGGAGTGCGACCGCGCTGTCGCCGGACTGGCTGTTGTAAAGCTGCCCGAGGGGACCACAGTTGTGGATGCCCTTATCCGGTTTAACCGGTCGGCTAACGTGTTATACGCGGAGCCGGACTACAAATACAAATTCCTTGTTGTTCCTAATGACCCGAATTTTCGTAGGCAGTGGGCTCTGAATAACACGGGTCAGACCGGCGGGACCAGAGATGCGGACATTGATGCGCCCGAGGCCTGGGATATTCAGACCGGCAGCAGCGATATTATTGTGGCTGTGATTGATTCTGGGGTGGACTACCGTCATCCTGACCTTGCGGGCAATATGTGGACGAACACCGATGAGGTTGGCGGCATACCGGGTTATGACGATGACGGCAACGGCTACGTGGACGATGTTTATGGCTATGATTTCTTAAATGATGACAATGACCCTGCTGACGACTTGTTTCATGGCACACACTGTGCGGGTGTTATAGGTGCGGATACCAATAATGCTAAGGGTGTGGCAGGCGTTTGCTGGGACGTCAGCATTATGGCCTTGAAGGTTGGCGACTCGAACGGTGTAGATTTGGCTGCGGCGATCGAGGCGATTGGCTATGCGGCGGCTATGGGGGCCAGGGTCATAAATGCCTCGTGGGGAGGATACAATGACAGCCAGGGGCTTAAGGATGCCATTGCCGGCGCCAGGGATGCAGGTGTGTTGTTCGTGGCGGCAGCGGGGAACGAAAACAACAATAACGACCAATCTCCTGTATATCCAGCCAATTATAATTTTGATAATATCATTTCTGTAATGGCCACGGACCACCGTGACAGGAGGCCGTCTTTCTCCAATTATGGGGCGATTTCGGTTGATATAGGTGCGCCGGGGATGAATATCCTCAGCACGCTCCCGACGTATGAGACGCCGGATATGAATGCCTTGGGCCTGCCTACCAGTTATGGGGTGATGGACGGTACATCGGTGTCTGCTCCACACGTCTGCGGCGCGTGTGCGCTGGTTTGGTCACACTACCCGACAATGCCATACCGTGTTATAAAGAGCCTTCTTTTTAAGACGGCTGAGCCGAAGCCGAGTTTAACGGGGCTTTGCCTTTCGGGCGGACGTCTTAATCTGCAAAAGGCGCTAACATTAATTCCGACCGGAAAATTGGGCAAGGTCCTTAACACGCGGGATAACCCCAATGACCCAAGCAAATTGTATGCTACCATTCAGGCGGCTATTGATGGCGCCAATAACGGTGATACGCTGATTGCCGAGGCGAATAGTTTATTTATTGAAACGATTGACTTTAAGGGCAAGGCAATAACAGTTCGCAGCGGTGATATTAAGCATCCGAGCGACCCGAACATCAGTCCTAAGAACACGATCATCCTGGGAATATTAGGTGATGATTCTGTGGTGACATTTAAGAGCAAGGAAGGCTCCGGGACCATTTTGAAGGGCTTTACTATTAGCTGGGGTAACGCCGATTACGGTGGAGGCATCGGGTGTGACGGAGCATCGCCGACAATCACAGACTGCATTATCACCGACAATTTTGCAGCGTATTTTGGCGGGGGAGTCGATTGCTATCGTGCTTCGCCGACGATTAAAAACTGCACTATTATAAATAACGAAACCACCACAATCGCCGGTGTAGGTGGCGGTATAAACTGTGAGGGCGGCACACCGGCAATTTCTGATTGTCTTGTCAGCAATAATTTCGCGGATAATGTCGGCGGCGGAATAGCATGCTATTACGCCAGCCCGAGCATTATTAATTGTATTATCGTGAACAACTCGGCGCTTTATGAAAGCGGCGGAATTGATTTGGAGTATTCATCGCCGACTATTACCAACTGCACTATTGTTGTTGACGATGCCAATGTCCCGAAATTCAGCGGTATCTTTGCCTATCACGACTCCAAGCCAAAGATTACAAACTGCATTCTGTGGGGTAATGGCGATGACCTGTATGGCTGTTCGGCTGCATATTCGTGCATCGAGGATGATGACTTTGGTGTAGGCAATATCCATTTGGACCCGTTGTTCGTAGCCGGCCCGCTTGGTGATTACTATCTAAGTCAAACAGCGGCCGGGCAGCTTGCGAACAGTCCCTGTGTCGATGCCGCTGACCCCAATACGGTTGTTCCTCTGAGGATACGACTACGCACGCTTACTACGAGGACGGACGGCATCACGGATTCAGGAAGGATTGATATAGGTGCTCATTATGTGGCCGTGCCGGCCAAGCACTTCACGTTAAAAGTTACCGCGGTCGGTGGCCACGGTTACGTTGACCCCAACAGCGGCAACTATCGACAATACGAGGTGGTGCGACTGAAGGCGCATCCGGACCCGAACTATAGGGTCAAAACGTGGACCGGAACGGATGATGATACATCAACCGAGCCAAACAATACCGTTACGATAATTGCTAACACCAACGTTACGATTGTATTCGAGCCGATTCCTTACTACACGCTGCGGACCAGTGTTATCGGCGGACATGGAACAATCACACCTTACCATAGAAGGGGACAGCCCTATCCCGAAGGGACGGTGGTAACACTTACTGCGACGCCGGACGCAGGTTACATCGTCCAGGAATGGACCGGCACAGATAATGATGCCTCCTGGGCCAACACGAATACCGTGACTATGGATTCCGACAAGGATGTTGCGGTTTCGTTCCGGCAGCCACGTGCGTTGCATGTGCCAGGGCAATATTTCAGTATTCAGCAGGCGATTAGCGCAGCTTACAGTCACGGTGACAAGATTATTGTTTCGGCCGGGACCTACAGTGGTAATTATGTTGTCAACAAGACAGTTACTATTGCCAGTGAACATCCGGATGACCCGTGCTGTGTTGCCGCCACGATTATTCGAGCAGGCCCGCAGCTCCCGGGGATGTCGGGGCCACCAGCTTTTACGTTCACAGGTGGCCAGGGTCGAGATGCAGTTATAGATGGCTTTACGCTTATGGGGATGGGAGACATGGGTCCGATTGACCCGTGGAGTGGTGATGAAACACAGGGCGTCGGAATATCCGGCCCTAACGACTTTGGCGGGGCGATATCGTGCATAAATGGAAGCGGTCCTACTTTAGCTCATTTGGTAATCAAAGATGTTGTAGCTCGCGGGGTTAGAGGCCAGGATGCGGGTTTTGTGTTTGACCCTCCTGATGCCCCGCCGGATAGACTTGACCCGCTGGACCCCAATGCCCCAATGCCTGACCCGAATGTGCCTATGCCGGACCCAAACGACCCGAACGCACCGGTAGATGGTAATGACGGTCTGCCTGGTGCTCCGGGCCTTCCGGGTCTTCCGGGGAGGGACGGTAACCCCGGTCGGCCCGGCTACCATGGTGGTAACGGCGGCAATGCGTATGGTGGTGCGTTGTACTTCGACGGCAATAGCGATCCTTTAATTCTGAACGTTACCATTATCAACTGCCATGCTATTGGTGGTGATGGGAGCTTTGGTGGTCAGGGTCAGAATGGTCAGGACGGTCAGGATGGTCAAAATGGTCAGGCGGGCCAGCCGGGCCAGAATGGCGCCCAGGGCATAAATAACGGGACGCAAGGAGCAGGCGGTGACGGCGGCGCCGGCGGCAACGGTGGGAATGGCGGACAGGGCGGCGCCGGTGGAAGAGGCGGTGACGGCGGCAGCGGCGGCGAGGCATTGGGAGGTGCGGTATATTTCGGCCCCAATTGCCATCCGACAATACGGTATCTTAAAATTCTAAACTGTAGCACGAAGCAGGGTCTGGGCAGTTACGCCGGCAATGGCGGCAACGGCGGTTCCGGTGGTGACAACGGTGCAGGCGGCAATGGCGGCAACGGCGGCAGCGGCAGTCCCGGTGGCGCAGCAGGCCCTGCAGGCGTTAACGGCATCGGCGCCAATGGCGGACGCGGCGGTAACGGCGGCGATATGGGTATGAACGGCGCCAGGTCATGGGCAGGCGCTATATTCTACGGCGAGAACTGCCAGACCAATGTTTCGGATTCTATCATCAGTTATAACACCAGTTTTACGATTGCTCCGACATACTCGTATGCTGGTGGGAACGCCGGCAATGGCGGTAACGGCGGTAACGTAGGCGGTAATGGAGGCAACGGCGGCAATGGTGGTATGGGCGACCCTGCCGGTGGACGTGGTACCGGCGGTAACGGCGGTCAGAACGGCCGTAACGGCGCGAATGGCGCAGATGGCGCAGATGGCTCCATGTTCATGATGATCTACGCTACGGGCTACGGAGGCGGCAATTACTATGATGTCAACTGCGCCGCTACACTTACCAACTGCACGGTAAGCTACAATATGTCAGAAGAGTATTATGACGGCGGAGGCGAAGACCACAAATCCTTGAACAAGGCCATACTTAACCGCTGCAACTTCACCGGCAACACCGGCGGCTATGGCGGCGGTCAGTGCTTTGACCGGATGTCCACGGTAGAGGTCAACGACTGTAACTACACCAGCAACACGGCTTATTTAGATGGCGGCGGATTGTATTGCTCGTTCGACTGTTCGCTGGACATTAAAGACAGCACATTTGCGGGCAATTCAACTCTATATGATTACAGCTATGGCGGCGGAGTGTGCTGGGAAGCGGGGATGATGGTGGGCAGCGAGGCAACGGTCAGACGCAGTTACTTTGTAAGGAACGAATCGCCATACGGAGGCGGTCTGCACTGGGATGGCCAGGACTCGAATGTAGCAATTATTGAGTCGGTTATTAATAATAATAAAGCCAACCACGGCGCAGGTCTATACTGGAGTAATGGCGCACCTAAGATTACCGGCTGCACCGTCAGCGGCAATAAAGCCACGGGACGCTCGATTCCACTTGATTATGTTGGGTATGGGTCTTACGCTGAGGAGTTAGGTTTAATAAGCTTCTTCGGAGGTGGTGGCGGCGGAATGTTCTGCTGGTCATCCGCAGCAGAGATTGAGAGTTGCTTTGTAAGCGGCAACTCGGCATCCGGCTCGGGCGGCGGCGTGTATTTCGGCGGAGACCCAGCGGCGGCGGTCCTTAGAAACTGCTTAGTGAAAGGCAACTCGGCTGTTCTGGACGGCGGCGGCATCGTGTCATACTGGTTTGCGATGCCGACAATCTCGAACTGCACGATTGTTGATAACAAGGCATACGACCCTCAGGATACAAACCACGGAAGAGGCGGGGGTTTATCATGCTCATACGAAAGTAACACGACCCTCATTGACAGTATTCTCTGGGGCAACACGGGAACTTTGGGTAATCAGATTGCGATTGGCAGCAATGACGACCCTGTCTATATCAGCAGGCCTGCTACCCTTGCGGTGTCGTATTGCGATATTCAGGGCGGGCAAAGTCCACAGTCCATTTATATTGAGCCGGGACGGACACTTAATTGGCTAAGCGGCAATATCAATACAAACCCGCTTTTTGTTTTGCCTTACTATTACCTTAGCCAGACTCCGGGGCAGCCGCCGCCTAACAGCCCATGCGTCAATGCCGGAAGCGATTTGGCGGCCAATCTTGGCCTCGGTAACTATACCACACGGTCCGATAGCATAAACGATACGGGCAAAGTTGATATGGGTCTTCACTATCCGGCGATTACGGCCGGCCAGTATCGATTGACGGTAAATGTCGTCGGTAAACACGGCACGGTTCAGCCGATGGGTGGGTTGTTCAATAAGTACACAGTGGTAACGTTGACGGCAACAGTTGACCCGGGCTATCGTGTCAGATGGATAGGCAGCGATGACGACTTGTCGAATGCCCTTGTCAATACGGTCACGATGTATTCGGACAGGACCGTCACTGCCATAATAGAGCAGCCGACAACTATTAAAGTGCCGGGCGATTATCCGTTAATTCAGGCGGCGGTGGATGCTGCCAAAGATGGTGATGTGATTGTCGTCAACAAAGGCCGGTACTACGGGGGAGGTATCCTCGTTCCCGGCAAAGCTATTACAATAACCAGCACTAATCCCGACGACCCCTGCACCGTGGCGGCGACAATTATCGATGGCCAGGGTTATGTTAGGCCAGGGATTATTTTCTCCGGCGGCTGTGGTCCGGATACTATTCTAAATGGTTTGACCATTGCAAACTGTGGGTGGAGTGTGGTGACTGTGGTGTCGCCTGCGGACCCAGGTCAGGATGGTTACGATGGTGGAGACACTTTCGGTGCGGGAATATACATTGAACACGGCGCTGGTCCCACTATTGTCAACTGCATCGTTACCGATTGCTATATCCGAGCCGGCAACGCCAGTAGCGGAAATGCCGGCGGCGCTCGAGGGAGCCTCAGTGACCCGGCTGACCCCGGCTCTGTGCTGGCTATCGGCCAGAAGGGCGGCAATGGCGGAAACGGAGGTAACGTATACGGTGGCGGCATCTGGTGCGGTTCTTACAGCAGCCCGATTATACGTCATTGCACGATTTCTAATTGCCAGGTTGTGGGCGCTACCGCCGGAAATGCCGGCGACGGCGGCGGCGGCGGTGACGGTGGAGTCTCGGGAAACGGCGGCAATGGTGGTATTGGCGGCGGGGCTTACGGTGGCGGGATTTACGTAGGGGCCAACGGTCGTCCGAGGATTGAAGATTGCAATATTATTAACTGCTCTGCTACCGCCGGTGACGCCGGTGACGCCGGAAATGGCGGTGCCGCAACCGGTAACGGTGGTGTCGGCGGCGATGGTGGAGTGGGCGGTGAAGCTGGCCGGGCATACGGCGGCGGAATATATTTTGACAGGACAGCCGTTGCAACTGTTTCCAATTGCCGGTTTATCAACTGTTCGACCGTTGCCGGTGATGCCGGTGACGGCGGCGACTACGGCATTGCTCCTACTCTATGGGGACTGCCCGGGTTTGGCGGCGGATATCTGGGAGAATACTGGAAAAACAGCGCTTATGGCGGCGGTGTGTATTGCGGTACTGAAAACAGGGTTACTTTTGAAAATTGCGCGTTCACCGGCAATACCGTAGAAGGCGGTATGAGCGGGGTCGGCGGAATAGGGAGAGCGACAGTCTGGACTATGCCTCGTTTTGCCTATGTGATTCCGAGCTACGGGGCAGGTGTATTCTGTGATACAAGCTCAGTATCGGAGTTCCGCGGATGCGAGATAAGCCACAATTACGCTGCTGACGTCAACGAGCCAAACGGCGTGCCGTCTTATCGTCTGGATCCTTACATTAGCTATGGCGGCGGAATCTGCTACATAGATGCCGAGTCGGCGACGATTACGGACTGCAACTTCGGTGGCAATTTCGCGACGCTCGGCGGCGGTTTATACTGGGACAATACCGACACAGTAATTACCGACACCAATTTTGTTGGCAATACGGCATTCAAGGGCGGCGGAATATATTCCACTGACACGCTGGCTGCGACGATAACAAGATGCATAATCACGGACAACCAGGCCGTTATCCCCGGCGGCGAGGGCGGCGGTATTCATTTTGCCTCGACACCGATGCTTATCGAGGACAGCGAAATCGGATACAATTACGCGGCATATTCCGGCGGAGGTGTGTACGCATCCGGCAGCGACTCGGGGCCGGCGGAGCTGGCGAACTGTTTGATAACCTACAACGAGGCGGGCAGAGACGGTGCGGGCGTTTCCTGTAACTGGTATAATGAGATAGTCGTTTCAAACTGCACGATAACCAAAAACACGCTGACGGGGATGGATTCTTATGGTGCAGGTCTATATTGCTCGTATGGAAGTTATGCTGAAATTATTGATTCAATTATATGGGACAATAGAGCGAGTAACGGCTCTCAGGTTGCAGTAGCCAGCGGGGATGAGCGTTATCCGACGACATCAGGGCTGAGGGTTAGTTACACCGACATTGGGCCGCGGTATGAGCCGAATGTGTTCACTGTTCCCATTATCATTGACTCGCTTGAAGGCGATGCGCCGCCGAGCGGTCCGAATATGGTTCTTGTGGATGGCCAGGCCATTTATAGCCAGTTTGATGCCGGTCAGGCGAGGGTGAAGGTAATCGTCAGTATGCCCCAACCTGTTGAGCTGATGGCGGTGACAGATTGGGATTCGCCGCAGTCGGTTGCGCGGTATAGAGACGAAATAGCGGACCGTCAGTCGGCGGTTCTGTCAACGCTTACGTCAGATGAGCTCACTTTACGGTATCGTTACCAGAACCAGGCAGGGTTTGCCGGTGAGATTACCAGGGCGGGCCTTGAGAAGCTGCGAAGTAACCCGCTGGTGGCGCATATTGAGCCGGTCAGGTATGTGGAGCCGGCGCTGAGACAGGCGATTCCTCTGGCGAATGCGCTGAATGCCCGCCAGGTCTATGACGGCAGAGGCGTAGCCATTGCTATAATCGACACGGGTATTGACTATACTCATCCGATGCTTGGCGGCGGCGGCTTCCCGAACAGCAAGGTTATCGGCGGTTACGATACCGGCGAGAATGACCCGGACCCGATTCCGGTTGGAGAAGCGCATGGGACTTGCTGTGCCGGTATAGCTGCCGGGAACTTAGGTAATGTTGGTGACTACATTGGAGGTGTGGCCCCCGGTGCGAAACTGTATGCTTTGAAGGCGAGTCCCGACTATATAGGAGGGTTTTATGACGACGCTCTACTTGCCGCCTGGGATTGGTGTGTAACTCATCGAAACGACAATCCAAAATATCCGATTAAGGTGATGAGTAATAGCTGGGCTTTTTGGGGTTTGCCATTTGATGACCATGGTAGGGCTGACGCCTACTCTCCAGCTTTTACTGCTGCGGCGGATACGGTTGTGGCAGTGGGTATTACAGTATTGGCTGCGTCGGGTAATGATGGATTTCCGGGATATGGTATAACGTGGCCTGCAGCGATGTCCAAAGTGATTTCCGTTGGGGCCGTAAATGATACGACCGACCAGGTCTCATGGTATTCGGATACGGCTGAAATCCTGGATATTCTGGCACCCGGTGACTGGATATACACCACCGACATTGTAGGGCCTGCCGGCTATGACCCTGGTAATTATGACACAGCATTCGCCGGGACATCGGCAGCATGTCCTTTTGCTGCCGGTTGTGTTGCGGACATTCAGTCTGCTGCTCGGGCCAAGATAGGAAGATACCTTACACCTGCTGAGGTAAAGAGCTTATTGATTGCAACCGGCGACCCTGTTACGGATACCAAGGTTGCGATAACCAGGCCGAGGGTGAATCTTGGTAATGCGATTGGCGGTTTTGCGGGTCCGCCGATATATGTTGAAAAGGGATGCGAACTCAATGGGTGGGAGGCCCCTGACACCAATAACTACTGGGGCTGGGACCCGACCAGGTGGCCGAACAGCCATAATATCGAGGAAGACCCGAACTTTATCTCCGGTTACTATCTGAGCCAGTTTGCTACCGGCCAGATAATTGAGAGCAACTGCGTTGATGGAGGCAGCAACCTCGCAAGCGCCCTTCTCGATATGGACGAATACAAATACACCACGCGTATAGACGGTGTCAACGATGTTGGCGTGGTGGATATGGGTTATCACTACAGATGGGGAGTTCCTAAGTACCAGATACGAGTCATCGTAGTTGAAGACCTGAACGACCCCGGCATCCACGGCACGGTCGAGCCGAGCAGCGGCTGGTATTATGAAGGAACGGAGGTGACCCTGAAGGCAAAAGCCAATGATGACCGGCACTATCTGAAAGGGTGGTATGATGTCAACGGCCTGCTGCTTTCCGTCGAAAAGAACTTCAAGATAGTGGTGGACTCCAACGAAGTCTTTATCGTCAGGTTCAGACTGCCTAAGAAAATCCAGATATCGGGCGGGGGAGACGCTATCAAGCGTGCCATCAGCACCGCAGAAAACGGTGATACACTCATTGTTGCCAGCGGCACATACGACGGTGACATCAACTTCCAGGGTAAAGACCTCAAGATGTTTAGCACCAATCCCGACGACCCCAATGTTGTTGCCAGAACGATTATAGATTGTCAAGCCAATGGTCGCGGCTTTACTTTCAGTCCGGGTGCGGATGCCGACACGGTTGTGAACGGATTTACGATAATCAATGGCAGCACTTTTGACCAGCCGGGCGGCGCTATATACATCGACTCCAACAGCAGTCCTATCATTGCAAATGTAATAATAAATAATTGCGAGGCACTTATTGACGATGGTGGTGCGATATTTGTCGATACTAACAGCAGCCCGAGATTCAGGAATGTTACTATTAATAATTGCACCACCTTCCTCGGAAATGGCGGCGGTGTATGGGTTGGCGCCAACAGCGTCGCGACATTCGTGGGCTGCACAATTACCAATTGCGGTGCTGTCGGTGGTTCCGGCGGCGCCGTTTACGGTAATACCGGCAGCTACACTGAATTTGCCGATTGTGAGTTTAGCGGCAACGGTGCAAGCTTCGACGGCGGCGGCCTGTGCCACGGGGTCGGCAGCGAATCAAGGGTTGACCGGTGCGTATTTGCCGACAACATAGCTTTCGGCGGCGGCGGTGGAATCTGCTATACTATGGACTGCGTGGCGGAGGTTAATGACTGCAACTTTGTCGGCAACAGCGTCGCCGAAAATGGCGGCGGCATCCTCTGCTACCTGAACAATTCAATAACGGTTACTGACTGCAACTTCGCGGACAACCTGGCAGGATACGGCGGTGGAATATACTTTGACCCGAACTGTAGAGGAGCGATTGCCGAGACCGTATTGGTGCGTAACGATGCGGACGAAGATGGCGGCGCGATATACCTGACCGAGGCCAACGGCCTGTCGATTGCAGACTGCAATGTTTCCTTCAATGTGGCGCTTCGCGGTGCAGGATTATTCTGTATAGATTCTGTGGAGTCAACAATTACCGGTTGCATAATCAGATACAATGAAGCTCACCGCCTTATCGCACAATATCCTAACCCCATTGAGGATGATACTGTTACATCGCAGGGTGGTGGAATATTTGCGTTTGAGGGTCCGAAGTTAATTGCCAATTGCGACATTAGCCATAACAGGGCTAAGACCTCAGGTGGGGGTATATATCTTGCTGGTGACTCAGCGGTGGATATTAAGAACTGTCTGGTGACCAGCAATTCAGCAGGCAGAGATGGCGCCGGAATTTCAGCTAACTGGCAGTCGGAGCCTAACATTTCGAATTGCACGATAGCCGACAACACACTTACAACAATATTCTCTTACGGTGGAGGCCTGTATGGCTCATACGACAGCAATAGCGTAGTTACCGACTCTATCATCTGGAACAACTCAGGCACCAATGGCTCTCAAATTGCCGTATGCAGCGGCGACCCGGCATACCCATTGCCCTCGAATCTTAAGGTTACTTATAGTGACGTGGATTTGAGGATTGTCGGTGCTGCTGAGGCAGGTAGGTTTATCAATCCGGATGAGTTGCCAATCATCCGGCCCGGTTTCAACACCTATACGCTGCCGGGTAATGACGATGGCTCTACTGGTTTGGTTAACATCGGCTTCCCGGCTAACTATTTTGGTATAGTGCGTTCTAATCTCTACGTTAATAACAACGGCAATATAACGTTTGATACGCCCTTGATGGCCTTCACGCCATTCGGTTTGACCACCAATATCGGCACTGCAATTATTGCGCCATTTTTTGCCGACGTCGATACGCGAGCAAGTAGTATAGTGAGCTATGGGCCAGGTAACGTAAATGGTCGGCCTGCCTTTGGCGTTAACTGGATTAATGTCGGCTATTTCTTTATGAACATCGATAAGCTCAACAGCTTCCAGTTAATTCTGATTGACCGCTCCGACCGTGCATTAGGTGATTTTGACATTGAGCTCAACTACGGGGCGGTAAATTGGGAGACCGGCGATGCAAGCGGCGGTATCAACGGGTTTGGCGGATTCTCGGCCCATGCGGGCTTCTCCAACGGCACCGGCCTTGCCGGCACATTCTATGAGTTCCCGGGCTCGGGTGTCCCAGGGTCATTCCTTGATAGCAGCTCAACCGGTCTGGTGCACGATAGCCGCAACAGCTCGGTCCTCGGACGCTACATCTTTTCCGTCAGGGGTGGGACACTTGATGTAGCGTATGGCGTCCCCATTTATGTTGAAGAAGGCTGCAGGCTCGAAGGTTGGGAGCCTAACGACCCCAATTTCCCGTTAGACCCGAATGCTCCCGCTCCTCCGTGGCTTCCGAACACCTACAATATCCACGATGACCCGAACTTTGTGCCGGGGCCTCTGGGTGAGTATTACTTAAGTCAAATTGGTGCCGGGCACCTGCAGTTAATCGATAGCAGTTGCATCGATATGGGAAGTAAGCTGGCAGGCGCCCTCGGTATGGACAAATTAACTACCAGGACTGACCTCCGTCCTGACGCCAAGATTGTTGACCTCGGTTATCACTACCCGCTGAGAGGGCCAAAGTGCAAGTTAGTCCTTATTGTGGTTGGTTCGGGCACGGTGGTAGCTGACCCGAATGGGTGGTTAGACCCCAATAATCCATTATATAACCCCAGTAATAACGTATATACGTACAAACAATATAAAAACGCCATAGTGAAATTGACGGCGATACCCGCGGAAGGTTACCGTGTAAAGAGCTGGAACGGCACGGATAACGACCCATCCTGGAATAGAAACACCAATATGGTGACACTGGATGGTGATAAGGTTGTGCGTGTCGAGTTTGAAAAGGCGATTACGGATAATATATTTGTTCCGGCTGAATACCCGACAATTGAGGAGGCGATAGCCACTGCCGGGCAAGGCGACACCAATATTATCGTAAATAGAGGAATCCACTATGTAAATGACCCGGATGGTATCGACTTCCAGGGTAAGAGCATTACTTTGATGTCAACCGACCCGGAAGACCCGAACGTCGTGGCGACCACGATTATCGATGCGCAGGGCAGCGTATCCTATCCAAAGAGGGCATTTCATTTCCATAGCGGCGAAGACCCCAATGCAGTCATTACGGGGTTAACGATACGGAACGGTTATATACGGGGTCCCCTCGGCCAAGCCGGTCGGTTCGGCGTTATTCAGCCCGACCCCTACGAGGTAGTGGCTCCTCTACTCTGGCCACCCCCGGATGCACGGCCACGGGCTGAACGCGGTACCAATGCAACTGGCAGCGCTTATGGCGGCGGGATTCTCTGCGAAAACGGCAGCTCCCCAACCTTCAGGAATTGTGTAATAACGAACTGTATAGTCACAGGGGCTCATGGCGGTGCCGGCGCCAACGGCTGGTCCACAACTCCGTCGCCGCCGTGGCCAGGCCAGTGGTCGTATATAGTTCCGGGCCAGACTGAGATACGGCAAACCAATGACGGCCAGTGGGGTGGCATTGGTGCTGATGGCTCCGGCAACGGCTATGGCGGTGCGATGGCGTGCCTGAATGGCAGCAAGCCGATTCTCATCGGCTGTACGCTGAGAGACAACTCCGCATTGGGTGGGATTGGCGGCAACGGTGGTAACGGTGGTAACAGCGGCGGCGGATATGAAAGCTGGGGCGGCGACGGCGGGGTTGCTCTCGGTGATGGGCGCGGTGGGGCGATATATTGCGACAATCAAAGCCTTCCCATCATAAGGGATTGCAATTTCATCAATAACATTGCCAGGACAGGCCCCAGCGGGAACGGTGGCGCCAGAGGGACCGGCAACCAACTGCCTGTGCCTTATGGACCTGCAGATGCTGGCATTCCTGGTGTCATCATTTCTGCGGGCCGCCTCGGTGGCGGTGCAGTGTATTACGCTGCCCAGACAGGTGCGGATATTGCCTACTCTAACTTCACCGGCAACCAGGCCTTCGAGGGGTATATCGGTATTGATATATACGGCAACATTGGTGCGATTAACGTAGATGCCAAAGGCGCCGCTGTTTACGTTGAGCCTGCTAATACGGCAAACATCGTGAACTGCCGGTTTAATGAAAACCTTGGTGGTGCGGTGTTTGTAGAATCCAGAAGTATTGTAGATGTCAACAACTGTCTATTCAAAGATAACCGAATAACGAGTCGAAGTTTTGCATCTGGTTATTATGGTCCGATTGACTATGAAACAGGCGGCGGCGCTATTTACATTGGTCCTGATTGTAATGGTGTGAGCATCCGGGATACCAGCTTCTACGGGAACTCGGCCTTCTATGATGGCGGTGCGGTTAACTGCACAAGTGATGCCAACTTCATAAACTGCGCATTCGGCGGAAATGAAGCCAGCCGCAATGGCGGTGCGATAGATGCATTTTATAATCACGTTACCGACCCCAATATAATTACAACGCTAGAGCTAAACTTTGAAACCTGCAGCTTCGCCGGCAATAGGGCTACCGAAGGCATAAACGGATGGGGCGGTGCCGTGCACTTCCAGGATTTCAACGCTCTGTTCACGAATTGTTACTTCTTGAATAATACGGCCAGGAACGGCGGGGCGTTATTCCTGTCGAGCGGAACCGTCAATATGATTGGCGGGATTATGCACGGAAATAAGGCCATAGGCGGCAGCGGTATAGATATGAACAGAGGTGTTTCGTATGCTCCTTACTATTATTTAGGTGGGCCTGGCGGCAATTGGGGTTTTGTAGGTTATGGTTCTTACTATTATACTCCTTACTCTTATGGTGCTTTCTACAACGTTTATTACGGAGTGGGCGAGCTGCCGGATATGAGCACCTGCGTTGATATCGGCGGCGGCGCTGTCCTTGCCGATACGCACGGAAGAATCGAAAACTTCACGATTACCGATAACGTTGTCGAGGGTCTCCACGGCTCCGGCGGCGCAATCAATTTCTTCGGCGGATATGTTGACCACGTGCTGAAGAACTGTCTGATAACGGGCAACTCGGCAAGCGTTGAAGGCGGTGCTATTTCGGCGAATTCGTTTGCGACACCGCAAATCCAGAATTGCACATTCGGTAACAACGATGCGGGAGACTTAGGTGGTGCGATATTCTGTGATTGGAGCTCTGCACCGGTAGTAAGTGACTCCATATTCCAAAGCTGCAACAGCCACGCAATAGCAGAGGAGGACTTTGGGGACGCAATCGTAAGATATTGTTTATTCCACAACAACCAGAATGGTGATTACGGGGTTTATGATAATGTTACCCAGAAGACCAGCACCCTTGCCGGTCGTGACCTTGATGTTACAAACATTGCCGGCGACCCACTGTTTGTATCGGGGCCGTTAGACCCATGTGATGGCTATTATCTCAGTCAAACGCCATACCAGTCTCGTAATAGCCCTGCCTTTAACTACGGCAGCACCCAGGCTCGCAATCTCGGGATGGATAAATATACTACGTGCACCAGTGGCGTCACAGATACGGGAATCGTTGACATCGGTTACCACTATGCTGACCACAGGGCGCTTCCGCGGTTTAACTTGACGGCTACCGTGATAGGAGGCCACGGCAGGGTCGAACCCACCAGCGGCACTTACTACGCCGGCATGCTGGTACCAATAACTGCCATTCCAGAGGCAGGTTACCGCGTTGCAGGATGGGCTGGAACCCTCGATGATACCTCAAGAGCTCGCGCTAATGCTATTGTCATGAGTTCTGACAGGGACATTGCTGTCTGGTTTGACCAACTGCGGACCATCGTCGTTGGGAGTGACCCAAATTACACCTCGATTCAGCATGCAATAGATGCGGCGGTGGCTGGTGATGTTGTTATCATCCCGACAGGTACATATACGCCGGCTTATCCATTTATGGGCATCAGGATTATCAGGGTTAACAAAGGTATTACCCTTACCAGCACTAATCCTGACGACCCTGCCTGCGTTAGTGCGACGGTTTTGAGCACCTATCGTATAGTTGTTACTACCCTGGGCTCCGAGGCGATAATTGAAGGCATTACCATTCGGAGCGGCGGGATAGATATTTATTCCTGCTCGCCAACGGTGCGGAACTGCATCTTTACTGAATGCAACATACAGGGTGCAGACGGAGGAAATCCTACGGTAATACCTGATGACGGTCAGAACGGTGATGGCCTTGTCGGTGGTGCAATGGTAATTTATAACGGCTCGCCTGCCGTCCAGAACTGCAGCTTTACGGACTGCTCGGTTACGGGCGGAGACGGAGGACCGGGCGATAATGGTGTTGCTGCACATCCTGTCGGGTTTGACGGCGGCTGGGCGGGATGGGCTTATGGAGGGGCTGCATATATCGGATACAGCAGCAATCCGACATTTACAGACTGCAATTTTGTGAACTGCTATGCCCTGGGTGGCAACGGTGGTAACGCCGGCAACGGCACTAATGCTGCCCCCGGCGGAAGGGGTGGTAACTGGGAATGGGCTCCTTCGATTGAAACTGGGCCGTTCACCTATCCTTACTGGTCGTGGTGGGATGGCTGGCAGTACGCTCCATACGAGGCCGACGGCTCTCCTAGGACGTATACGACGAACTACGGGTATTTTAAGGATTATTGGAGATACAGCGGTTACGGCGGCGCTGTATATATTGAGGCCGACAGTGCGCCGAAGTTTATTAACTGTTTGTTCAGGGACAACCGGACCTACGGCGGCGTTTGCGGCATAGGTGGTGTGCCTGTCATAGAGTCTCAGGTTCCAGATAGAAACCTCGATATCGAGAACTTCGGCGGCACAATTTATGCCTGCAATGGTAGTAACCCAGAGTTTGTGAACTGCACTATCACCAATAGTTCAGCCGATACCAATACCGTTACTATTCCTGATGATATTATGGTCAGCTATGGTGGTGCTGTTGCTTTCGAGGATGACTGTGGGCCGAAGTTCACAAACTGCACCATTACCGACAGCAATGCCTGCATTGGCGGTGCGATGTACTGGTCTAACTCGACAGTGACAATTGTCGATTGTAATATCGCAGGCAGCAACGCCTACCACGGTGGAGGTTTGTATTCTGTAGATTCGACAGGGATAATTACAGGTTCAATTATCACGCGGAACCGCGCGGTTCGTGAGCTGGTGCCGGAACCCAATGACCCCAATGCACCTATACCGTTCGACACAGGTATAATATTCGGACAGGGCGGCGGTTATTATTGCCTGTCATCAATAGTTGATATTACCGACAGCATCTTCACTGACAACGTGGCAACCGGCTCGGGCGGCGCCATTTACTACGGCGGCAGCGACCAGCAGTTGGCCTTTGCGCCTTTGCTCCATAACTGTTTGATAACAGGCAACATCGCCGCTCGTGATGGCGGCGGCATATCGGTAAACTGGGGCGCAGAACCGACAATCTCCGACTGCACGATAGCCGATAATGAGGTCACCGGTGCTATAGGATATGGTGGAGGTCTGTATTGCTCTTACGATAGCAACGCCACAGTTGTTGACTCAATCATCTGGGGTAATATTGGTATGGATGGTTCCCAGATTGCGGTGGGAAGCGGTGACAAATATGGACCGAGGCCATCGAGGGTAAATGTTACATATAGCGACGTTCAGCCGGAGCCGGACCCCAATTTAATTCAGCGGCCAACGAAGCTCGATGTCGTTTTCTGCATAGACACAACCGCCAGTATGTGGGATGACATCGACGCCGTTAAAGTTGCGGCTACGGAAATCATCAATCAGATTGCGGCAAAAAGTCCAGATTTCAGGATTGCTGTGGTGGACTATCGTGATTTTCCGCGAGTGCCTTATGGTGACCCGAATATAGATTATCCATATCACGATGCTCTGGGCTTTGAGACCAATCCGGCAATGGTACGGGCGGGTATCAATTCGTTGAATCTGGGCTTCGGTTTGGACTGGAGAGAATCGGTTTACTCGGCATTGATGCATTGTATTGACGGCAGCTCATTTGGAGGCTGGCGCAGTGGTTCGGATGTAAGCAGGATAATTATTCTTATTGGAGATGCCCCGCCGCACGACCCCGAACCTACTACGGGATATAGACTTGCCGATGTTGTTGCGGCGGCTATGGCAGGAGAGCCGAAGAACATATTTGCAATACCGGTTGATGGCAATCCTATCACAACGGCATATTTTAGCGGTTTGGCTGAGGGTACAGGAGGCGCAATAATCGAGGCAGCTAATGCCGCTGAGGTGGTTGACGCGGTTATGGGCGCGATACAGTTGATTGGCAAGCCGCCGAAATCTATCTACGTAGAGAATGGCTGCACACTCGATTGGTGGAATGCCGACAGTAACAGTTGGGACCCTGCCAGTCATAATATCGACGAAGACCCGCTGTTCGTTGCCAATTATTACTTAAGTCAGACGGCTTCCGGTCAATTGGTTAACAGCTCCTGCGTTGATGTTGGAAGTGCTGATGTAAATGACCCCGATGTCAGGCTGAGCACATATACAACCAGAACCGATGGTGTCAATGACGCTGGTATCGTCAATATGGGTTACCACCACACCGCTGGGCTTACCGGGTACCGCTTGACTGTTACTGTAATCGAAGACCCAAATGACCACCGTATCCACGGCTACGTCAATCCGAATAATGTTGTAGTCTATGAGGGTTACGGTAGCAACGTAGTGACCCTTACTGCAGTTCCGGATGTCGGCTACAAAGTGAAGAAATGGACGGGCACCGATAACGATACGTCCGTTAACCGTATCAATACGGTTACTATGACCAGAGACAAAGACGTCGCCATTGAGTTTGAGCCGGCTCCTCTATATCGTTTCACTGCGTACGTAATTGACAGGGGCAATGGTCCGCACGGCATAGTCGAGCCAAACAGCGGCTCATTCTATGATGGCGAGACGATAACCCTGACCGCAGCGCCCGACCCCAACTACCAGGTCAGGGCCTGGTATGGAACCGATAACGATGCGTCAAAAGAACCGAATAATACCGTAACAATCCGTGGTTCTAACGCCTTTGTGGCGGTCGAATTTGGCTTGTCCGGTCAAGGCATCATCAATCTATACACTGCCAGCGGTGCTCTCGACCGCCGCAGCCCCTTCCTGACGATACAAGCTGCCATTAACGCAGCGGGAAGTAACTATTCGGTTGTGGTCTCTGATGGTATCTATACCGGTGCAGGTAACTACAACATTGACCTTAAGGCAGGTTTGGATCCGAATGTTTTCAGACCGATAACGGTCCGAAGTGAAAACGGTCCGAACGACTGCATCATTGACTGTCAAGGATTAGGCCGAGCCTTTATATTCGATGCCAATGAAGACCCGAACTATGTTGTCGATGGCTTTACCATTACCGGTGGTTTTGCCGGATTCGGCGGTGCGATGCTAATCGATAGCGCGTCGCCGCTAATAACTAATTGCAAGATTATTAACAATAGAGCCACAGGTGACGGCGGTGCAATTTATTGCACAAACGCCTCGCCAAGAATCACCAATACCGAAATAAGCAGCAACACTGCGGGTGGGTTCGGTGGAGGCATCTATTGTCAAAACACTTCTGCTCCCAGAATTATCAACTGTCTGATTACGCTCAACACATCGGGTGATATTGGCGGCTCGATATACCTGTATAACTCACCTGCCATCATTACGCTGTGCACAATCGCCTACAATGACGGTCTGGATTACGGTGACGGCGGTCTATACCCCAATCCAAAGGGCGGAATTTGCTGTCGTGACTCTACCCCGACGATAACTAACTGTATCATAGGCCGCAGCGGCGGCATGTGGGGCGTATGGGGAGATCTGTTCAGCGCCGGTGACGACCTTTATAATTGCACGGCAACATATTCGTGCATCGAGAATAGCGATGATGGCGACGGTAACATAGATGGTGACCCGCTATGGACAAGCGGACCTCTGGGTAATTTCTACCTGAGTCAGATAATGTCCGGTCAGGCCCAAACCAGCCCCTGTATCAACGCCGGTGAACAATACGTTCTTGCAAACCTCCAGGCTGCATATAATTTGGGCGCCATAACAACAAGCATTATGAACTACCCTGACGTCGGTTACGCGGATATGGGTTATCACTATCGGTTCTTTACGGGGCCGCCTATCCAATACAAACTGGAGATATTTGTTGTCGGTCACGGCACGGTTGAGCCCAATCAGTGGCCGGAAGTTAATTATTATGCCCCCGGGACGTTGGTCAGCCTCAAGGCAATACCTGACCCGAACTATCGTGTCCGCAGGTGGACCGGCACCGACAACGATACCTCAGCTAGTATGCTTAACAGCGTCACGATGTATAGCAACAGAACCGTTACAGTCGAATTTGAGCCGGCTGTCAAACGTATTTTGAACGTGTCCACTGATGGTCGATACACCTATATGGGGCTCCAGCAGGCGATAGATGACGCCAGAGAAGGCGATATGGTTGTCCTGCACAGCGGCAGGTACGCGGGCACCGGTTTTACGGTTATGGGCAAAAACATTACAATTACCGGCACCAACCCTGATGACCCGAACGTTGTAGCATCTACAGTCATAGATTGCACGGGCGAGATTCAAGGCGGCATCCATCTAATCGGTGCTCCTGGCGGCAGGTGCGTGCTGAACGGTATTACGATAATGAACTCGCACCCCGGGACGATAGATTCTCCTGGCCCACAAGGTGATGGTGCTCGTGGTATCGATGGCGCTGATAGTTTACCTTACGCTTATATGGAGACGGCAGAGGGAGCTTTCACGGGCACCGGGTATATCTATAGCGACTCCGCCCTTACTGTCATTGGTAATCATATCGTATCGAACTGTATTATCACAAACTGCTCTGTTAGTGGGGGCGATGCCAGCGGGGGTAATCAGGGCGCGGACGACCAGGACGGCGGAAATGGTGGTAACGGTGGTAGCGCCGGGGCCGCAGGTATTTATATTGGTGATGTTTTCGAGTATTACTACGACTATCCCGAGGATATGAACGACCCGAACTGGTGGGAATACTACGAACCAGTGTTACTAAGATGGGGAAGCAGCCCGACCGTCAGGAATTGCATAATTAATAACTGTGTGGCAACAGCCGGTAACGGTGGCAACGGTGCGACCGGCGGCGCCAGGGCCAGCGGTGGTAATGGCGGTGTGTCGGGTCGGGCTATGGGTGGCGGTATATACTGCGATGTTGGAACAAACCCGACCTTTATAAACTGCATTGTTACTAACTGCCAGGTTGTCAGCGGCAATGGCGGCAACGGCGGCAACGGCGGCGCGGAGGCTGGAGCGGGTGGCTTCGGCGGATTAACATACGCCGACCCCTGCCAGCCCGACCCGGAGCTGTTCAGTGCGTATGGTGCTGGTGTGTATTGCGGTATGATGTCCAAGCCTGCCTTCATTGACTGCGTGCTTGGTAACAACGTTTCCGACGGCAGCGTGAGTGGTGTTGGCGGCTTTAGCGTGCCCAGCGGTGTTCAGCGGCAGCCGCGGAGGAACTATGACATCCCCAGCTATGGTGCCGGTATTTATTGTGATAGCGGCTGCTCGGCAGCATTCGAAAACTGCACTATGGAAAATAACCGGACTACCTACCATAATGGTGTCTATAGTGGCTACGGCGGCGGAGTATGCTTCGATGGCAGCAAGGCCGACTATAGCTATGAAGACTACTATCTTACGTATCCTTACAGTTATGGTTACTCCTATTATCTGTACTACTTGCTCGATGGCAACACGCCAGGTCCTGTCTCGGCCATACTTACTGATTGCATCATAGCTAACAATTCCGCATCTGTCGGCGGCGGCCTTTACGGAGTCGCATCAACCTTGAATATTGTGGACTGCAATTTAACGGGTAATTCATCTTATGTTGGCGGCGGCCTGTGCGCCACTGATAGCACGGCTACTATTTGCGGGTGTGCCGTTCAACGCAATATCGCTTCTCCTGCGGCTGACCCCAACCTGCCTCCTAATGACCCTAATAGCATGTTCAGATTCGGTGCCGGTGCTGGTATCTACTGTTTCTCTACCGATACTGTAATCCGAGATTGTGACATCGCACATAATATCGCCTCTGGCTCTGGCGGCGGTGTGTATCTATTTGGAGAATCGAATTCGCCGAAGATTGTAAACTGTCTGGTAACCAACAATTTAGCCGGCAGAGACGGCGGCGGCGTTTCTGTCAATTGGTATGCCGAGCCGAACATCGCAAACTGCACCTTCGTTGGCAACGCCGCCACAGGCAGCTTCGGCAGCAGCACAGGGGTCGGCGGTGGCTTATACTCCTCTTACGGGAGCAGCTGCATAGTTCGCGACTGCATCTTCTGGAACAACTATGCACTGAAAGGGGATGGGATTGCAGTGGGAACCGGCTTCGAGTATGATATGAGACCCGCAAAGCTTACCGTTAAGTATAGCGATGTTAAGGGCGGTCGGCCCGGCATCCAGGTGGACAATGGATGCACGCTGCTGCCTAATGCTAATGACTGGCTGCTCAAGGGCCCAGGCAAGGGTAACAACATCGACACAGACCCGCTGTTCGTAGCTGGTATGTTTGGTGATTATTATCTCAGTCAAACTGATGTCGGTGACCCTAATCAGACAAAGACAAGCCCGTGTGTTGATGTCGGTAGTGACTACGCAAATAATCTGGGCATGATTAGATACACTGACCCAACCGGCGAGATAATCGGCTACACTACCCGCACCGATGGAGAGCTTGAGCGTGGTGTAGTTGATATGGGCTACCACTACAGGACGGTGGAGCCGTGCAGGTTCTGCGACCTGGTTTATGACGGCGTCATCAACTTCTATGACTTTGCAAAACTTGCTTCGAGCTGGCTGCATCAGGGTTGTTCCGACGCCGATGGCTGGTGCCACGGCGCAGATGTTACGTTCGACAGGTCTGTTGGTATCGAGGACCTGGCCTTCTTTGCCGAATGCTGGCTGGTTGCAGATACTGAAGCGCCCATTCCTGACCCGAGTGAGTGGGAGATTGAACCTTATTTGGTCTCATCATCGTCAATAAAGATGATTGCTCGAACTGCCTTTGATGCCTGGGGGTGGGATGTTGAATACTACTTTGACTGCGTTTATGGCAGCTGCCACGATAGTGTCTGGCAGAAGAGCGTGACATATCAGGATACGGGTCTGAAGACCGACACCAGGTACGGCTACAGGGTAAAGGCCCGCGACGAGATAGGCAACGAAACTGAGTGGTCCGTCATCCGCTATGCCGGTGTGCTGGATACCACGCCGCCGGCGCCTGCTCCCACCTGGGCAGTGGCGCCTTATCCGCTGCCTGATCCGCTCGGGCAGACCCAGATTGCGATGGTAGCCACCACTGCTTATGATGATAGCGGGGTGACTTATGGCTTCTGGAATGTGACGAATGACCCGGCTGGTAATAACGTCGTCTGGCAGCCCGGCCAGCAATTTATAGACGTGAACCTCGACCCCAACACTACATACGGCTACAGAGTCATGGCCAGAGACAACTCGGTCAATAAGAACGAGACAGCGTGGTCAGTGAAGGCTTATGCAACTACCCTGCCGGCGCCTGACATTACTCCGCCGACGCCTGACCCCGCCGCGTGGGACCTGACTACGGATGCAAACGGCTACAACGGCAGACCCCTGAAATTCAATAGAGGTGGTGGGTCGCTGGATTACTGGGCCACAATGAGGGCGGTTCAGGCCGTGGACCCGAGCGGTGTTGAGTACAGGTTTGTATGCGATAACGACTTGAATTTTAGCAGCCAATGGCAGAGCCAGCCTGCAAATCCTACGCCGTGGATATATACTCGCCCGCTTGGTGGAGTGCACGTAGAAACTACGTGGTATGTCATTGTGCGAGACCGGTACGGTAACGAGACCGTACGTTCGGAGACGTGGCCGGCGCATCTGCGGGCCCCTCCATAGTTTACACCAACCCCTGCCGCGCGTTCTGGCCCACTGTGGCCAGCATTGCTGCCTTAAATAGTAGTTGCAGAATAAAAAGCAAGGCAGTCTGCAACTCCTCTCTTACCCAATCATAAAATAATTCTGCTCTTGCAGTTAGATGACACTGCATGCCGATTATCACCAACACTTTTGCAAGATTTTCAAAGAAAATTGTCAACATTTCCCTACCTGCAAACGCCTCATAATTAGAACGTAGGGATATATCGTTCCTGGTTTTTCGACTAAAAAACGAAGCTTGTAGATAGAAACGTTGGTCAGTGCACATAAGTACAATCAAGTTAAAAGAAAGGGGTGGTGCCAATGAAAAATAAAAAGACAAGGTAAGTCGATTGTATTGTTTAAGTTACAGAAATAAAATCAAAAAAGGAAGGAGTCCAAAAATGAACCGGGTAAAAATTCACAATTTAGCAGTTTGTATATTGATTTTCATTGCGGTGTCATTTGGCCCCATTGATTCGGCGTCAGCAAATATATTCACGGATCCAAATCTCGTTGGATACTGGCAATTTGATGCAGATGCAAATGATAGCTCACAGTACGGAAATGACGGCACCCTGGCAGGTAATGCAGCAGCCAGTAACTCTGTTCTGGTTCTCGATGGCGATGGTGACTACGTCGATATACCTAATGACGTTACTTTGACCTTCGATGACAAAATCAGTATTAGTATTTGGGCAAAATGGGATACCCTTTCGGGTTGGAGAAATTTGGTTCATGGAACAACCACTGGTTCGTGGAACCAAGCTTATTGGCTGGTAACTTCTTCACCTGAATATATGAGGTGGGAAATAGGAGCGACTTACAGCGATTTTAACCCAGGCCCATTGCAGACTAATGAGTGGTATCATATTGTTGCAACTTATGACGGCTCTACCGCCAAAGTTTACGTCAATAGTGTTCAGAAGACAAGCTTTAGCAAAACAGGAAACATAACCGCCGAAAACGGTGTCTGCCTTGGCATGACCGGCAACGGCTTCTTCCCCTTCGACGGCTCGCTCGATGATGTCATGATTTTCGACAGGGCCCTTCAGCCCTGGGAGGTCCGCCAGCTTTATAACCAGGCCAATAAAAGATACGGATACTTCTCAGAGCTTGTCGAAACGGATGTGCTTAAAGGGACAGACTGCAATGCAACCGGAGAAGATGCTATAGCATTAGGATACCATAGCACGGCAAGCGGAGAACAGAGCTTCGCGATGGGAGGCCCGGCGACGGCAAGTGGTGGGTCTAGTATAGCACTTGGATGGGAAACAGAAGCTAATGATATTTGTTGTGTAGCAATTGGGAGCAACTGGACGACGGCAAGCAATGAGTGGGCTACAGCGATAGGAACTGGTGCAACTGCGTCGGGAGCAGCAAGCGTCTCTATTGGAACATATACAAAAGCGAGTGGATGGTCCAGCCTGGCGATGGGAGATGCAACAACCGCAAGCGGACATCAATGCACAGCTTTTGGCTACTATTCTACAAATGACATCAGCGAAAGTTTTGCAGTAGGATACGGCACTGGGCCTGACGATCGTAAGGTTGATTTCAGAGTCAGAAGTGGCCAGGTGAATGTTTATGGTAATTTAGATGTTTCACAAAAGGTAACAATGGCAACATTGGTGCTTCCGGTGAAAACAGCGACAGGCGACCCTGCAAATCCGGTTGAAGGACAGATATATGTGAATACATACGATAACAAGGTAAGAGTTTATGCCGATGGCGCCTGGCGAAACCTGGCTACGTGGTAAAACTATAAAAAAGTAAAGTCAAAGGCAAATTTTTTTAACAGGGGAAAAAGCTGTCTCTGTGGTTTTTCTATCTCTTTATAGGGTAGTAGATAAATCTTCTAAGTAAGTTTGCTCGATAGAAACTGCAAAGGCAGTTTTTTTCTACCTATCTTTTTTGATTATTTTCCCTTTAATGCCTGGTAGCCGAAGTGCATAAGCAAATGGTCGAGTATCACCATAGCCGTATAGTTTTCGGCGACGGGCCATATCCGAGCGACAATCGTTGGGTCGCGTCTGGTAATGGCAGCAAGCGGCTTATTTTCGAGTGTGTATTTGTCGATTGTCCTCTGTGGTTTGGCGATTGTAGGCGTGGGCTTGATGGTCAGCCGGAGGATAATTGGTTGGCCGGTAGAGAGGCCGCCCGTAATCCCGCCGGCGTTATTTGACTCGAAGATGACTTTGCCTTGTTCGCCGTGCATCTGGTCGTTATCCTGGCTGCCGGTCATATCTTTGACGGCAAAGCCGGCGCCAATCTCGACGCCCTTGACGGCCCCGATGCCTAACATTCTGCCTAATTCGGCATCTAACTTGTAGAAGACCGGCTCGCCGAGACCTACCGGAACGCCCGTTACAATCACTTCGACTATGCCACCGGACGAATCGCCTTTGGCAGCGATGCGGTTGCACGCCTCGACCATTGCCTGGGCGGCATCTATATCGGGAGAGTTTAGTATCGGGTGGACGCCGTATTTGGTTCGAATATCAGCGGCAGGAAATTTCGGGGCCTTGTTGCGGATGGCATCGATTTCCTTTTCAATCCCGGCGAGGATGCGGGTCTTTTCCAGAAATCTCATATCCATCGTGATGCGGCCTTTGACGTAAATTTCCTGATAGAACGGGTCGAGGTCGCGGCGCATCTTTTTGTAATTGTTTGTGTAGTTAAAGGAGCGGTCGTGGGAGAGGTCGGGACATCGGACGCCGGCGATTTCCTTTACATAAGCGAACACTTCGATGCCGCATTTTTTCAGGACTTTCTTGGCGACATATCCGGCAGCCACGATAGTGGATGTATAGCGTCCGCTAAAGAAGCCGGCACCGATGGCATCATCATCCGGGCCGTATTTTATGAAGGAGGCGTAGGATGCGTGACCCGGGCGGGGTGTGCGGTTCGTGTCCTGGTATTGCTTGATGTGAGCGAAATCGCGGTCTAAGTTGGGAATCAGAATCGAAATGGGCGTGCCGTTAGTATGGTTTTTATTTGCAGCATTTTCGATGGTATCGGCGGCGTTCAGGCCGGAATAGATAATCGGCAGGTCCGGCTCCTTTCGTGGGCTGGATAATTCGTCTGCACCAGGCTTTCGCAAAAGTAAGTCTCCGTAAATCTCCTGCTCGGTCAGAAACATACCCGGCGGAACGCCCTGTATGACAGCCGTGAGGCCTTCCTGATAAGAGCCGCCGGCAACCGTTACCTGAAACAAGCGTCCAATGTGACAACCTAACATTTTATCTGCTCTCCTAAAATCAGCTCTCAGTGTTTTTTAGTGAATAGTGGTTAGTGAATAGTCGTTGGAATTTGGGTTCCCGCTCCCCGCCTTCGCGGGGACAAGTTTAGCGGCAATGACATAGTATGCAGGAGTGACATAGCACATTCACTAACTCACTATTTCCATTCTGGCGCCGAGGGTTTTCATCAATTCCACATAATCGGGGAACGTGACACTCATTGCCTCGGCAGTATCAATGGTTATTTGCTTGTCGAGGCCCAATCCCGCCAGCGACAGAGCCATCACGATTCGATGGTCACTTCTGCCGTCAAGAACTAAACCCCCCGTGAAACGGGGGGCTAAATATTTAGCCCCGCCTTTTAGGCGGGGTTCACAACCGCCGCGTATTATAAGGCCATCAGGTAATTCTTCAACATCGACGTTCATTTTTTTCAGCTCTTCGGCCATACATTTGATTCGGTCGGTCTCTTTGCTTCTTGCCTGGGGGACGTTTAAGAGCTTGGTTGTTCCTTGTGCGAAGGCGGCGGTAACGGCCAGAGCAGGCAGGGCGTCCGGCGTTTGGTTCATATCTATTTCAACACCTTTAAGCGGGGCGGCTTTGACCGTTATTGAATCTGGCCCGATGCTGATATCGGCCCCCATTGCCTTTAGGTAATCGACCACCGCTTTATCCGGCTGACTGTCTGAGAAATCCAGCCCGAGCAAGGTTACCTGGTCGCCGAATAACGCAGCGGCGCATAAAAAGAATGTGGCGCTGGAAAAATCAGCAGGAACTACATCATCGAAGGGCTTGTAACTCTGGTTGGCTTTGATTTTGAATTTGCGAAACTGGTGGTTTTCGTATTCTATTTGCTGTTTGTCTAACCAGTCGAGGGTCATTTGCACGTAGCCGGGCTCGTTGAGCAAAGTAACATCTATTTCGGTATCTTTAGCTGCAAGGGGGGTGCACAAAAGCAGGCTGGATAGATACTGGCTTGTAAATGCAGCGATGGCGGTTTTTCCGCCTACGAGTTTTCCTGTTACCTCGACAGGGGCCTTGCCGTTGTTTTTAAGACTTGTGCATTTTGCTCCCAGGTGGCCGAGGGAATCCATTAAGGGGCCGATGGGACGGGCCTGGATTTGCTCATCGCCGGTGAAGGTTGTGGTCTGGCCGGGCGGTGCGAGGGCGGCTGAACCCATCGCGACACGCAATGTCGTGCCGGAGTTAAGGACATCGACGATTTCTTTTGGGGGTGTAATCCTGCCGCCTGTGCCGGCGACTTTCCAGCATTCTGGGTCGGATGTGTCGATATGGACACCCAGAGCACGGTAGCAGTTGACCGCCGCTTTCGTATCCTCTGAGGCGAGCGGGCTGCGGATGATACTGTGGCCGGCGGCTAACGAGGCAATCGCGACGGCGCGGATGGTATGAGATTTGGAAGCCGGAATCGCCACGGTACCTTTGAGTCGAGATTTTAGCACAATCAATTTCATAGTCGTATTGCGTATTAGTGCTGCATTTTTACCAGAAATCGTGGGAAATTGAAAGAAGATTTTCGCCAGCATTTTCAGGTTCTATTATAGAAGCACGGTCCGAATGCTCAATCATAATATGTGGTGATCCGGATGGTTTTCTTGCCATATTCTGTCAGCACGACCCATTCTTTTTCGGGGTCGAAGTTGGAGTAAGGTTTGCCGTCAATTTCGCAGCGGGTTATTTTTTTGCCTTCTGGGTGGCGGAAACGGGCAAAGATTTTTTTAGGTGGATTTCTCCGAGGTGGGTCGAGAGTCATAATGATTTTTCCTTTATCGACCATTGACTCGAACTTAACCGACATTGGGCCAAAATATGTGCAGGCATTTTCGACTCCAATTTTGTTTCCATCGGCCAGCCAGTAGCGTGGAATGGCTGCGCCGAGCACAAGCTGGTCACCTCTTTCCTGGATAAACATCATACGCAGCCAATAGGTTGAGTTGGCCTCATCCGAGGACTTATAGTGGTCGCCGGCCATTGTGCCCAGTTTGCGGACCCATTCGGTCATCATTCGCGTATCAGGAAAATAGCACATCGCAAAGCCATTAAAATATGTGCGGAGGAAGTGCTTAGGTTCATCCCGCAGCAGGTATGGAACCATCCAGAGGAGGTTCGGCTGGATTGAGACTCCGCCCCGGCTGAACCAGTGCTGTTCGAATTCCTCGCCGGTTAGAGGGAAGCCATACTGTTCGGAAATGCACAGGTTGTCCTCATAGTCTTTCATTATCCAGGTAGAGCGGCGGTCCCAGGGGTCGAGGACTCCACAGGCAACTATATGGATGGGGCCTTCGAGGGTTTCGGTTATCCAGCCGAATGTTCGGCCACGTCTGTGGACATCGGGCGGTATGTGAGGCACCCAACTGCCATCCCGCAATTGGACAACCGGCGTTCGCTTCATTGCCTCGGTAAATGCCTTAAGAATATCCTCACGATATGCGGCTGCTTCCTCCAACAGACGCTTGCCATCGGATAGACCAGCATCAGCGAGCGCGGCGGCAGCGTTTTGCATTCCCCACCAGGAATAGACATTTGTGGAGAGCCAGCAGCGCCAGTCCCTTATATCCTCCAGCGAACCAGCGGGCAGTAAGCCCTTTTCAATTGTCTGTATTGGTGAGCGTTCGGCATCAGCAATTGTGCGTTTTCGCTGCTGGATAATCCATTCGCAGCCCTTTATAATATTTGGTGCGGTCCGATTGAGCCAGTCAACATCTCGAGTGAACCAGTAGTGTTCGCCAAGGCACCAAAGGACAAATCCGTGGTGCTGGTTATAGCCGCCATCCTCATAGCCGCCGGCCCCATAGAACTGACCTTCTTTGCTTGAAAAATTACCTGGCAGACCTACCGTGCCCTGGTAGTGCAGCCAGGTTTCGAGGGCCTGTTCGGCACGCTTGTGGTATCCGCGGCGGTCGAGGTCGCTTATCATCATACACGATTCGTTGCTGAAGACGCCATATTTGAATGTGCCTACTTTGGCCATATAACGGTCGCTGGTTCCGACCTCTCGTTCGGTGTTGAGCAGAAGATGCGAGATGTGGGCCTTGTAAAAATCGTTGACCATCGGCTCGGGAGTAATAATCTGTGCATCTTCCTCGATACGCTTTCGCCAATACTCGCAGACATTTTTGAATGCTTTATCAAACTTGATAGTTTGCAGCTTCGCCCATTCTTTGGGTTCCGTCAGAGTTATGTATGGAATGGCGACATCGAGTATCCGTTCAGGTTTATCTGCGGTAAGTTTGGCACTGTAAGCTACCTTTTTACCCTGTTCCTTCAGTGAATCCGCCGGACTAACAAGCATTCGCAAACGCTTGGGCTGCGTGCCAGCGACAAAAATCAGGCCGTTATCAACGCTCAATTGTTCAGGGCCTTGCGTTGCAACCTCCAGGTCAAGTTTTGCTTCTCGCTCGGTGTTGCTGGTCCGTGACATCTCAAATCTGGCCAGCAGGACGAGAGTATCATCTGCGTAAATGTGGTTATCACCTTTCGGCACGCCATCAAAAGGAGCTACAAAAGCGGTCTGACGATAACGGACGCCATCACGCTCCAGCTGGGCCACAATCATTGGCAGACACCCATCGATAGTGCCCCGCTCGACCAGCCTTGCATCCTCCAGGCCGAACCTGTATTGGATTGAGTCACCATCATAAAGACAGCGTTTCGTATCCTTGCCGGGGGTGCGCGAGAGCCAGTAAGAGCGGCAGAATATGCTGCCATCAGGTTCTACGCCAAAGTGCTGCCTTCCTCCCTCGAAACCCAGCGGGATATAAAATGGCTCTTTCTGCGGCATATCCTTCCAGGCGTTTGGGAGTGTCTGCTCTGGAAGAGCCGAGACTGCTGTGTAGATGTTTCTGGCCTTGTTTTTCAGCCAGGATTGTTCGGCTGACTGATAGGTTGTATTGTCGCCGGCCTTGCGAATGATGACGCCGAAGTTGGGGATGAAGATGTGCCCGTGCTTGATTAAATCTGAGGCCGCGAAAGAAAAGCTCTCACAGGCAGTCCGCACGGTTACAATGGTCTCATCGAAAGAGTTATAGGCATTTGTCTTCGCAAATAGAATGCTGGCGCGGATACCATCCATTTCTTTTTCTACCTCTGACGTCCATTTATTTCCCGCGCCGATTTTGACCTCGCTACTTGCCGAAATCGGCTGAATTTGTTCGATTATGCCGTTGAATACTTCAAGTTGGCCATCCCAGGCCTGCTCTTGTTTGGCGGTTGCTCCCCATTCGACCTCAAACTGCAGCTTATTCCAGGTCGAATCTGTGTAAGCCTCAAATGCCTCTATTGCCGGAAGGGCTTTATCGCAGAGCAGCCGCAGCTTTAATGTCGAACGATAGGCGGCGGGAAAATCCTTTATATCCGGAAATTCCTTTGCATTGAGGGGGTTAAACGTGAAGGTGTATGTGGTGTCATTGACTTCGAGATTTGCATCGGCTTTTAGCCACTTGCCCTGAAACCAGTCGCCGACATTGAGCCAGCCGGAACTGCCGGCCCCGGAGGGCCTGTCACGAGGAATTCGTTGCTTGGGCCAGGTAGATTGCCAGTATTCCAGACCGAGGGATTGCGGCTGGGGAAGGGGGGTATTGTGATCGGCGAATATAACTATGATGCGGAAAATGTCACGGCAATCCTCCCAGATTACGCCGTAGTCCTTCCCATCTGCATCCCACTTTTTAAGCTCGCCAAACGGCACAACATTTACAGCCTCTCCCTGCTCCGCCGCCAAACAAACTGGTAATGGAAAAGAGAGACTGATTAAGAAAACCATATAGATAATCAGATATAGAGCTTGTTGTGATGTATGTACCTGTGTTTTGTTGTGGGCCGCGTCAGGTTTGGTATAATGATTCATTGGGATTTGCTCCTTTTTACAATAGGGCTATTGGGTGTCTGTTAGCCAGTATGTAGCGAAGTCCCGCAGGTCGTCAAGTGTTACTTTTCCGTTGCCAGTGAGGTCAGCACCGCCGCAGGTGCCGCAGCCTGTGGCAAGCCAGTGTGCGGCAAAGATAGCAAAGTCGGCCAGGTTTGTGTCGGTATCGAGGTCTAATTGGCCGAGCGAGATGGGACGCAGGAGCGCTACGCCGATAGCGTCTTCGCCGCGGCCGCAGTAGAACAAATACGACGTGCCGTCGATATCCTCGAAGATGTATGGGTCGCGCAACTGGTTGACGTTCTCCGGTGCAGTGCTGCCCTGGGAGTTGGTTGGAGTGATGTCACCACCCTCCCAGTGAAGCTCAGCCTGGAGAATTTCTCTGGGCGGGAATGTTGAATCCCAGAGTTCGTAGTCGCTCGTGCTTAGGTCGATTGTTGACATCATAATTCGTTCGGGGCAGTCGCCGATACGGGTGTAGAACACCTGCAGCGTGTCACCGACCAGTCGCATGGTAAAGTGGCGCACTCGCAGGGGACGGTCGGAGACCCCCGAAAAGTTAGCATCATCGATATCGTTCTGGAAGGGGCTGTCAGAACGTTGTATCCACAGGTCGTTGCGGAAGTCGAAGCCGTCAGGCGATTTCCAGGGATTGTTTGGGTCCGGCGCCTTGAAGAGATAGCCGCTGTTCGAGGTGGCGTATAGATTACCTTTGTATCCAAAGACGCGGAAGTAGAACCGCCCTAAAATCACAGGTTTGATACAGTCGTGGAAATCTAAACCGTAGTTCGATGCGGCAACGAGGCTCTTCTGGCCCAAGCTTGCGCCATTGACCTTGACCTCTCCGGCGTGAAAGTACATTATGATTTTCTGGTTCTCATCGTCCACAAACACATCGGGCGAGGCGATATGGTTGTAAAGGGTGATGCCATTGTCGAGGTAAATTTTGTCGTAGCTGCCCAGGTCGAGTACGCCTCGGTTGCCTATTGGTACTGCGGAGCCGACCTGATACAGGTGCCAGGGACCCTCGATGTGTGTTGACCAGGCCAGGCGGATGTAGTTACCTGCGTGATGGCCGAAGTACATATAGTAAATGGCATTGGGGTCAGCTCGATTTTCGGGCGCAATCCAGTCCGGAATTCGGATTACTGAAGGGCCGTTGATGTTATTGCCTTCGTCATTGGCAGCACCGATGGCGTCAAACATAGTTTCAGTAATGATGGGGTGGCTGTTGTTGAGGCGGGTGATGATGAAGGTTTGGCCTTCAGTGACACCTGCTTTTGCAGTGTCCACGGAAGAAGGCAGGACCATTATCGCCAGCGAAAATAGCAACCTGCTGAGGCGGGCCGGATGTGTATTAATGATTGTCCTTTTGCTTGTTTTCATATTGGTATAGAATAATAAAGTAAAAACTCAAAGATAGAAGCTCAAAGCTGTGGCGACCCTTCGCTTCCAGGCTGTGTTGCAATCGGTTTTACAGAAGGGCTGTCCTGTTGGCTATCGCATCAAAACTATAAAGTTCTTTTCGACGGCCAACAACAAATATTTTTTACGCCGATTTTAGCTAAAACACAGGCCTT
>Ga0315279_10000971_pt1 | contig 50206 bp, 39 predicted proteins | sample YL17G06_20_MG_FD_203694 | JGI IMG/M metagenome (GOLD analysis project Ga0315279, IMG submission 203694) | Sediment microbial communities from Yellowstone Lake, YNP, Wyoming, USA - YL17G06_20 | ecosystem: Environmental > Aquatic > Freshwater > Lake > Sediment | place: USA: Wyoming | collected... | reverse complement strand
GGATTTTTTCGGCAATTTCGCCGATCTTGCTCCAGTCTCGGCGCATGGTTACATTCACCTCCGTTGGTTACGGAGGTGTGGGACAATTTCCTGACCTCTTTTGTCCGATTTAGCCTACCCTATGCAAGCGTCCCCGGTTTCCCAATTGTTCGCAGGCCCCAGTTGCGGTCGGCGACGTAGGCCGTGTTTCCCTGAACGACAACCGTGCCGGCATGGCAGCCCTCAGCCTCATAGCTTCCCAGTTCTTTCGGATGCGATGGATCGGAAACATCCAGCACCCGCAGTCCCTTAAAGGCGTCAGCCACATATGCCAGATTGCCTGAAATGGCAACCCCAAAGGCCCAGCCTGGTGTTTTGTAGGAGCCGATTTCAACCGGATGTGAAGCATCGGAGACATTGATGACTCGCACTCCTTGCCAACCATCGGCCACATAAACGGTGTTGCCACCAACAGCGACGCCGTATGCATAACCAGGAGTATCCAAAGAGCCGACTTCGACAGGGTGATTCGGATCGGTAACATCCGCGATCAGCAAACCTGCTCCGGCTGCGGCGACATACACGTAGTGACCGTTCACCGCTACCTTGAATGCGTAATTCACTGGAAATGCAGACCCCACCTCCTTAGGCTGTGCCGGGTTGCTCACATCGATCACCCGCAGGCCATAAGGCCCGTCAGCCAGATACACCACGCTGCCTGCCACTGCCACACCCTCGGCATAGCCGGGTGAAGTCCAGTACCCCACTTCCTTTGGATGTGTGGGGTCAGAGATATCCACAACCCGCAAGCCTCCGCCGCCTGCAGCAACATATGCAAGCGTCCCGCCAATCGCCACGTCCTCGACAAAATGGGGGAACGGCGTAGCTGCTCCGACCTCTCGCGGCGCTGCAGGATTGGAGACATCGAGCACCACCAGCCTCAATCCGACGCCAACATAGGCGTAGTTTCCCTGAACAGCCACGGCCTGGGTCGGCCCGCCAATTTGTCCTACTGCTTGCCAGCTTGATTGAGTTGTCTGTGCAGCACCCAACAGCACGGGCATTGCCATTAGGAGAAAAAGGAGGAATGGAACGAAGATGCCGCTCAACCGTCCGAGTCGCATCGAGAACCTCTGGAGTGTCTGCTCGTGCGAACGTTGGCTAAAAATGAAGATCTGCAGGCTATTATAGGTCATGTAGACGCGGAGCCGCCATACCTGCGTCGCGTTTGTGGCAATCGCTCTTGACATTCTTCGGCACTGCAGTTGTTCGAACTGTCGAACTCGTGGCTCCAAACCGGTTACCGGGCGGCACTTTGGATTATAAAACTCATGCCATTGCTCCATGGGCCATAACCGTAATCGTTCCATGTTTGAATCCACCATTGGCTTGCTCCAGGAGCAAGAGCGGTACCGGGTGTTACTGAGCAGACTCCGGTGCCTGTACTACATCCTGCCTGTGCCGCGGTATACCACACCTGAATCCTTGATACACCGCTACAGTCGTTCACCCAAAGGTAATACCAGGTTGAACTCGCAACTGCATTCCAGGTGTAGGTGGGCGTGGTGGTTGATATCGTCCCGCTGGGGGAGAGCAGCGTGGCCTTCCCCGGTGGCCCGCTTGTCCAGACGGTAAAACTCATCCCATCGCTCCAGGGACCGTAACCAAACTCGTTCCAGGTTTGGATCCACCATTGAGCCGACCCTGTCGCCAGTGCAGTTGTGGGCGTTACCGAACAGCTGCCGGTTCCTGCAGCACACCCCGCCTGCGCTGCCGTATACCAGGTTATTATCTTCCCCGTACTCGTGCTGCTATCGTTAACCCAAAGCTGGTACCAGGTGGCGGAAGCGACCGCATTCCAGACATAAGTGGGTGTAAGGGCAGATACAGTCCCCGAGGGCGAGATCAGGCTGGCTTTGCCAGGTGCGCCGCCGGCGACCGTAAAGGACATTGCGTCGCTCCACGGACCGTAGCCGGCGTCGTTCCAAGTCTGAATCCACCACTGGGCCGTACCAGGTGCTGCAGCCGTACTGGGCGTCACCGAACAAGTCCCTGTTCCAGATGCGCAGCCTGCCTGCGTTGAGGTGTACCAGGTTTGGACCTTGGGTGAGGCAACACTGTCATTGACCCGGAGCTGATACCAGGTGGCGTTCCGAACCGCATTCCAGGTATACGTAGGAGTGACTGTTGAGATCGTTCCTGAGGGAGAGAGGAGAGTCGCTTTGCCAGGCAGGCCGCTTGGCACTTCAGATGGGAGGGAGAACTCGGAGGTGTTGCCATCGCGATCAGTGGCGGTTGCGGTGATATTTGGACCAGCGAAAGAGCTTCCTTTGCTAAGTGTGAAGCCGCCCGATGCGTCGGCGATGGTAGTTCCTTCGTAGACCCGTCCTTCATCTTCGGCATCGGAGAATACCTCCGCAGTGCAGCCCACACATGTAGTTCCGGACATAGAGGAGGCTGCAACAGCCGTAATGCACGGCGAGCGGATCTCCTTATTGCCACCGTTTAGCAGGCCGATGCCGGGTCCGATGTGTCCGTGAATTGAATTACGACGGATAGCGTTGTACGGGTATCCTGATACAAGAACTCCAGACTCTTTGTTGTAAGCCACTGTGTTGGCCTGGATGACATTATGTTCTGCGTTTTCCAGTTCGATGCCTCGCCAAAGATTAGGCAGAGCAACCGTACCCGAGAAATCGGTGCCGACATAGTTACCGATGATAAAGTTATATTCGACACCCAAGCCTTCAAGTCGAATCCCGCTGCCAGCGTTGCCGGCGATAAGATTGCGTTCCTGGTCAGTAGCACCGCCGATGAAACTGTGCCGGCAATCGTCGCCTAGATTGATGCCGTTTGGCTGATCCTGGGAAGCACTGATGGCTTTCGTCCCGGTGATATCAGTGCCAATAAAATTGCCGATCACAAAGTTGCCCTCTCCTGCCCTGCCGCCAAGCGATATATTTCCCCAACCGCGATTGCCGCTGATAATATTCCGTTCTCCCGTTGCTGTCCCTCCTACCCTGTTAAATCTGCACCCTAAAGCAATCAGTATTCCCCCATCGTTGCCAAGTGCAGCAGTCCCACTTGCGTTAGTCCCGATCAGGTTGCCAATCATCGTATTATAGTCACAGTGCGTATCTGTGATGGCAATGCCGGCTTGGTTATTTCCACTGATCACGTTCTGCTGGATTAGGGTCCTGGATGCTCCGAACTGAATCCATATGCCGAACAAAGTGTTAGCAATGGCCGCGTCCCCGTCAGCATTTGTTCCAATATAGTTACCAAGCACTTTGTTACCTGTCGTTCCCACGTCGGAGATACAAACTCCCTCTCTTCCGCTGCCGCTTATGATGTTTCGCTCCGGTGGCGTTAATCCCCCAATTTGGTTGTCTGAAGCACCTTGAATGATGCTGACGCAAGAGGCCCCGCCCAAGCCCTTTTTCCCGCTGACATCAACGCCCACGTAATTGCCAATGAAACGGTTGTTATCGGTGCCTTCACCATAGAAAAGAACGCCATGCGGTCCACCACAACCAACGATGAGATTCCGCTGGCCTACTGAAGTGCCGCCGATCTGGTTGTTTCGGGCTCCCTCACCAACAGCTATGCATGCGTCGTGATTCGACCATAGGGAATTCCCATCCCTGCCCGTGCCAAAATAGTTGCCCATGACCGAATTGCCGTCGGTGTTCATTCCATAGATGAACACTCCCCTGTGATTTCCAGCGATGAGATTTCCCTCGCCATGTGGTCCTGCTCCTCTTTTTCGATCACCTCCTATTGTGTTTTCGCGTGCTCCGTCACGGAGGACGATGCTATCGCCAGGGAAACCGGTAATCTCCAAGCCGCGAATTGCGTTACCACTGGACGTGATCACGAATCCATCCGTGGCGGGCGGCAGAGCACTGCCGTCGACTGCGACGCCAGCATTGCTCCCGTCAATGGTCAGAAGACCTTGCGCTATTGCTGGCAGATTGATCATGAGATGGATTACCGTTGGCATGGATGCGGGGAAAATTACCGGATCGAACGTAATTGTGTCTCCCTTCGCCGCCCTCTCCATGAGAGATCGCAGGGAGCCCGGACCACTGTCGCCAGAGCTCGTAACCACGAAGGAAGCAGTTGCGGCTTTTAGCTGGGGGGCGCTCGTTCCCACAACAGTGGCAGGATAGTGCTCCGGCTCAGGCGGTCTTGATTCGCGGCTAAGTTTGGCAGAACCTTGCACACCGTGGGAGGGGATGAGCGGCGAGAGGTACTGGCTGCGCAGCTCTGATTTAAGAGGAGATTCTCCTGAATCCGAGTTGGCGACGGCAAGACGTGTCAACTCTGGATTGTAGACCATCGAACCCGTCGTCTTCTCTAAAACAAGCAGCCCTCCTATCCCATCCGCAACGTAAATATATTTATCCGCCAACGCTACCTTGCGTCCATATCCGGCTGTGTTAAATGTTCCCGTGAGCGTCGGTCTGGATGCGTCGGACACATCGACGACTTGGATCCCAGCACCCCCGTCCCCAACATATACGAGCTCGCCCGAAGCGGTAACGCCAACCGGAGAACCTGTGGTTTTAAAGGATCCAACAGTTGTTGGGTGTTGAGGATCCGAAACATCCACGATCCGCAGGAATTGCGAATAGAGGTCAGCCACATAAGCGTGTTTGCCTGCGACATCCACATCCTGGGCGAATTTTGGGACGCTATCGATGCCGATTACCGAGGGCGCAGAAGGATTGGAAACATCCACGATTGCGAGCCCGATGTTCTCCTTGGCGACATAGGCCAATTTGCCAGATACCTGTAAGCCGATGGCAGCATATCCAAATGGTTCGATTAGTGTGAAGCTGAGAAAGGTAGGTTTGGTTGGGTCGCTTATGTCGAAGAGCATCAGACCGGGCTCATTGGTGATATAGGCGATATTTTCGACCACCTTGATATCGCGAGGTATGCCCTGCAGCTGCCCCGTGAAATATGGACTTATTGCGAAGAATCCGACTTTGGCCGGGAGGGCCGGAGTTGAAACATCCACTATGTGTAATCCTGCGCCCGGTCTGCCGCCACCTACTGCCAGGTAAGCATATTTACCGGAGACAACAACACCGACAACATTCCCGTCAGCATCGTAGACACCAGCCTGTACAGGGTGGCTGGGATCAGATATGTCAATAATCCACAGGCCGAGGTAGCCGGCACCCACATAGGCATATCGACCGGCTACGTCTACTGCCCAGGCGTCGGAGAGAGGATGGTAGGTTCCGATCTGGCGGCATTGATCGGTTTTCGAGACATCCACTATTCGCAAGCCCCAGTTGCGGTCGGCGATGTAGGCGGTGTTTGCCTGAACCACAACCGCTCCGGCATGGCCACCCTCTGCCTCGGAGCTCCCTAATTCTTTCGGCCGCGAGCCAATGGAAACATCCAAAACCCGCAGGCCCTTGAAGGCGTCGGCCACATAAGCGAGGTTGCCGGATATGGCGACGCCGAACGCCCAGCCCGGCGTCTTGTAAAAACCAATCTCTGAGGGATGCACAGGATCTGAAACATTGACGATGCGCACTCCTTCCCAACCATCGGCCACATAAACGGTGTTGCCACCAACACCGATGCCGTAGGCATAACCAGGAGTATCCAGAGAGCCGACTTCGACAGGGTGAGCCGGGTCGGTAACATCCGCGATCAGCAAACCTGCTCCCGCTGCAGCGACGTAAGCGTAGTGACCGTTCACCGCTACCTTGAATGCGTAATTCATGGGGTAGGCCGATCCTACCTCGATAGGTTGTGCCGGGTTGCGCACATCGATCACACGCAGGCCGTAAGGCCCGTCAGCCAGATACACAACGCCGCCAGCCACTGCCACACCCTCGGCATACCCAGGCGAAGTCCAGTGCCCCACTTCGTTTGGATGTGCGGGGTCGGAGATGTCCACTACTCGCAAGCCTCCGCCGCCTGCAGCCACGTAAGCAAACTTTCCCCCAATCGCCACGTCTTCGACAAAATAGGGAAACGGCGTGCTGGCTCCGACCTCTCGCAGTGCTGCGGGGTTGGATACATCAAGCATCATCAGCCGCAATCCGACGCCGACATAGGCGTAGTTTCCCTGCACAGCCACGGCCTGCGTCGGCCCGCCAATCTGCCCTATTGCCTGCCAGCTTGATTGCGTGGTTTGTGCAGCACCTGTCAGCACAGGCGTAGCCATTGAAAGAAAAAAGAAGGATAGAATGAAGGTGCCAGTCGACGGTCCGAGTCGCATCGAGAACCTCCTCGATCATCTGATCGCGCGAGCGTTGGCTAGGAATTGAGATCCTCAGGCCATTATAGGTCAGGAAGGCTCCAGCCGTTATAGTCATGTTGAGCTTTCGATGACTGGGCTTATAGAGCTTCGCAAAATAGGGTGACATCTCAGGAATGTAGGGGCACGGCGCGCCGTGCCCCTACGCCTTCCATGATCGTCACCATATTATGCGAGGTTCTGTAAGACTCTGGAAGCGGCGGCGCTAACTTCGAGGATTCTGTTCGAGGTCGTCTGCAAAGTGCAACTGATTCAGCTAAGAACTCCTGCGGATCCCTATTCGCATTCAGCGGCGGAGGGACCAGGTTCGACCAATAAGCTCAAACTGCCATCGAACCGCGAAGGCCTCCAAGACCTCAAAGCATATGTTTTTTCCTTCGAGGTCTTTGACGTCTTTGGTGCAGCCTCACTAGCTGTTGAATCTGGTTGGGTGAAAGTCCCAATAATGGGAGGTTTCCCGTTCGCCCATTTAGCCTGACTCCCAACGTTGTCCGGTAACGGACAGCGTCAAAAGCGGGAGTGACAATGTACTCAGAAGGCAAGGTGAAGAACATATGACTTCATCTTGTTGTAGCCAGCCCGGAGTGCTAGGCAAACATACGGGCCGTAGCATAAAGTGATCGCTGCAGTCCCGAAATTGAAGACACCGTCGGGTATTGCTGGCAGAGACGGATGTTGTGGGTGGCGACTCGTTCAAAGACCGAGGAAGCCTGGAACCGCTGACTAATTTAACGGGACAGGAGGGTTGGCGGACCTGCCGGGATAGGGTCGATGGCACGTAGAGAAAGAGCAGCAGCGAAAGTAGGGAAGGTCCCGCAGGTCGCCTAGGCGCTCCCGCACAGCGAAGGCGCTGCGCATAAGGGCACTGCCGCGAAATCGCAGCGTGCCTGTGGGACTGGCGCATGGGGTCGTATAAGCCATGATGGGCGAGACAACATAACTCGACCGGAGCCGAGGGCCCCTGGGGTAGAGAGGTGGAAGCCTCTCGAATGGTGGCGTGTGATCGAGCGACCGGACCTGGACTCAGAGCCAAGGTTTCCGAGCCGTAAGACATATGCGAAGGGAGGAGACAAACTGCACACGCGAGAGGGAATGCCGGGAGCAGGCTTAACCATGACCGGGTGCAGCAAGGTCCCGTCTGAAATGCCAGCCTTTAAGCCGTACTGGGGAAAACCCACCGTACGGAATTTTAGGGGGGGTGATGGAGACGTCGGCATCATTCGAAGCCCGGTCCGCGCCATCACCGTGCCCGACCGCCGCCGCGCCCCTCCCGAGGGAGCGGACGCATTCTGACCAGCGTGGCAAATCTCCGCCGCGTGCTGAGCATCGTCCTGAGTTCTGCGAACGGCATCCCGTATGAACAGCCCGATCCGAATTCTCAGTGATGCAGTTCAGCGCAACCTTCTTCAGGCGTCGCGCACGTCCAGGACGATCTTGATAGTACCTGGATCCTCTCGGTCAACCTTGTCGAAAGCAGCCGCAGCTTCTCGAAGCGGCATCCGGTCGGTGATCAGGAGCTCGGGATGCAGCAGGCCCCTGGAAAGCATCCGGATCGCGCGCGGGAATTCACCTCGCGTCACGCGCGACGCAATCATATGCGCTTCCTTGAGCACCAGCGTTTTGAAATGTACCGGGGAGAGTTGCTCGCCCAACCCGGCGGTCACAATTCGTCCGCCACTCCGGATCATCCTGACGGCTTGTCCCAGCGGCGGCTCCTGTGCTTCGAAGGCATGGTAGTGGCCGACACATTCTATGACGCAGTCCAATCCCACTCCGCCGGTTAATTCCATCACGCGCGCGATGGGATCCTCCAGACAGACGTTTATGACGCAATCGGCGCCCAACGCGCGCGCCCTTTCCAGCCGGAAGGGCTGGAAATCGGTCACGGCCGTCATGGAAGCACCCGCGCTGTGACAGAGGACGTCGAGCACCGAGAGACCGAGTCTGCCCGCCCCAAGTATGGCCACCGTCTCTCCCGGCTGGACCTGTCCCCGCTGTAGAATGTGGTGCCCAAGGCCATACATCTCTACCATCGGCACGTGTTCCATGGCGACGTTATCAGGCAGGGGATAGATGTTGTTTGACGGCACGGCCACGCGTTGCCCAAACCCTCCGTCAAGATCGACGCCGAGCAGCTTCAGTGTTCGGCAGGCATTAATGTGGCCGGTAAGGCAGGCAGGACAACCGTGGCACGAAAGGATGGGATCCACGGCTACACGATCGCCGATCTTCAAGCCTTTCACCTCTTGTCCCACTTCTTCCACGATCCCGCCGAATTCATGCCCCTGAATGGAGGGAAACTTGACCCGTTCATGAAACTCGCCCCTGTAAATGTGCAGGTCCGTGCCGCAGATGCCGGCATAGCGCGGCGAAATCATCACCTGGTCCGGTTTGATTTTCGGTTCGGGCGCTTCGCCCAATCGGACTTCTCTATCCCCATAAAGGATCGCTGCCTTCATTGCATTATTCTCCTTCCGTCTTGCTATGACTGGAAAAGTACAATCTCCATTATCGCATTCCCCCGCATATCGAAGCTGAGATGCGGGAGTAGGTGGAAGCGGCCAGCCGCACAGTCCACTGAGAAGTGGCAAGCGTAGATGCCCTTGCTCATTCTGTCCGTATACGTTCCGACGTAAGTGAGGCACTCGCACCGCTTCTGCGCCGTGCTCGCTCCGGAGGGCCGCGCTAGAGCTTCCATGGGCAGTATTGTAGAGTGGCAGACCGGCCTAGTCACGTGAAGTGTTTTGATGCATTGTTCACGCCTGGTGAATCGTGGTATTTTGCTGTTCATGGAGCTAAAAGAACTGCGCTGTCTGGTAGCCCTCTCGGAATTGTGTAGCATTTCGCTCGTCGCAGAGCAACTGCACCTGAGTCCGCCGGCCATTCATAAACAGCTCAAGATCCTGGAGGGGGAACTGGGTGTTCGTCTGTATGAAAAAATCGGGCGGCGTTTGCAGCTGACTCAGCCTGCGGAAATTCTGCTCCCATATCTCAAGGACATGCTGGCGCAACACAACTCTGCTCTTTCGGCGCTGGAAGAGTGGAAGGGCCTGAAGCGGGGGCTGGTGCGCATCGGCACCGGGCCGAGCACCTATATCCTCCCTGCCATTCTGAAGAAGTTCCGCCGCGCGAATCCCGGTGTGGAAATGCTGGTCGAGACAGGGAATACGCCTGTGCTTCTCGAGAGCCTCGGCAAGGGTTCCCTTGATCTCGCTCTGTTGGTTTCACCTGACCTGGTCGAGAAGCGAGATTTTTTCGTTGAAACCTCATGGAATTTCGAGCTGGTGCTGGTTTCGCACCTGCGCCACACTGCGGTGCGGCCGCACCTTGCCGATTTGAAAAACCACCGCTTTATCCTGTTTCGCAAAGGGTCGCGCCTGGAGGAGTCGGTCGATCGCTACTTCGCAGCGCACGGATTCGAGCCCAACGTCATCATGCGCTTTGACAACCCTGATTTCATCAGGTCCATGGTTTGCGCCGGGTTGGGTTCATCCATGCTCCCTATGTGGGTTGTGGAGAAGGACGTAAAAGAGGGGCGCCTCAGCCTGATCCGCCAAGCGGAACCGCCGCTGTACTCGAAAATTGCATTGGTACGGCGGAAATCCACCTACCTGCCGCAGCCGGTACAGGCCTTCATCGCCAGTGCGCGCAGCCTCCAGGAGAAGAACCTGCGCCTGCTTACTGCATCCGCAGGTGCACTCCGCTGAGGTGAGACAATCGAATTGTTTTTGTCAACGCGTTACTTTTAGAGAAAAGTGCGCCCGAGACTGTTTTCTCGCACGCCGTCCGTCACGAGGCGCTCGCTTCATTCCGGCTGCCCTATTTCCTTTCTTCGTGTCTCCCGTCAAATTGGGGATTGGCGATTGCGGATTGGAGATTGTCAAAACAACGTTTTCGTTTTTCAATCTACAATCTACAATCCGCAATTTCATCATCAGTGGACATTTGTGATGCGCTCGCGGTCCGCAATTACTATAATGGCACTCTAGCACTGATAAGGATAGAGCCTGCTTTCTTACCCAATCAGGAGGAGTCACTCATGAAACCTGTGAATCGGCGCAGTTTTTTGAAAAGCACCGGCAGCGTCGCCGCAGCCGCGGTGGCCGCGCCGCTGGTCAAGACGGCTTGGTCCAACACCAGCCCGAATGAAACCATCCGCATTGCAGTGATCGGCCTGAACGGACGCGGCCAGACCCATTATAGGGAGTGGTCCAAGATCCAGAATGTCGAAGTCGCCTACCTCGTCGACGTCGACGAAACACTGATTCAAAGGCACGTATCGGCAATGGAGAAGATTTCGCCCAAGAAGCCCAAAACCGCGGTCGACATCCGCAAGGTGCTGGACGACAAGGAAGTCGATGCCATCTCGGTCGCGACACCGGATCACTGGCACGCCCTGGCGACCATCTGGGGCTGCCAGGCAGGGAAGGACGTTTACGTCGAAAAGCCCACCTGCCACAACATCTGGGAAGGGCGCAAGATGGTGGAAGCGGCCCGCAAATACAACCGCATCGTCCAGGCGGGCATGCAGAACCGCAGCAACAGAAACGTGCAGGCGGCGATGAAGTTCCTGCACGACGGAGGAATCGGCGAAGTCTACATGGCCAAGGGCCTCTGCTTCAAGCCGCGGGACACCATAGGACGGAAGCCGAACAGCCCGGTGCCCGAAGGCCTCCACTATGACTTGTGGCTTGGGCCGGCGCAATACCGGCCGTTCAATCCGAACTATGTTCACTACAACTGGCACTGGTTCTGGGATTTCGGCTGCACCGATCTCGGCAACCAGGGGCCGCACCAGATGGATATAGCGCGCTGGGGCATGAACAAGCGCGAATATCCGGTGAGGATTCACTGCTCCGGCGGTTACTTTGTCTTCGACAGCGACCAGGAGACTCCCAACACCCAGCTTGCCACCCTCGAGTTCGCGGACGGCAAGATCCTCCAGTTCGAGGTCCGAGGACTCTATACCAACGCCGAAAACAGCATCACCATCGGAAACCTCTTCTACGGCTCCAAGGGCTGGATGCACCTCGACGGGTCGACGTGGAGGACTTTCATGGGGCGCAAGAACGAACCCGGCCCAAGCATGGAGTCCAAGGAAGGCGCGGCCGATCCGATGAACCTCCTGGGTACCGGAGACTCGGGGCACTTCAAGAACTTCGTCGACGCCATGCGGTCGCGGAAGATTTCGGATCAGAACGCTGAAATCGAGGAAGGGCATCGCTCGACATCGTACTGCCACCTCGCCAACATCGCGTATCGCCTGAAGCGCCAGCTCCAGTTCGATTCGAATCTGGAATGCTTCGTAAACGATCCTCAGGCCGACGGGTACCTGACGCGCCATTACCGCGCGCCGTACATCGTCCCTGAAAAAGTCTGACCCATTGACGATTGACGATTGAATTCTGCTTTATGTTGAAGTGGATTGGGATTTGCTGACTGTCAACGGGTCTCTTCCATAATCGTCAATCGTCAATTTATTCAAACTTGCCGGTCTTTGGGTTCCATTTGAGCTTGCCTGCCTCGCTCGCATGCCATCTTTCAATTTTTCTCACGGCGTCCGCGTTCTGCGCCACACTCAGCTCCGCGTTGTAGCCGAATCTCTTGCCGGATTTGGCTTCGAGTATTTCGTTTGCCTGATGGCGTGCATAACCGGCATCGTCGTCCTTCAGGATCTTGATCAGCGTGGCAAATCCTTCCCGATCTCCTAGAGTCAGCTGAGCCTTACCGATGGTGAGCTTCAGGAAATCGTCGTAGATGCTCGCCGCGGCCTCGTGCAGCGCGGGAATCGCGCGCGGATCCTGCTGCTTGCTCAGGGCCGTTACCGTTGCTTCCACCACTTGGTCGGACTTGCTGCGCGCGAGGAGGCTGCTCAATGCAGGCACGATGCGCGGATCGCTCAGGTCCCCCAGGTGAGTTGCTCCGTCCAGTTGATGCGCCTCTTCGGTTTCATTTAACTCGTTCAGGAGCAGGTCCACGGGGCTGGCCGCCACGGTCGCGCTGACGGGCGCTGCCTTGCGGAAATAGCCGAGGCCGGCGATGAATACAACGGCGAAGAGAGTCATCCCCGCGAAGTTCAGGACTGCGCGCATCCGCGCGGGGGCGTGCAGGATGTAGTAGACAGTCGCCGACAGGACAAGGAACAGGAAGAGCATTACGACGACCGCAGGTCCTGTCGGATAATCCGAGTAGAAAGACCAGAAGATTCCCAGCGTGCTTGCCAGAATGGCCATCAGCCACCCGAGCAGCAGCCTGCCGCGTATTGTCTCCGACCACATCTGCGCAATAACTGCCGGCACCACAAGATAAGAGAAGACAAGCAAGACTCCGACTATAGCCACGGACTTCGTGATGACGATGCCGAAGGACATGTAGAAGAGAATGTCCCAAAATCGGATGTTGATGCCGGAGCCTTCCGCCACCTCGGGATCGATAGAGATGGCTAGGAACTTCCTCCGGAAGATCACATGAAACAGTCCGATGCTTCCGTAGAGCAGAGCCATGTTGATCACGGACGAAAGCGATACCAGCAGCACGTCTCCCACGAGCATATGCTTCAGCTCTTCACCGCCCGTTGCGGATTTCGACAGGATCAAAATAGCCGCCGCAGAAGCGGCCGCGTAAATGATCCCGATGAAAGCTTCCTGCGGGACCCGCTCCTTGCGCATGCGGGCCACGGCGAAGGCGCCGGCGCCCACGAAAGTGAACGCCAGCGAAAACAGCGAAACCTTGAAGGCGTCCATGCCTGGATCGTATCCCAGCGTCAGCGCGTAGGTGGCGCCGAGCGCCGCAATTTGAGCCAGAGCTAGATCCACGAAGATCACCTTGCGGGCAATCACGTGGATACCGAGGTAGACGTGGTTGATGGAAAGAACCAGGCAGGCGAGAAAAGGAACCAGCATCCACCTAAGTTCCAATAGATCGGGAATATGTCTCTGCATGACCGCCGCCTCTCAAAAAAATGACGAATGACGAATGACGAATGACGAATGTTTCAACAACCCGAGTTTGATTAGGTCGGTGATTTGTTTCTGCATGCCAGCCTCCTTTTTCAATCGCTAAAGACGACTAGGTTTTTTTATTCGTTATTCGTCATTCGTCATTTCATGGATGGGTCGGGCGTTTGCCAAGGTACTCTGGCCTTGCCTTGAGTGCGGTGGTGAGCTCGCGGACCAGATGATCGATGAGGTCGAAGTAGGTCTTGATGCTCGGCTCGCCTTCTACCTGGTTCGGCAGGATCACGACCGTCGTACCGGTGTGTCGCGCGATGTTGTTCGGCAAAGACGGATCATAGAAGTTGTCGACCATGGTGAGCGGAATCTTCTCCGCTTGCACCAACTCTGTCACCTGCCGCACGTGCTGAGGTCCTGGCGGAATTCCCGGCCGCTCCTCGATTGTGCCCAAGAGCTGGATCCCGAAAACCCGGGCGAAGTAAACCCACACCTTGTGGAACTCTATTGTTTTAACACCCCGAAGGACCTCGGCTGCTTTGAGCCATCCTCCTGCGCGCGCCGACAGCGGCTGTCCGCCGAACTGGTTGCTCTCGAGGAAACTGTGGAGCTGGTTGCTCCATGCAAGCCGGGTAAGCTTTTGGATGCCGATGAGCTTTATCAGCTCAGGTCCGAACAGGGCCTCATCGATCCGCTTGAATAGGTCTTGCTTGCGACCTTCGTAATAGCTCGCGTTAGCCGGGTCCGCTGATTTCAGCGCATCGCAGATGTTGCCCGCTTCCACCTTTGCAAGCAGGGGATCCAGCCAGACGTGTGGGTTTCCTTGCGGATGGATGTCCCCCAACTCCCGCGTCAGCACGGAGGGAACCTCGAGGGCTGAGATGCCGCTGCCCGCGATGATCCGTCCGGGTGTACCGCGGAAGATCTTGGAATTGCCCGATCCGTTCACAACCTCGTCGGCCCACAGCTCAAGGGAAAACCCGTTCTCGATGAAAAGATCGGCTTCGCGCGTTTTCCGCATGAGGACCGGCGTGGGAGTTACGAAGTGCGGATCCTGATCTCCCTTTGCCAGTGCAATGACATCCACCTTGTCTCCACCAACTTCCTCGGTGAGAGCTTTCAAGGTTGGCAGCGTGCATACAACGTGGAGCTTCTTTCCCTGTTCGGCAAAGAGTGGAGCGACTACCAACGCAATGAGCGCCGCGCCTGCAAGCAGTGATTTGAGTTTCATTCCAGACTCCTTATTGCGGATTGCGAATTGAAAAAATGACAATCCGCAATCCGAAATCCGCAATCATTTGTTGACCCAGAACGGCTCGGGCGGATGAGATCCAAATACGAAGTTCAGCTCGGCGAATACCGAGTTCCGGCCGTTCTCTGTAAATAGATCGCTCCAGCGGTGTTCGTAGTTCAGGCGGAAGCGCAGGAACTCGCTGAAGTAATAGGAAAAATAGAGCGTCAGGCTTCTCCGGCGCAGGCCGGGATTGAAGAGCACAGAAGTCTGGTCCCAGCGCACACCCGCGTATTTCCGGCGGTCGAACTGCCACTGGGTGTAGAGCGTGTATCCGAAGGGTTTGCCGTGGCCGGGCTTCTGCCCCGCGATGGCTGACTGCACGTCTGGAGATTCGAGAGCGTCGGGATAGGCGTGGTTGGTGAAAAGACCCTCGCCTGCGAGAATGAAGGACTTCCACTCCCCCTGCCGAAACGGCTTCCACCGATACATGAAATCGAGGCCGTGCAACTGGACCCTGGACACGCCGTTGCCGGACGGGTGATAGTAGGTTGACCAACCCAGCTCGAAGTTGTGCGACTCCTCGAAAGTGCGGAAGTAGCGCAGATGCCCGAGATACGAGACCCGGCTGCGGGCGTCGGGCGAGATCGCAATGTCCCCGCCGGTCAGGGCCTGGATGGTTGCATCCATGCTGGACTTGTCATCCCAGGGCGTCGGAACGAAGAACTCGCCGGAGACTCCGTTCTGGTTGAATCCTTCCTCCCCCAGGAATTCCTGGATCGGCAGAGGCCGGAAGCTCTGCGGCAGGTCGTGCGTGTGTAGGATATTCAGCTTTCCAAACGCCGGGTGGAAGCGGCCAGCCTTCAGCTTCAATCCCAGAGGCGTCTTCTCCATGAAGGGCAGTTTTTTGATGTTTACATAGCCTTCCTCCACGTCGACGGAGTAGCGTCCGGGGGTCGACGCCGCCACTGATGTGATCAAGACCGCGTCTGCATAGGGATCTACCGGCACCCGCATGTCAATCTCGGCTTCCCGAAGGTTCATCTTGTTGTCGATGCGATTGCCTTCTTCGTTGAAGACCTTCGTACTGTCGCCCCGGCCGACGAGATTTCCGACAACAGAGATCGCAGGGTTCAGTACGCCGGGGATGATCTGGATGCCTCTTTGCGGAGGAGGAATTGCAGCCTCAGGTTCGGGCGTGGCTTGCAGCATCTGTATCTGGATTTTCTCGACCTGCTGTTCCAAATCTTTGATGCGCCTTTCGTACTCGGCTTTCATCGCCGCAATCTGTGCCTTCAAAGCCTCGATTGTGGCCTGATCCGGTTTCGCGGCTTCCTGATTTTTGTCGGTTGGCCGGACGACCGAAACGGGCCACGCCGTCAGAAGCAGCATTAGGAATGCAGTCGAACTCAGGGAGCGATGCATACTCTTTCTCCGGTAATAAATGAACGGGACAACGTAAACAATACACCACAGAGAGACGGAGATCACGAAGACTGCTTTTTAATTATCACTGTGAACTCTGTGCCTCCGTGGGTATGCTTTCGGTTTATACTGCGCTCTTGAGCTTTTGAAAGGAGCATTTTTATGAATCAACCCCAGGACGTAACGCGACGGGATTTCGTGAAGAAATCGGCCGCAGCATCAGGAACCGCCATTGGACTGGCTGCTCTGGGAATGCCTATCGTGAACCCGGTTTTTGGCGCCAGCGACAGGATCCGCATGGGATTCATCGGCATTGGAAACCGCGGCTCGCAGTTACTCGAGCTGTTCATGACCAATTCGGATGTGGATGTGGTCGCCCTATGCGATGTGTACGAACCGTATCTTCTGCGCGATCGTTCCAAAGTCGAGCCGCGCTTTTTCAAGGAAGTCAGCCAGGTTCCCAAGATGGGAGAAGTGTTTGGGGGCAAAGTCGACCGATACAGTGATTTCCGCAAGCTCCTGGAACGTAAAGATATCGATGCGGTGTGCATCGCCACTCCCGACCACTGGCATGCCTTGCAGATGACCATGGCGGTGGATTCGGGAAAGGACGTGTATGTGGAAAAGCCGCTGACCGCCACGCTCTTTGAAGGCCGCAAGATGGTGGAGGCTGCCAAACGCACCAACCGGGTTGTCCAGGTTGGCCTGAACCGGAGAGGCTCTCCCATTTATCAAAAACTGGCCAAACTGGTGAAGGAGGGCAAAATCGGAAAGGTGTCGGTTTCGAAAGCGTATCGTGTCAGCAACATGTATCCGAATGGCATCGGCAATGCCAAGCCGGAGAACCCGCCGAAAGGATTAGACTGGGACATGTGGCTTGGCCCGCGTACTTACCGTCCTTACCAATACAACATCGCGCCCTACAAGTTCCGGTGGTGGAAGGATTACTCCACGCAGATGGGCAACTGGGGTGTCCATTACATGGATGCCATCCGGTGGTTGATCGGCGAACAGGCACCCGCAGCCATCACGGCCAGGGGCGGGAAATACGTGCTTCATGATGACCGGGACATTCCAGATACCATGGAGGTCATTTTTGAAATGCCGTCGGGATCGCTGGTCCTGTTCGGCATCTATGAAGCCGCCGGCGGCGAGCCGCTTCCTTCGGGTGAAATCGAATTACGCGGCACACACGGCAATGTATACTGCAGCGAGCGCGGCTACAGGATCACACCTTCAAAACCGGGCCAATTCCAGGATTGGAAAACGTTGACCGAAGCCGTCGAGAACAAACTGCCGAAAGAAGAAGATCCCACAGGCAACTTGATTCGCAATTTCCTGGATTGCGTGAAGTCACGCAAGGAACCATGGTGTCCTATTGAAGAGGGCCACCGTTCAACCAGCTTCGCCCACCTGGCAAACATCGCACTCGAAACGCAAATGCGCCTGGTGTGGGATCCGCAGAAGGAACGGTTCACCAATTCCGAGAAGGCCAATCAACTCTTGCATTACGAATACAGAAAGCCCTGGAAGCTAGGATAATTCAAGAGTCCTGCAGTGAGGTACTTTATGACTTGGTCGCGGAGAGAGTTTATAAAGGCTGCTGTGGCCGTTACTGCGGCGTCGCCGGCAAGCTTATCTGGAAAAAGCCTAACGAACATCAAGATTAAGACTACCAGTGCCAATTTTGAGCGCGAGCCGCTGATCCGGCCATTCGGTTTCAAAGGCGGATACATGACCGAAAGCTGGCAGACAGCCGCTCTCATGGAAAGCGAATCCGGAGTCCGCGAGATCGGCGTCTGCACGCAGAGCGTGCTTTGGTCGGATGCCAATGTGTTCGCTGCACATTCCGAAAGCGGTGGAAACGCTTTGATGTTCGCCCTGACCGAACGGGCCCTTCAGATGGCAAAAGGCTTGTCCTTCCGGACACCGGTGGATTTGCTCGAGGCGATTCAAAACGAATTGTATGAATACGGCAAAAAAATCACTGGGAGGCCGGATCTGCGAAAGACCTTCGTTTTGAATGCCCTGGTGGGATTCGACAATGCGGCGTGGCTGCTGCATGCGCGTGAGAACGGCATTACCAGTTTCGATAATCTGATTCCATCTGCTTACAAGCCTGCCCTCTCGCAACATCACGATACCTTGGCCAGCGTTCCGCTGATGGCTTATACCATTCCAGTTGCAGAAATCAGGCAGGCTGTCGAGCAGGGTTACTTTTTCATGAAAATCAAGATCGGCCAACCGGGCACGCAGGAAGAAATGCTGGAAAAAGACAAGCAGAGGGTTTCGGCCATTCATGGGGCCATCGGCGGAATGCGGACGCCGCACACTTCGAGCGGCAAGCTGCCCTATTATCTTGACGCCAACGGACGGTATGAAAAGAAGGAAACACTTCTGAGACTGCTTGACCACGCCAAGAAGATCGGGGCGTTTGATCAAATTGCTATCGTGGAAGAGCCGTTTCCCGAAGAGTATGAACAAGACGTGCGCGATTTGGGTGTGCGGGTTGCGGCGGATGAAAGCGCACACACCGACAAAGATGCGGCCAAACGCATCCAGATGGGCTACGGCGCGATCGCATTGAAAGCGATCGCCAAAACTCTGAGTATGACTATGAAGATCGCTCAGCTTGCCCATGAGAAAGGCATCCCCGGTTTCTGCGCCGATCTGACCGTAAACCCAATCCTGGTGGACTGGAACAAGAACGTGGCGGCCAGATTGGCTCCGTTCCCCGGTCTTGGACTGGGACTGGTCGAGACGAACGGTCATCAGAATTACACAAACTGGCCAACCATGGTCAGCTACCATCCCTGTGCCGGCGCTCCCTGGACAAAAACGGTCAAGGGAGTCTTTCATCTGGACAAGGATTTTTACGACAAAAGCGGCGGCATCTTCCTTCCCTCGAAGCATTATCAGGAAATGTTCGAACACAAGTGATCCTGATTCTTGGCGCCATGGCTTGACAAATGGAAACGAGCAGGCAGATGGCAGCAGGCAGTCCGTCATGGGTCGTTTGTTTGTTGGCTTTTACTGCCAGCTGCCTGCCGCCTGCTGCATGCTGCATGCTGATGACTGCCCCCAATTCCCACAGCAAGGCATATCCTGGAGGATTTATGTTTAGAAGAGGAAAGGTACAATTCCTGATAGCGGCTGGGATGCTCATGTCGTTTGCGACGGCCTGCCGCCTGGCGGTTCAGCCCGCCGACTTGGTCTTGCGCAACGGCAAAATCGCGACCGTCGAGGTGTCCAAGCCTGAAGTGCAGGCGCTCGCTGTGCGTGGCGACACCATTGCGGCACTCGGCACGAATGAAGAGATGAAGGCTTACGTCGGGCCGTCGACGCAGGTCATCGATCTCGAGGGTAAGCTGGCAATTCCGGGATTCATCGAAGGCCACGGCCACTTCACCGGTATCGGCCAGGCGATGATGGACCTCGACTTGAGAGCTGTCCGGAACTGGGACGAGATTGTCGCCAGGGTTGCCGCAGCCGCCGCTAAGGCTCAGGCCGGTGAGGTGATTCTGGGACGTGGCTGGCACCAGGAGAAGTGGGACGTGAAGCCAACTCCAAACGTGGAAGGTTTTCCCCTACACGCCTCTCTTTCCAAGGTCTCGCCCAACAACCCTGTAATCCTGACGCACGCCAGCGGGCACGCCACATACGCCAACGCAAAGGCCATGGAGTTGGCCGGGATCACCAGGAACACGCCGAATCCTCCGGGCGGCGAGATTCTCAAGGATGCCAAGGGAAATCCCATTGGCGTTTTCCGCGAAAGCGCTTCCGGCCTGTTGCGGAAGGGGCTGGCGGCCCTGCGAGCCGGCCGTACGCCGGAGCAGATCCAGGCCAACGCTCGCACTGAAGTCCAGCTCGCGATTCAGGAGTGCCTGTCCAAAGGGATTACGACCTTCGAAGATGCTGGCTCGTCATTCCAAACCATCGATCTCTTCAAGCAGTTTGCGGATGAAGGCAAGCTCGGCCTTCGCCTGTGGGCGATGATCAGGGAACCCAACGCAAGCCTCGCGCAGAACCTTTCGAAGTATAAGCTCATCGATTATGGCGGAAAGCATCTCACCGTGCGGGCGATCAAGCGTCTCATGGATGGTGCGCTAGGATCTCGCGGTGCCTGGCTGTTGGAGCCTTATCAGGATCTCCCGACAAGTACCGGATTGAACACCACGCCGGTAGAGGAAATCACCGAAACGGCGCGGCTTGCGATAGACAACGGATTCCAACTCTGCGTCCACGCAATCGGAGATCGTGCAAACCGCGAGACGCTCAACGTGTACGAGGAGACCTTTAAAGCCCACCCGGACAAGAAAGACTTGCGCTGGCGGATCGAGCACGCACAGCATATCAGCGCGGCCGACATACCCAGGTTCGGCGCTCTTGGAGTCATTGCGGCGATGCAGGGCATCCACTGCACCTCCGACGCGCCCTATGTCCTGGCTAGGCTTGGAGCCCAGCGTGCCGAGGAGGGTGCCTACATATGGCAGAAACTGATGAAGTCGGGGGCGATTGTAAGCAACGGGACGGACGCGCCGGTCGAAGACGTGAGCCCGATCGCCTGTTACTATGCATCCGTTTCCCGCAAGCTCAAGGACGGTTCAGTCTTCTATCCTGATCAGCGTATGAGCCGTACGGAAGCGCTCAAATCTTACACGTGGAATGCGGCCTACTCGGGCTTCGAAGAGAACATCAAGGGTTCTCTCACCCCCGGAAAGCTCGCCGACATCACGGTGCTTTCCAAGGACATCCTGACCATCCCCGAGGATCAGATTCCCGGCACTCAGGTTGTTTACACCATTGTGGGCGGGAAAGTTCTTTACAAGAAGTAAACTCAATTGACGATTTACGATTTACGATTGACGATTAAAAAAAGACACTCTGAAATCGTCAATTATCCGTGGCTAGTTCTTTGTTTTCGGGCGGGGCTCAAGATCGAACGAATCGAGAATCTTTCCCTCCAGGTCTACTGCCTCCAAGTGCGCCTTGCCGCCTTCTATGTGCACGCGGACATAGTTCTCCGTCTTCACGGCTTTCAGGGTGATATTCGGAATGGGGCTTACGTCATAGAGCGGCGCGCCTCCGCCGCCCGTAACGATGTGGTGAAGCCCCGCGTGCAGGTGGTGCTGGTAATTGTGATCGTGGCCGTTAAAGACAGCAGTTACACCTTCTGCCAGCAGCAGCGGCTCCAGCTTCTCGGCCAGCTTGGTAGCGGAGGTGGTTCTCCTCTCGACTGCCGAGTAAAGAGGGTGATGGAAGAACACGAAGATGAAAGGCTTCTTGGTTCGCTGCAGATCCTCCTTGAGCCAATCCTGCATTTCGGCGAAGAGAGAGGATCCAAACTGATCAGAATCCAGACCGATGAAATGGGCATTCCCCCAATCGAAGGAGTAGCGATAACTGTTCCCGCCCGGAAATGAGAAGTATTTGGAAAAAACCGGCGCGTTTCGTTCGTGGTTTCCCAGGACAGGATAATAGGGCACGTTGCGGAGCAGATCCTTTTCAATTTCGAAGAACTTGTCCCAATCCCCCGGATTCATGCCGTTGCTCACCAAGTCGCCCGTGTTGAGGACGAACTGTGGTTTCTCAGGCAGAATGCGCTCCACCACCTTCTTGTGAACATCGTGCCGCGTACGGTTGTCTCCAAAAACGATGAATGAGAATGGCTTGTCTCCGAGAGGTGCGGTGGTAAAACTGACTTGGGCGTCGATTCCGTACTTTCGCAGGTCGTACTGGTAGGGAGTTCCCACTTCGAGACCTGTCAGTTCGACCTCGTGGAAGATCGGCTCTTCCACAGCGGTGGAAGCGGTTCCGCCTTCCTTACGAAGCTCGCCCACCGTCTTGGCCGTGACCCATTTCACGGTCGCTCGGTCGGTTTGAACGTTTTGGATGACTGGGCCTTTGGACAGCTTCTCCTGCGCCGGTATTGTGCTTGGCGCAAGAATGAAGATATTGAGAAACAGAAGGTTAAAAGGAAAAGAATTGCGAGCAAGCCGTTTCACATTCATCGATCGTTCTCCAGACAGGCGACAAATTTAACCACCATCCTCTCTAAGATCCAAGACTTCTTTTTGGTTAATCTCTGTGTTCTCCGTGCCTCTGTGGTGACTTTTAAAGTGCACCACAGAGGCACGGAGAACACGGAGATTCATAAAGAGATACAATCGTTTTGGGAGGGGGACGATGAACAGCAGGGAACGCATGGCCCGCGCAATGCGCCTGGAGGAGTCCGATCGTGTGCCGGTTATGTGTCAGCTTACTCTCGGGCACTATTTCCTGAACTGCGACATTCCCGAGATCGACATATGGCATTCGACCGAAGGATTCGGCGAGGCGCTGATCCAACTGCAGCGGCGCTACCGTTTCGATGGCATCTTGATCAACCTTCCCGGCAGGGAACCGAACTGGCGCTCGCATATCCTGCGGATCGAGGAGAGAGGCAGCGACAAAGTCATCCACTGGACGAACGGATGGTCTACCGTATGCCCTCCAGACGACAATCCTCATGTGTATCGCGAGGATGGCGGACGCTTCACGATCCCTTTCGAAGAAATCGACCCGCAAAAGCTTTTCTACGTGGAGCCGCACGATCTCAAAGGTATCACCTATCCCTTCTCCTGGGACTTCACGGGAACCATGGCGACTCGCGAGTGCCTCTTTTCTCCCTGGCAGTTCGACACGATTGACTCCGTGCGTAGCCGGGTCGGCAATGAGGTTTCGATTCACGGGGAGATCTTTTCTCCCTTCACTCAGCTCCTGGAGTTGATCGACTACCGAAACAGCCTGCTCGCCCTGATTGATGATCCGGAGAAGTGCGAAGCCTGTCTCGAAGCCCTCGCGGAAGGCGCAATCGCGCTGGGGCGCGGGCAGGCGGAGCACGGGGTAGATGCAATACTGATCTCATCAGCGTTTGCCGGCGCGGGATTTATCTCTCCCGGCCACTACCGCCGCTTTGTCCTGCCTTTTGAGAGGAAAGTGATTCGGGGCATCAAGTCCTTCCGCGATATTCCCGTATATACGCACACCTGCGGGAGGATCGGTGACCGCCTGGAGCTCATGCAGGAAACGGAAACAAACGGAATCGACACGCTGGATCCGCCTCCGCTGGGAAACGTCGAGCTGAGCGATGCCAAGAAGCGGATAGGAAGCAAGCTCTTCATCAAGGGAAACCTCGACCCCGTGAACACGATGCTGAAGGGCACTCGAAGCCAAGTCCTGGATGCCGCCTGGCGGTGCCTCGATGCGGCGGCTTCCGGAGGAGGGTACATTCTCAGCACCGCGTGCTCGGTGCCTCCACGAACACCCCCCGCAAACCTGGAAGCGCTTTTCGAGGCTGTGGAGTACTGGTAGCGGGGGTCAGAGATCGGGGTTGGAGAAGCATTGATGGTTGCCACTGATCCCGGAGAAGCTGTGAAAAAACCGGGGACGTTCTGAATTTCCAGCTTTCCTCCGCTGAATAGAAAAGATCAACCGCTGGTTGATCCGTCCGATTCAGCTGAGCAAGTCGGGAAATTCGGAATGTCCCCGATTCTCATAGCAAGTTACTTGTCGTAGGCGATAATGATCGTTAGGTCGCCGCTTCCCGTCTGCTCGAGCCCGTGCGAGCTGCCGGTGCGGGTCAAGAAAGCATCTCCGGGCTTTGCAGCGAACTCGTTCCCATTAATCGTCATCTTTCCCTGGCCGCCGATTATGTAGTAGACCTCATCTTCATTCTGCTTGTGATAGCCGATCGACGCTCCCGGATGGAGCACGCGCTTTCGGAACGAAAATTTGATTCCGGGCGCCTTATCGAAGAACACATAGCCGATCGAAAGGCCCTTACCCTTGTGTGGACCCGGCTCTTCCTTTGCGACCTCAGAGTCGTGTTGCACCACGTATCCTTCCTGGGCGCTCACCGGCATGGGTTCAGGCAGGCTTGCCGACCAGACCGAAATAATCACCACGAAGGCTGCAGCCGATATTCTTCGGATCATGTTTACCTCCGGCATTATGCTTGCGTGTTAAGGCTACTGCAGATCGATATATTCCAGAGCGACGACCGGGGCGCGATTTGCCCCCACGCTCTCGATCCGCTTGTAGTTACGAACAATGAACTGAAGGGTCATGCGAGGCGCGAAAGCCAGCCCGTTGTCCTGAGACCATGAATAATACGAATTGTTTTCTATGTCCTTCAGATTTTCCCTGACAACTATCCGGCCATTGACTGCCACAAGACACTCCAGATCCGTGTCTGTCCAGTTTATCTTCATGTCGTAGGGCTCGTTCTTGGCCGCCGAAACGGATATGAAAAAGCGCAAGTGATGTTGCGCCTTTTCGTGGACAGCAAAGGTCCGCTGCGCTGCCATGACACTGTTGGCTTCCACCGTTGAACCCGGAGCATAACCCAGCAGGAGTTCCTTGTAGTTGTTCTTGACAAACAATGGGAGAACCACAGGATTGGACTTAAGTTCTGCGGGCAGTTGAGCGGCCGGAACCTGAGTGAATCCGGATTGATCTCTCAAAGTGAAAACGCTGTCCCTGATTGCCAGGGCAGCGCTCCAGTAGGACGCAACCCAAACTGCCAGAAGAACCGCGCCGCCCACGTACAGTTGATAACGTGAGGTTGGAGGAGTGACGGATACGGCGGGCGGCTCTCGGAACACGCGCCTATAGAGATCGTCCACCGCCTGAGCGGCTATCCATGAGAAAAGGAATATCAGGAAGATGTCGTACCGAGGCTGACTCTCCAGCAGAAAGACAAACAAGGCGTAAAGGCATCCGGAGAATGAAAGGAGGATCCACTCCTGCCGGCGAAAAGGAATACGCGGATAACAATACAGTCGCCAGAGGAGGAGCAGCAGAACAATGGAGTGCGCAACAGCAATGGCGCGGATTTGTTGAGGCCGGTACTTACTATTGATGCGCTTTACCTGGGAGGAGGTTGTATCCCAGCGCTCCGGCTGTGTGTAGGTCGACCAATCTAGATAATCGCTGGCAATTCCGAGATTGCGGTTTTTTCTCTGCAGGTAGCGGAAGAATTCCTTTGGGTCATGAGTGAGGTCGTGCAGAAGCTTGCGCAACGCGTAGGCGTTCTGCTCGCCGGTGCTTATATCCGGGCATTGGTCCTGGGACCAATCCTTCACCTCCTCGTAAGTGCTGGTGCCCAGCACATCCATGTCTGTGACCAGGCAGATGAGATTGATTTGTTCAAAGTCCGAAGGGACTTGCCAGATTTTCCAGAATGCCTTGTTCAACATGAGGTAGGTTCCGAGCGGAAGCACCAGCCAAATTGCGGCGTGCGCGGCAATGACCCGAGAGCGATCGAGGGTCGAGATGCCGCGCGGAAATCTTTCTTCGACAAACCGGGCGAGATCATCGCTCTCTCCGAGCCTGACTCGGAAAATCAGCACTGATTCAATAACCACATAGCAGCCTAGCGCGAGCAGCGCACCGTAGTGATAGGTGCGCGTGAAGTCGAGGAAGAAGATAATAACGCCCAGAACCACAGACAGGCCGGCAAGCCGTACCCAGTTCCAGCGCGGAACACCGAGGCTAAGAACGCGGCGCTGCAGAACGGCGCATATGAAAAAGAAGATCGCCAACCAGAACAAGCCAGGGATGTCGGGACTGGCGAGTGTCATCGAGTACCACAGATCGGGTTGCCAGATAAAAAAGAGCAGGCCGACGGTCGCCAGCCTCACACCGAAAAGGAGGGTTCCCAGCCGAAGGAATATCCAAGATGTGAGCGTTGCCAGCAGGACGTTGGCCAGCTTAATCGCCAACAGGGACTTGCCGAAAAGAAGCGCTATCGGACAGGTATAAAAAGCGGCCCGTTTCCAGTACACGGCACCGCAAAATCCTGAGGACTCCGGCCTTCCCGTGGCCGCCGCGTCCGCGCCACAGTTGAGGTAAAAACCAAAATCATTGACCTGGTAGGAGTCAAAGACGGAAACCCACGCCAGTCGGCAGAGCATCGAGAACAGGATTATGATCAATCCGATGCGATAGATGCGCTTCTCGTCCTTGCATCGAAGGACGAATACAAGGGCAATCAAAGAGAAGAGAAGGATGGGTGACAGCCAGCCAAGTGAGACGAGAATGTCTTTGATGCTGTTGTTTATCTCGGTGAGCTGGTAGACCACGCTGTCAACGATCAGCACCGCCGCGAGGATCAGCAGTGCGCCGACGATCCAATTTGTTACCCCGTTGCGCGAGGTTCTGCCTGACTCGTACTGCAAGCGTCCTCCGAAGTAAACAATGCTACACCACCATGCAAATTCTTTGTGAATCTTCGTGATCTTTGTATCATCGTGTTGTCTTTTTAAAAACAACACGATGATGCAAAGAATCAAGATGATCGTTTTGGCCTCGATGCTGGCTGCAACGCTCGCGGCATCCCAGACTCGGACCTTGCCCGGCTATGTCGTGCACTTCGACTTCCTTTCCAACGTGCACGATGGGCGAAATCTCGTGCGCATCGCCGCACGCGGCGGAGCCAAAGTCATCAATGTCGTTCCACCGGCGCACATCTGGGATAGCCCCCTCGCACTCCGGATGCTGGACGGCATCCTGGACGAGATCGCACGCAGGAAGCTGAGCTTTGTTTTTACCCGGATCGACGCTGCGCTCCCGCCGGACCGCCAGGGCGTTCGCTTCAACCATCTATATGGCCGGATTCTCACCGAACCAGGGCGAATGCCGAACGGGAAGCCAACGCCGGGCTACTTTCTCACTACCGCTGGGCGTGACGGCTATGATGAATGGATGGAGGAAGAGACACGCTACTACGCCAGGCATTATGCGAAGCATCCCGGTCTGCTCGGCATAAATCTGGGACCCTTCAGCGAGCCTTTTTCCAGCCAGCGCGGAGGCTTTCTCGAGTACCTGACGGAAACCCAGCGCTATGAAATCACACAGTACACGCCTTACGCCGAGAAGCTCTGGCATCGCTGGCTTGCCGGCCATTTCAACGACATCGCCATTCTCAATCGGGAGTACGGCAGCGCTTTCAAATCAGCAGATGAGATCCCCTTGCCCTTGAGTGAAGACGATCCGCGGTTTGGCAATCCTCAGATGGCTTACTTTGATTTTGCGCGCTCGCTCAACGACTGGTTCGTAGGGCGCTATGAAACCTGCCGGCGCATCTGGCACGAGGAGGGTGGGAATGCGGAAGTGCCGTTCATTCTTCAGTTCAGCGGCTTTCTTGCGGAAAAGCTGGCTCTGGGCCGTCCCAGCTTTGCGGCCTTCGATCTTCCGGATTGGATCGCCAGGGCGGACGCTGTTGGCATGTCCCTGTACACAAACAACGGATACGCGGATTATGGGCATGCCTCGGTGCAGGCGACGGTGAACCTGGTTGCGATAGCGCGTGACCTCAAGAAGGATGTGTTTATCCTCGAGGGCGGTTGCGAAGCGCCCAACGTGGTTCTCATTCCTGGGGAACTTGACTTCTTTGGATCGGTAGCTCGCAAGCTCAACCCGCGAACCTATATCTACGAATTCCTGAAAGACAAATTTGCCGAGGAGTACTCTTCCAATCCCGGCAAGCCTGTAACTTCAGATGGGCGGATCCGGAGGCCTGCGTTTCGTGCTCTCCGTCGGCTATTCTCGCAGATCGAAGCACAGCCTGGCAGGATAGAAAGTCCGGCACTCTATTTCGTTTCAGAGCCGCTGGCTTCGCGGGGAGACGTGCGGGCGGGAAGCATTAATGCTGCACTCTATGATCTCGCTTCCGATGTTCCGATCCGTTTCATCACGCCCTCTTTTGTTCCTCAAATCCGTCCGGGCATTCCTATTCTGCGATTGGACGGGTCCGTGACTCCCCCTAATGGGGAACTTTCCCGCCTAATGCGAGACATTCCGCCGGTTGACTCGGAAGCTCGGTCCGCCTGGCGTCGCGCTGTCCTTGCCGCAGTTCAAAGAGAGGCTTCAAAATAAGCCACGAATTTCACGAATTGCACGAAAGAATATTAAATCTGCGTTTCGTGCGATTCGTGAAATTCGTGGCTGTTTTTCTTTGCCGCGCATGCGCAGGCAGCGGCAACTGCCAGAAGCGACTGCGCAGCGAAATGGTAGCGGTCGTCAACTTCAATCACGGTGTGGAGCAGTGCGAACGAGATCAATATGCAGCCCAGGAGCGCTAAGCCCGCGGACCGGCGGGTCCTCCAAAATCCCAGCGCCGCCAAAGCGAGAACGAGGGCATGGAAGAACTGTCCGATTGCTACAAGAGGATCACGGTATATAGGCAGCCAGTGCTGTTTCTCCTGTTCGTCGGTGAGGCCTTGGGATGAAGCGTAATAGCCGCACGACTCAACTGACCAGATTCTCTGAAATTTCAAAACAGCCAGAGCCGGCATCTGCCACCAGTTGTGCCCCCACATTGCCTTTAAATGTCCAAGTGCGACCTGGATTCCACGGCGGTTGGCCTCGCGTGGATCCTCGGAATACCAGATCCTGCCGTCTTCCACACTGAATGCACCCCTCGTCTCCCAGTTGAGACCGCTGGCAAGATTGGCGCCGAGAGTTTGCGATGTGCTGAAGTTGGGGTACCCCGTCACGACAGACTTGGCTATGAGGAGGGAAGTCAGACAGATGAGGTATGCTCCCAATGCCAGTGCAGCACGCCGCCAGCCCGCTTTCTTCTGCGCTCCGTCGCCGGATTCGATTTGCGGGTTGCCACGTGTGCCAGCGTATAAAACAAAGGGCAACAGAAGCAGCGGGCTAACAGGGCGAATGAGTTCAGCAAGCCCTGCTAGCACACCGCCCGCCACCAAATACAGTCCTGAGCGCCTTTTCGCATCCAAACCCACGAGCAGACTAAGCAGAGCGGCCAATAAGAAGAGCAGGTGAGGTATCTCCGTGCAGAAGACGGCGCTCCAGTAGATCACTCCTGGCCAGAGGGCGTATATCGCCCCGGCGAGACGCGCGTTACGTTCCTCGCAGAAACGACGTGCGACGGCATAGACCAGGATCGTCGTAGCTGATCCGATGATCGCGTTTGCAACCAGCGGCAGCAGCAGTGAGGGCCCGAAGAGCCTGCCCAGCGCGTAGAGGTAGAGAAAATAGCCCCAAGGATAGTAGGTGTAGATCAACCCGGTCCAATCGCCTTGCAGACAGCTAAGCGACACGTCACGATAATATCCATAGTCATCATCCGGCGTCGGCGGCAATGATGCATTAAGCACCCAGCCGAGGCGAAGGGCCAATGCAACGAGGCCAAGCATCACGGCAAAGGGGACGACCCGGCGAGGTAGCTTTATGGAAACAAGCGCAAGGATGGCTGCGATTCCGATATAAAGAAAAGCAGGTGTTGCACTCTTAATTAGACTCCAGCAATAAGGAAGGGCGCCAAGGAATGCGGCGGCAGCGAAAAGGGCGCCGAGGCATGAAAAGACAGGAGCGAATCGCACACGCATTAGAATTACCTATGAGTACCAATCTTATCCGCCCAGGAACAGCGCATTCCCCTCAACTTTCCCAGTTGTGCACGGTCTCCCGCTTCAGGAGTTTTTCCGGAGACTCGCCGAGCCCCCGGTACCAGTCCTTCAGCTGCAAGAGGCCTTCCCTCAGGGAAATCCTGGCCTCGAAAGCCAGAAGTTCGCGCGCCTTAGCGCTCGCGGCGCAGAGGCGCAGAACATCTCCCGGCCTGGGGCGGTCATAGGCGACTAGGGCGTCCGGTCGCTCGGCAACTTCAGCCACCTCTCTCGCAAGGTCGCGGATGGCGATCTCACGGCCGCTGCCGAGATTGATGGTTTCTCCGACGGCCTGATCGGAGAAGCCCGAGAGAAGAATGCCTCGTGCCGTGTCACTGACATAGGTAAAGTCGCGGGTTTGTGTGCCGTCGCCGAAGATCACAATGGGCATCCCGGCCATGCAACGCAGCAGAAACTTCGGTATAACTTCGCCGGAGTCACCCTCGTGGTGGCAGCGGGGGCCGAATGTGTTAAACGGGCGCACCACCACGGTTGGATAGCCGTAGGTCCTGTAATAGGCGCGCGTGTAGCATTCGCCTGCCAACTTGGAGGCACCATAGACGGTCGAGGGGAATGTCGGATGCTCCTCCGTCATGGGCACCCAGCGCGCCGTTCCGTAAACCTCCGAGCTGGAGACATAGACGAAGCGCTTGACTCCGGTGGACCTTGCTGTCGAGAGCAACTTTAGGGTGGCTGTCGCATTGACTTCATGATTCTCCTCGGGAGAGTGGATCGAATGGCGGACGCCCAGGACCGCCAGATGAAAAACCAAGTCTACGTCCCGCATCAGGTTGGCCATGAGGGGTGCATCCCGAATATCTGCGACGATGAGAGTGACCTGATCCTCCGGCAGCCTATCCAGATTCTCCCTTCGGCCGTTCACTAGATTGTCCACGACGGTCACCAAGGCGCCCTGCTGTGCCAGCTGTCTCGTCAGCTCGGAACCGATGAACCCGGCTCCGCCGGTTACCAGGATCCTATCTCCCGTCATGTTCAGCCCCTCATTGCTTCACGAAGCGCCGCGACCACCCTGTCCTGATCGTCTGCCGTGATCTGCTGATATAGCGGCAGGATGATGGAACGATCCTGTGCCAACTCGCTCTGGACCAGCCGTTCGCAGTAACCCGGAGCGCAGCCGCATTCGGCGGGGTCGCGGCCACACGACCATGCGGAATGCGGATAGGAAGGCTCGCGGTGCGCGCACATGACTGCCCGCCGTGTAGCGATGCCTGCGTCCAGCATGGCCTGCATCACTTCCCGCTGGTCGCATGAATCCGGCAGGCGCACGCAGTAGCTCTGCCAGTTGCTGCGAGCCCATGCTGGTTCCACGGGCAGTCCCAGTCCCGGAATATCCCGCAGCAGCTCGGCGTACCTGGCTGCCAGGCTGCGCCGCTTCTCGATGATCGCCGGAAGGCGCTTCAGTTGCTCGCGTCCCACGGCGGCCTGAATGTCGGTCATGCGATAGTTGTATCCTAGCTCAGGATAGGATTCGAAGATTACGGACCGCGCTCCGTGGCGCACCGTATCGGGGACGCTCATAGCGTGCTGTCTCCAGGCGCGAAATCTGGCATCCCAGTCGGATCGGGAGGTGGTGATCATTCCCCCATCACCGGTCGTGATCAGCTTGCGCGGATGGAAGGAAAAGCAGGCGACGTCTCCGTGCGGCCTGCCGATGGCTTCCCACTCCCCTTCCCAGTGAATCTCGCTGCCTGCGGCACACGCAGCGTCCTCGACAACGGGAAGGGAATGCCTGCGCGCGGTATCCAGCACCGCCTTCAGATCGCAGGGCATTCCCATCTGGTGCACGCAGAGAATCGCCCGGGTACTCGGGGATATCGCATCTTCGAGCCGCTTTGGATCCATGTTGTACGTTCCTGGCTCAATGTCCACGAACACCGGCCTGGCACCGCAGTAGCGGATGCAGTTGGCAGTGGCGATGAAGGAATGACTGACAGTTACAACGTCATCCCCCAGCCGCACGCCTGCGGCGAGCAACGCCAGATGCAGAGCCGTCGTACAGCTCGAGACCGCGCACGCGTGCTTTGCTTTCACGGAATCGGCGAATTCCCGTTCGAAGGCCGCCACCTCGGGTCCCTGAGTCACCCAGCCTGAGAGAATTGGCCGCCTAGCAGCTTCGGTTTCGCGCTCATCCATCCACGGCCGCGCCACCGGTATGAAAGGTCCATCCGACATTCAACGATCCCCTCAAAATTGCAGATTGTGGATTGCGAATTGCGGATTGAAAAAATCCAATTTTAATCCGCAATCCGTGATCCGCAATTGGTTAGTTGAGAATCTTCTCTATGATATACCTTGGCCTTGCCCTCACTTCATCCAACGCGCGCCATATGTACTCGCCCATCACGCCCATCAAAATCATCTGCAGCCCCGATAGCAGAAGAACAACGCCAAGCAGCACAGTCCAGCCTGCGATCGGCGAGGAAAGGAAGAACTTCTTCAGCAGCATCCACAACGAAGTGAGAATCCCCAGGGCCGCGCAAGCCATTCCGAGGTAAGACATCAGCCGAATCGGCGCATAGGAATACCCAACGAACTGATCGGCAAACAGCTTGAGCCTTTTGGCCAGCGTCCACTTGCTGGTACCGCCCTCCCTGGCTCGTCTCTCGTATTCGACATAGGTCTGGCGGTAACCCATTGTCGAAAGCAACCCGTCCAGGGTCAGGTTTCGCTCTCTGAACCGGCGAATGTTTTTCAGCGCGCGTGGACCGATGAGGACCATGCTCGCACCGCTGGGGGGGATGTTTTTGGATACCAGGAGGCGGGTCAGCCCGTGAAAAGTCCTCGAGAGGACCCGATCGATCCACCTGTCCTGCCGCGAAGCGCGCACCGCCCAGACGATCTCCACCGGATCCGAGAGCGCCGCGATCATTGCGGGGACGGTTTCCGGGGGATCCTGAAGATCGCAAGCGAGGAAGGTGGCCACATCCCCTCCGGCGTGTTCCAGCCCCGCGCGGATTGCCATGTGCGAGCCGCAATTGGAGGCGAACTTGATTACGCGAACATAGCGGTGCAGGTCGGCGAGGTCCGCCAGGTGGACAAAAGAATCGTCCGAGCTGCCGTCATCCACGAAGATCAACTCAAACTCGTGGTTCGGGAGTTGCGAACTCAGAACGGAGACGATTGCGTCGTGCGTGGAGCGAACGCCTTTTCCTTCGTTGTAAACCGGTATTACCAGCGAGATCTTCATAGGGATTCTGCCTCAGCCTAGCCCCAAGCTGGCCAGCCTGACCACATCCTGCGCCAGGGGCACTTCATCGCCGCTGCGCACCTCGCGCACCGCAACAGCCGGTTGGCCGAAGGCGATGACGCTCGCAGGAATATTTCGTGTCACCAGCGAGCCGGCTCCCAGCAAGGTGCCGCTACCCACCTCGACTTCCGGGACCAGCGTGGAGCCGGATCCGATGAATGAATGACTCCCGATTTTGACGAAACCTGCCAGCATGGCACCCGAAGCTACCAGGACATTATGGCCGACCCGGCAGTGGTGTTCGATGACCGCGCCGGCATGCGCGCAGAGCAGATGTCCGATCTCCGCCTGGCAACCGACGAAGACGCCCGGAAACACGAAAGCGTTTTGTCCAATGCGCGCAGAAGGCGAAATATGAGCCCTCGGTGAGATCAAGCTCACAACTTCCACGCCGCTCTCTTGGAGCTTGAGAAAGGTTTCGCAAGCCCTGGCAGAGGCTCGCGTTCCCATGGCGATGAAAGCACAGCACCCGCTGCCGGGGAGTTGTGCCAGACCGTCTGCAACGGTACCAAGGACCGGATGTCCGCCGGGCCCGATTCCCCCGGCGGGAGGACGGTCTTCGTAATAGCCGTCTATCTCGATTTCGTCCGAGAAATGCCAGAATACGGCGTCCACAACCATCGATGCCCGAACACGCGCCCCAAATATGCGAAGTCTTTTTTTCATCGGACTCGCCTACATCTGGTCGAAAGGATAGACGAAAAAGAACGGAAAGTGCGCGGACAGTCCGGCCGCGCCGATCTCGCGCAGCTTCTCGATGCTCGCGAAAGAACGAACATAAATTCTGTATTCGCCCTCCAAGGATCCCCACTTGCTCTTAAACCGATAAACGCCGGAATCGCGCGAAGGTGAGGACTCCCAGTTCCAAAGCTGGAAGCCGCGTCGCCGGGCCTCGTTCATGGCCCAATCTATGAGAAGGGTGCCCGCCTGAAGTGAGCGACCTCGCACCGATGCGCAGGGGAGATAGTAACTCACAGTGCGCGGTCCCAAGATGATGACTAGTCCCGCCACAAGAGCTGCCTCGTGGAAAGAAAGGTAGCAGCGCACGCGGCCGCTCTGGATTCCCCTGGTGAGGAGAAACTCGATGGCGGCCTTCGGCTTCAGCGGAATCCCATAGTCAAGACAGTTCTGCCCGTAAATTTCGTAGAGAGTCTCTATGCGTTCCACGGACAATTCGGTCGAGACCGTAACACCTTGTCTCTCCGCCTTGCTGACATCGTAGCGAATCTTGCTCCCCGAGGTTGAATTCTGCAGTCTGAGATACTGCGTCCTCTTCTGTACGATGATCGCCTTGGGCATGAGCTCGGCATAGAATTCGTATCGATCGAAAAGGAACGGTGTATAGAAGGAAGCAGTCAGCGCATCAGGCTGACTTCCCATGTAGTCGAGCACCGCGGCTAGCAATGCCGAGTGGATCTTCCCGGAGCCCTCATCCGAGGCGCATATCACTCCTGCGTTCGGTCCGAAGAAAGGCAGCGAGCAGTAACTCAGACCGCAATCGGCTTTGCGCAGGAAGCCCGGCAGCAGGCCCACGAGCTGCGACTCAACCCGTGCCCCCCAATAAAACGGTGTGCCAACGCCGATGTGGCAAAACATGTCCCGATAGATGGGATAGTGATAGCCCAGGATCGACGGATTGGATTCTCCAAGTTGGTCCAGAAATGCAATGCATTCGGGATCGTGAGAATCATTCAGCAATTCAACTTTCACTTCTCCGTGATCTCCGTATCTCCATGGTGCCGGTCATGCTCCGCGGATTACGGACGCGATCTGCTGGATCTGGTCCGGTCTCAGCTCGGCGAACATCGGCAGCGAGAGTTCCTCTTCGGCAAGCTGCTCGCTCACGGGGAAGGAACCCCTTCCATACCCCAAGTCCCCGTAGGCCGGAAGGAGATGAATCGGGATCGGGTAGTGGATGCCGGTCTGGATGCGCATTTCATTGAGCGCTTGCTGTAACGCAGAGCGGTCCTTTGTGCGGACCGCATAGACGTGGTAGACGTGGCGAGAATAGGGCATCTCCTCTGGTGTTTGGACGATGTCATCGCTAAGCAATTCCTTGTAGAGAGCGGCATGCTCGCGGCGCGCCTCTGTCCAGTCTTCCAGATGACGAAGCTTGACCCGCAGTATCGCGCCCTGAATTCCCTCCATCCGGTAGTTGTATCCCTTGAGAACGTGCAGGTACTTTTTCTCCTGTCCCCAGTCGCGCAGCATGCGGATTGTGCGCTCATAAGCTTGATTATTCGTTACCACCATTCCCGCCTCTCCGTAGGCGCCAAGGTTTTTCCCCGGGTAGAAGCTGAAGCAGGCCAGGTCGCCCATGCTGCCCGTGCGGCGGCCCTTGTAAGTGGCTCCGTGTGCCTGGGCGGCGTCTTCGATCACTATCAGTCGGTGCTGCCTCGCGATTTCGAGGATGGGGTCCATGTCGGCCGGCTGGCCGTAGAGGTGGACAGGGAGGATTGCCCGTGTGGATTTCGTAATGGCGGCCTCGATCTTCGCGACCTCGATGGTGAAGGAGCGGGGATCGATGTCCACGAAGACCGGCTTTGCGCCGGCATATAGGATGGCCGCAACGGTGGCGACAAAGGTAAACGGGACCGTGATCACCTCGTCTCCTGGGCCCACGCCCGCGGCAAGCAGTGCCAGGTGCAGCGCGCTTGTGCCCGAGTTCACACCGATGGAGTGTCGCACGCCGCAATAGCTTGCAAACTCCTGCTCCAGCGCCGCCACCTCTTTGCCCAGGATGAACTGGCTTTCCTCGAGGACTCTTGCGATGGCCTGGTCAATCTCGTCCTTAATGTTGTGATACTGCAACTTGAGGTCCGCGAAAGGAATCATGCAATTGCTCCCTGCGCGTCCCACTCCACCGGGTGGCCGCGCTGAGCCATCGAACGGGTCGCTGCTTCCAAAATTTGGACAACTCGGAGGCCCTCCTGGCCGCTGGTAATAGGCGGTACCGACTTTTCGATGCAGCGGATGAAGTGGAGTGCCTCGGTGCGCAAGGCTTCCGTCAGGTCAAGCTGCGGAGCCCACATGTCGCCCATGCGGTAGTCGATCAGCATCTGGTAAACGTTTTCCGGGTTGTTGTTGAAGGTGATCCCTTTGTCGTAAATCTTCACCTTTTCGCTGGGCTCGAGGTCGTCGTAGACGATCATCTTCTGGCTGCCTCCGATCAGGGTGCGGCGCACCTTCACCGGCGCAAGCCAGTTGACGTGCATGTGGGCTATTAGCCGGTTCTCGAAAAAAAGCGTGAGGAAGGCAACGTTCTCAGGCTCGCCGGGTACGTGGCTCATGCCCGTGGCAGAGACGGCACATGGCCGTGTCGGAATGACATGGTCCATGATCGAGAGGTCATGCACGGCAAGATCCCAAAGGACGTTTACGTCATGCTGGAAGAGCCCGAGGTTCACTCGAACTGAATCGTAATAGTAAATCTCCCCCAGATTACCAGTCTCGACGACCTCTTTGATCTTGCGGACCGCGCTCGTGTAAACAAATGTGTGATCCACCATGAGAATACGCCCGTTGCGCTCGGCCTCATCGAGCAGCCGCTTCGCCTGCTCGGCCGTCGCAGTCAGGGGTTTCTCCAAAAGAACGTGCTTGCCCGCACGGAGAGCGGCCAGGGCAAGGTCAAAGTGGCTCGACACGGGCGTTGCGACCGCAATTGCGTCGATGGCGGAGTTGCGGATCAGGTCGCGATAGTCGTTTGTCGTTTCGATGGTGGGGTATCGTGCCTTCACATGCGCAAGCCGCTCGGGACGGAGGTCGCAGACCCCAACCACGCGAGCAGAACCCACTTCCATGAAGTTCCGAACCAGGTTGGGTCCCCAGTAACCGTATCCGATGATGCCGATGCCTAACATAAGATCGATGACCCGTGAGAACTGCTCACAGGGATTTTCCCTTTCTTGTGCGCGTGTCGCCAATCACGCGTGCCGGAACACCGGCGACGATTGAGCAGGCAGGCACATCGTGGGTTACTACCGCGCCGGCTCCCACTAATGCACCTTCACCGATCGTGATGCCTGCCAGAATTGTTGCGTTGCTGCCAATGGAAGCGTGTGATTCGACCATCGTTTCACGGATTTCCCAGTCCGAGTCCCGCTGCAGCGTGCCATCAGGATTGATTGCCTCGGGATAAATGTCGTTTATGAACATTACTCCGTGTCCGACAAAGACTCCATCCCGCAGGGTTACGCCGGTGCAGAGGAAAGAGTGCGAGGAAATTTTGCAGTTGCGTCCGACCACGGCCCCGCGCTGAATCTCAACGAATGGGCCGATCTTAGTGCCATCTCCGATGGTGCAGCCGTAGAGGGATACCAGCTCAGGGTGATGAATAACTACATTTTTGCCCAATACAACATCGCCAGCAATCATGGGCTCAAATTCTAACACAGTGCCGACCGACACTAGGGATTGACGATTGCTCAGGCCGCGGCTTTTTCCAATCGTCAATCGTCAATCATAAATCGTCAATCCTCAGATGTGTTCCGTGGCGATGCCGAACATCTGGCCGTAAGCCTGGAAGTCCCTCATGTGGTCGCCATAGATGAACAATTGATGGAAGCCCTTAGTGTCGCGCGTGTCGGCCGGCGCGTCGATCTCGAGTTCCACGGAGGTACGGCAGCCTCCGGCGGGAGGAGTGTCGAAGTTTCTGAGGACCTTTCCCTTGCCCAGGATTATCTTGCCCGGGCCCACAAACTGCATAATAGTCACCGTTCGGCCGGGCTCCCACAACACCTGTAGGGAGACGCCCAGGTTCGATTCGGCGTGGCTGCGCAGAATGAAGGGCGCGCGCGGCTTGTCGTATCCGTCCAGGCGCGTCGGGCTGACACAGTGCGCGCCGATGAAAGTGTTGCTGACGGTTTCTGGCACCGGATCTTGCTGGAAGCCGGGCTTGTCGAGCAGCTGGCAGCAGAGGGTGTGGGACATGACCGCGTTGATGTCGGCTTCGCAGATTGCCGGGATGCCTGCGTCCAGAAGTTTTGACCATGCCATGCACGGAGGGCACGGTATTTGTCGATCCTTTACCAGCCCAAGGCAGTCCATGGTTATTCCTTGGCAGCCTTCCTCCTCCATGAGCTTCAGGCTGGCCACGTAGTTTTTGGCCGCGTTGATCAGGTCTTGCTCCGACGGCTCAACGATTTTCTGCGCGGCGCCCCGGTATTCGGCGGCCACGGCGAAAACCTGCGGTAGGTTCTCAATTGTTTTCAGCGTTTCCGGAAAGCGCCTGCGGGGAAGGTAGAGAAGCTTTAGCCCAAAGGGTTCCAGGGTCTGCTCCCGCGTCTCATCCCCTCGCAGAACCGCAATCTTGGTGTCACGCACCTTGTGCGCCGTGCGGATCATTTTCAGGCCGAAGCGCACAGGCTTCAGCTCGAAATCGGCAGTGGATGCGAGGTACACCCCGGGCATCCTGCTGATGTTCTGGATGTGTCCCGTGAACGTGGTTCCAAGGCCTGCAAAAATGACAGTAGGAGTGCCGCTTTTTGCGATCGCCTCAATCTGGGGCCAGCGCTCCATGTGCAGAGGGAACAGCACTACGCCATCGGGCTTTTGGGCTTTCAGACGGGTGATGAACTGTTCGGCAGCCGACGCATCGTAGAGGGGTTGCGGCTCGAAGGTGACACGCACCTCATTTTCCGTGGCGTATTGTTCGACCAGCGTCCGGCTCTTCTGCATGAACAGGTCGGGATCCCAGGAAGTACCGGGCCAGCCGAGCCAATATTTCTCCTTGGGACGCAGATACGCAACGCGCACCTCGGGACGATCGGAAGAGGATTTCGTCGAGGAGCGCGTCTGTCCTGCGCGGGCGCTGCGCAGCAGCGCGCCGCCCGCCACAGCTGTACCTCCCATTAAGGTGAGAACTGTGCGGCGGGATATACCCTTTCCGCTTGCCAGACCGCCCTTGCGTTGAGCCATGATGGTACCCCCTAATGATTTCGTCGATTCTATGCTTGCCCGAATTTAAAAACAACATATGGCAGAAGTAAAAACCTCTGTGATCTCTGCGTCTCCGTGGTGTAACTTGACGCATCCAGACGAACTACTTTCCCTGATCGTGAGGTCCACGGCGATGTCTTCCATGTTCCTATCCCCCGCGGAGATTCTTGAAAAAAGGCGCAACCAGCGTAATGCGCTGATCGCTTGCTTCCTTGGCTGGTCTCTTGATGCCTTCGACTTCTTCGTCGTTGTCATGGTCTTGACCGAGATAGCCAAGGACTTCAACCGAAGCAACGCCGACATCGCGCTGACTCTCAGCGTTACGCTGGCATTTCGTCCCGTAGGAGCCTTCGTCTTCGGGTTAATGGCGGATCGATACGGGCGCCGCGTTCCGCTCATGGTCGACGTCGTCTTTTACTCCGTGATCGAGATTGCCTCCGGCTTCGCGCCGAACTACACGACCTTCCTGATTCTGCGCGCGCTTTTCGGCATCGGAATGGGAGGGGAATGGGGCGTGGGAGCTTCGCTGGCGATGGAGGCGGTCCCGCCGCGCTGGCGCGGCATTCTCTCCGGCGTCCTGCAGGAGGGGTATGCCGTTGGATACCTGCTGGCGTCCTGTGCCTACTTTTTCGTGCTGCCGCACTTCGGCTGGCGTGCGATGTTTTTATCGGCGGGCTGCCGGCCCTGCTGGCCTGGTTCATCCGGCGCAAGGTGAAAGAGTCGGAGGTGTGGGAGAAGTCGCGCCGCAAGGATTGGGCCGCTCTTTGGATGGGCGTGCGCTCACACATGAAGTACTGCCCGCTGGCCGGCTTAGTGGCCGTACTAATCGACTTCGTACGCAATCTGGCCGCTGCCGCCTGGTTCGCCGCCGCTGCCGGTGGCCCCGCGCCCGGCCCAGGCAACGCTTTGCTGCGAGCCGTAGCGGTCTTTGTCATCGGCCTTACTATTGCGTTCATGGCTGACGTCACCTGGCACATGGCTGAAGGCCACCACAGGCTCTTTTTCTACCTCGTGGCGCTGATGACCATGATGAACTTCGTGTCGCACGGCACCCAGGACATGTACCCGACATTCCTGAAGGTCCATCGGGGGTTTTCGCCGCAGACGACGGCGATCGTCTCCATGATCGCCAATCTTGGCGCCTTGACCGGCGGCATTTGCGTTGGGCTCTTCTCCGATCGCTTTGGCCGGCGCCGCGGAATGATTTGCGCTCTGCTTCTCGCGGTGCTCATGATCCCCTTGTGGGCCTACGCGCCCACGACTGCTTTGTTGATGCTTGGAGCGTTTCTGATGCAGTTCATGGTGCAGGGAGCGTGGGGTGTGATTCCAGCGCACATCACCGAGCTTTCGCCCGACAGCGTACGCGGATTCCTGCCCGGATTCGCCTATCAGTGCGGCGTCCTCATCGCAGGCACGGTCGCCTACCTTGAAGCGACTTTTGCCAGGCGCATGAATTACGCCAACGCCATGTCTCTGACAGCGCTGACTGTGTTCCTTATCTGTGCGGTCGTCGTCGCTCTGGGCAGGGAGAAGAAAGGTATCGAATTCGGCGCCTGAAGGAGAAATGACGAATGGCAGCAGGATAGGCAGGCTAGTAACAGCGAAGGCTGGAGATTTCCACCACAAAAAAGCTTCGAGCGGATTAGTTGTCTCTCCCATCACCCCGTAGGCACCAATAAACTCACCTGTCCCTCCCACGATGGCCATGGCTTCGTGGTTTAGATTTGAACGGAGATAACGGCGAAGACCTCAAGCACCTCAAAATGATCCGACTTACTCCGAGAAGAGGCGGCAGGCTTACGCTCTGCCCAAGGCTTTGTCCACTATGCCTGAGGGTCACAACCATCTGGGCCGCGCCGCCCGTCAAGGCTGAGACGTCCCAGACGTACCGGTACGCCTGGCCCGGGTCGCTGAGCACCTGATAACCGCCTCCGGCTGGCGAGTTGTTGGCGGCATAGTCCGGGGAATGGAAGAGTGCCCATGATTTCTGGTTTGCATCGAGATAGTCGAAGCTCCGGCCGGCCGCCAGTTTGAAGCGGGCTCCCTTGTTGCGCAGAGGACTGGCCACGGACCGGCAATTTACCTGGACCTCCAGAATGTAGGCGGCGCCGGCCGTTTTATTCACTGGAATCCGGGCCCACAGCTCCAGGCTGGACCGGCCGGTCACTGCGACCGCCCAGATTTGGCCGGGCTTGAGCACCACAGTTTCTGCTTGGCTCGGCGGCAACGCTGTTGGAATTGTCGAAGTATCCAGGACAGGAAGAGCGGTTACGGTCTCCGGACCGGCACCTATCCGGCGCAGAGTTCTTTGCGTGGGTGGATAGCGCTGTTCCACGCCCGGTGTTCTGGCGTCGAGGCGAGAGGTCACCCGCTCGGAGCTGTTCCATTCTAGGCCCATGCCTTGGAAAGGTCCGCTGTAGGCTGTAGGCTGTGGCGCCGGGCTTGAGAGCCAGCTTCCAGATGGCAGTGAGCCCCACTGCCTGCTCGGCGACTTTGCGGGGGTACCATACGGTGAGCACATCAGCATTGTCGTAAATGATGCTTAGTATCGCCTCGCTTCCTGAAATCCGGCCATCTACCTTGGCCGAACCCTTGTCGTAGCGGACTGTGCCGCTGACCCTATCGCCGTTCTGATTCAGGTTCAGGCGGGCATAAACCCGGCCATCGGGGAGAACCATCTCCCACTGACCGGATAAATCGATTGTAGAAGCAGCGTATGTCAGAAGGCCATAAAGGACTAGCCCGAGCAGCGCTGGCACCATCAGCCTCGTTTTCATGTCCCCTCCCCGTGATGGACTCCTCGTCCGCCCCGTCTGTGGGCTTGAAACAATTTGCGGGGACCGGCACTCGGCCGCGGCCCGATCCGCGGCGGCCTAATACCCGACGCCCAAGACTTGGCTGCGAGTATAGTTTCCGGAAACAATTGCTGTCAATCAGCCCGATCGAACTGTGAGCAATTTCCTATGCGAGGTTATTAGTCGGGTAATGCTCTCTCGTAGCAACTGCTGCCCGTAGCCTTATCGCCAGACAGCTCGACGTAGTTCATTATTCGTAAATGTCAGGAGTTTCGGGCGTTAAGGTAGATCCTGCTAAGTAGGCTCGGTGACCCCCAATAACTGTTTCCGCTCGCGTCAGACTGCCCTCAGAGTAGATATCGATCTCGCGCTTTCTCTGGCACACCAGAGTCATTCGACAGAATCTATCGGACTTGTTTTCCTGCGGATAATCGGAACAAGCTGGGATTGGGATCGAAACCTGGCTATGGCGCCTCCCCCAACTTCCGACTTGGGGCGTTACGTTAACTTCTCCCGCTGCTCCAAAGCTCCCAAGCTCGAATGACACAGCGGAATCGTGTTGAGAGGGGGAGATTTGCTCATAGCTCCGCCATCCGGTAGGACTGCCCTTTCGGTGTGTGGTACCTGCTCAAGAGATTTGCAGTTCGTCTACAGCGCCCTCCAGCGCTGCGGAGGCAATCGGAGGCGGCCTTGAAGGCAGTGCGAGGCAATCCAAAATCTTGCGGATCGTCTCGGGCGGGTGAATGCCGGCCAGTCTGCGCATTTGACCGCCGCAGGCGGGACATTCCAGAACGTCAACTCCGCCCAGTAGTTGCGCGGCCGGGAGCCAGGGCCATGTTTCCGAGGGCATCCGCCATCGGGACGAAGTTCGGCTCTTTTCGATGACCTTGCCGGACAGCCGGGATGGCCAGAGTCATCCGTCACTCCCGCATCCGGTCCCGAAATAGGACCCTAAAGGGTGAGGATGTTCAATCGCTTCGGCAGCGACCAGAAAAGCAACTGGGAGTCATACTCAGCCAGCCAAAGCTGGATGCAATACCGGGGCCGGGAGTCCCTGGGAACGCGCCATCGGCGATACCAATCCGCGGAACGCCGGTAGGCCAAGGAAATCCATATCGTGATGGGATTGCGGAATGGCTCGACAGGCAGCGCCCGGATTTGAATAACGTCTTCTTCTTCGCAAATCAGATCGAAATCGGCGGGCATGTGAGAGGGCCCCCACAGCGCCCTCTTGGCGGCCTCGGCTGCAGCCTCCTCGCCCGCACCCGGCGTGATTTTGGGTCGCTCCGCTTCCTCAAGCGGCCGCCTGTCTGTCATCGTCCAGACCGATCGCCGTGCGCCGTCCCCATAAATCTTGCTGTCCAGTATGCTGAAGCCGCGCAGGATTCGTCCGCGTGCTTTCAATTCTATTCTACGGCTCGAGAGATCGACGACCAGGTACGGTGCGGGATCCCTGGCTATCGCATATTCCGCAGAGAGAGCCTGTTCCAGGCGGCGGAGTTCGGCGTACCTCTTTGCCAGCTGCTCCGCTTCGTCTGAAGGTAACGGGCCCGGCGGCGCGCTCGGCTTGCCGCACGAAAAAAGCAGCCCCAGGAGAGTCAGTTGAAGCAGCGGCCCGATAAGCGGCATGCGTGGTCTCGCGCGAGGTCGCCCGCTCGCCGGTTTTCCGCGCCAGATCGCGCTAGTAGATCCAGATGGGAGTGCCGCGTTCTGCGGTTTGGTAGAGCTTCTTGAGAGTCTCATCGTCGACTCGGATACAGCCGTGCGTCACGCTGCTGCCGAGCATCCGGGTATACAGGGTTCCATGAATGAAATAGCCGTCGCCGAATGCGATGGCATAATCGCCGAGAACGTCGGCAACCGCGCGGCTGGGCCGATCTTTCGGAATGGATTCCCCTTCTTCAATGAATGCCCAATCGGGACGAAGCCAGACCGGATTACTGACCTTGCCAAGGACTGAGAAGTAGCCCCTAGGAGTTTCAAACGTCCAGGACCGATTTCCTCTCCTATCGGTCAGCTCGAGGCCACTCCCCGTAGAACACTTGTCCTGCATCACCACTTTCGAGCCCTGCAAGAGGTAGATTTTATTCTCCGCGCTGTCGACGAGGATCGCGGGGCTCGCCTGTAATAAACGATCCCGTTTCTCAGTCAGCCGTCGGATCCTGCTTTCCATGAGACTGATCTGTTTGCGCATGACCTTGGCGTCGAGATGGGCGATTTCGCGAACGACTTCGACCTGCGACTCTGCCGGCGGGCGGCGGAAGACCAGCCGGAAAAAGACGACTGCCGAAACCAATACAGCTGCGCCAAGGACCCCCAGAAGAGCCCTGACCCTCACATCCGCCAAAGCGGGCGTAACCCGTTTCAATCCGACCTTGCTACCCAGCATCTATCGACCCTGCGACGACGATGTTAGCCGGCAGGTTCCTACGATGGTGACCGGCATTCCTGAATATGAACGGCTATAAAGGTCCCGCATCTCGTCATCCTCCAGCGATACGCACCCATCCGTCCAATCCGAATATAATCTCCCTCTGCCATGGATTTCCAAATTGCCGCCGATGCGTGAGCCCCTCGAGATTGCGCCCTCCCGCACGAAGGCTCTGAACCGTGCGCGGTCCGCGCTGGTTGGGTAATCGAGTTGCATCGCAAGGCCATACCTGCCAGAGGGGATCATCCGCCTTATCCTGTAACGTCCTTCTGGTGTCGAAGCATCGTTTCCCTGGGTTTTTCGGCGATGCCAATTCCTGCCCAAGTCTGCGGGATAGGATTTCTCGACCTGTCCTCGGAAAAGCAGCACACATCGATGCTCAAGCTTGTCTATCAAAATCGCGCGGCGCCCGCTTTGCCTGGTCCAGTGCAGCAGCTCGATGGCCTCCTGGTCCCACATCCTGCGCAGGCTGCCATCCTCAAACCGCGCAAAAGCACGATCGCTCTGATCGCTGAATCTCTGCCACGAATTCGACGCGCGGAAGGCGTGATCGAGCGCGGATTCAACCTCCCCGTTGGACGCCAGGCATTCTGCCTGCTGAATCAGATTTCTGGCCCTGGTCCGCTCAAGGTTCCTGAGCTCGAACCTGGACCAGATTTTGCCGTTGCGATTGTTCGTGCCAAGCTCGCGGTGAAGGGAAGCCAAAATCACCGCGAGCTTGGTTTCTTGCTCCAGCTGCCGCTGGGCCAACTCGAGCGCCAAAAGCTGCGCGTCGAGGCATACCGAAAGGAGCCGGGACAGGCAGTCCGTGTAGTCGCGCCAAAGCCAACATTGGCGATCTGCTTCCAGGAGAGATCGCTTCGCCTCCGCAGCGTGACCGGCAAGGAGCGCGTACTCCTTGTCGAAGCTGCCAGCCCCTGGTCCCCGCCGGCACTCAGCCACTCGCGAATCAAGGTACGCCTCGAGATGCCAGGGACGCGTGCTCACCGCCGTCCCCATGCGCGCGCTGTAGACGGCGGCGATTGCGAGCGGGGCCAGAAGGATCGCAGCGGCACTGATAACCCGGCTCTTATGCGCGACTGCCATATCCCTTTCTTGTCCGATTCATGGCAGGAAAGCGCCCGGTCAACGGGACTGACGGCGGCCCTTGATCTTCTCCTGCGCCTGCTTGACCTGCTCGATGACGGCAGAGGCCTTCTGCCGGGCCGAATTGCCTTTTATCAGAGCATCCTTATATCTCTCTTGGGACATTGCCTGGTTGGCTTCGGCTACAGTCTCCTCTGCTGTTTTCAGATCGTTCTGCATTGCTTCCAGGTCAGCCCTCGTATCCTTTCCTTTAGGGGCTTTTGCCAGGGCCTTCTTGGCCTCATCAACGATCTGCGGCAGCGCCGTCAGAACCGCGTCGGCATCGGCCTTGGCCTTGATCTTATTGGCTTGTGCCTCATTCCTGGCTTTCTCGGCGAGATCCTTGGCAGACTTCAGCATCGCCGAGGCCTGCTTGTAGTCACGGGATAAGGCGAACTTGCCATCCTGAGACTGAACCTCCGCAAGCGCTTTGCTCAGCTCGTCTTCGGCAGCTTTCAAGCTCTCCGGAGCATAATTCTGCACATCGTCGGTTCGGACTGCGGCCAGTGCGGCTTTCGTCGCATCGATCTCGGCTGTCGGGGCCGAGGCGCATCCTGCAAATAGGAGAGCGCAGCCGAGAGTAAGAAAGAAAAGCATCAAACGATTCTTCATGATCCACTCCTCTAAGAGAATACACGGGCCAACCTCGACTTGTCACTATTGACATTCGAATGCCCGTGAACTCCCGTGTATGCAAATCACGGACCACTGGATATTTCGATCCGATGTTTCGGGCCACGTCGCCACCTGAATCCATCGAACCCTGAATCGCCCGATGCAGTCGCACCCAGGACAAAAAGGTAAGTTGCTGAGAGAAAATAGCTTGCAGGGTCAATAATTTGGGAACAGCTCCGATTCTACCCGTCTCCAGGCAAAAGCTCTCATTGCTGCCGGGATACAACCAAAATATTGCCTGGCTCTCTGAAACCGTCGAAGCCGGCCTCAACCATGCATTTTTTGCACAACCAGTCGATCCAGTTCGGCCTGTCATGATATTATCACCGGCGGTCGACCTGGGGGAGAAGCACTTGTTATCCCAACTCACTGCTGCGATTCGGACCGGGAGTTCGAGCCCGAGAGCGTTCCTGTACGGCCTGTTGGTCGCCTTCAATGGCCTACTCTGGTTGATTCTGCTGGCCTTTCACTGGGAGATCTCCCTGCGCGCGCGGGAGGTTGAGTACTTTGGCAGGCAGCTGTTCCCGGTCCGGCCGCAAGTTGTTCCATTGCCCCTAATCTATGCAGCCTGCCTCTTGTTGAGTGTAGCCAGCGCCGGCGCGATTCTCAGGGATCGGAACAACCGCGCGGTTCGTGAAAAACTTCGGGCGCTACTCGGCCAGATTCTAGAAAGCCTTGAAATCGGTGTCCTGGTGCTGGACCGATCAGGGAGCTTGACCCTGGCCAATGAAAGTGCGAGAGGACTCCTGCCGGGAATGCCTGCTACGCCCTCCGGTTGCAGCTATGTCGACTTGTTGCGTGACTATCCCGAAATTAAAGAGATTGTTCGATTGGCGCTGGAGGAAGGCGGCTACGTCAAGGAAGTCGAGCATAACATCGGGTCCATCGACGATTCTTATGCGGTGCGTATTACGACGTTGCCTCTCAGGGATCTGCATAAGCGGGCAATCGGCAGCCTGCTGCTGGTGAACGATGTGCGCGAGGTGGTGGCGATGGAGCGGCAGATACGCACCGCTGAGAGGCTATCCGCGCTGGGCACCCTTGCTGCCGCCCTGGCGCACGAGATCCGCAATCCGCTGGAAGCGATGAACCTGAACCTGGTGCTGCTGGCGCGTGCTCTGGATGAATCCGGCAGCAGAGTCGCGGATGGCAGCCGGAAAAGGAAGTATCTCAGGATCCTCGAATCGGAGCTATCACGGCTGGCCGGAATTGTCGAGAACTTCCTCTCCTTCGCCCGTCCAAGCCGCTCGAAAACCTGCAGGATAACCTTGGATGGGATTCTCAGGCGAATCGTGGAAGTGGTGGCAAACCAGGTAAAGTCCTGCAAAGTGGAAATCGAGTTGATCTGCGACGGGCGCCCCGTCGCCGTCGACGGTTCTGAAGACCAGCTCAAGCAGGCTTTTTTGAACGTTATCATCAATAGTCTCGAGGCGATGCCGAACGGCGGCAAGCTGACTATCTGGATTGAATGCGTTGGGGAAACGGGATCCGGGTCCACGGGCGCCGCCGCCGTCCGCATCCAGGACACCGGCGAGGGGATTCCGCCGGAGAGGATAGGCCGGCTCTTCGATCCCTTTTTCTCGACCAAGCCTCGCGGCACGGGCCTTGGTCTGACCATAGCCCATCGCGTGATCCAGGAGCATCGCGGCCGAATACGCGTCGAGAGCACACTCGGCAAGGGCACGATCCTCACCATAGAGCTGCCGCTTGCTCGTCATGTGAATCAGGGATGATTTTTATGGCTAAATGCCCGTCAAGAATCCTCATCGTAGACGACGAGGTCAACATCCGGGAGGCCCTCGCGGCATTGCTGGAAGATGACGGCCACCGCGTCGCTGCAGCAGCTTCCGCCGAAGAGGCAATGGAGTCTTTGCGGGAAAATCAATTCGATATCGTGATTTCGGATCTTCGAATGATTGGCGAATCGGGGCTGGATCTTCTCCGCTGGGTCCGCCAAACCTGCCCTGCCACCGAGATGATCATCCTGACCGCCTACGGCACGGTCGAAGGCGCTGTCGAAGCGATGAAGATCGGCGCCTATGACTATCTCTCCAAGCCGGTTGACCGCAACAGACTCGAGCTGCTGATCGAGAAAGCCCTTGAGAAGCAGCGGCTGTCCCTGGAGAACCGCAACCTGCGGCGGCGTCTCAGCGTCAAGGAGGAGTACTCGAGCATCATCGGGAATTGCGGGCAGATACGCGCGGTTTTCAAGGTTATTTCCGAGGTCGCTCCGACCAATGCGACAGTGCTCATCACAGGCGAAAGCGGCACGGGCAAGGAACTGGTCGCACGGGCCATCCATGACCGGAGCGGCCGGAAGGACCAGCCTTTCATTTCGGTCAATTGCGGCGCCTTGCCCGACACGCTCATGGAAAGCGAATTGTTCGGGTATGAACGAGGAGCATTCACCGGGGCAGTCGCCACCAAGATCGGACGTATCGAGATGGCTTCCCGCGGCACGCTGTTTCTCGACGAAGTCGGGGATATGAGCCCCAAAACACAAGTGGACCTGCTTCGGATACTTCAAGACCGGGAGCTGCGCCGGCTGGGCGGAACCAAAGCAATGACGGTGGACGTTCGCTTCATCGCAGCCTCGAACAAGGATCTCAAAGAGGAAATTGCCGGGCGGAGGTTTCGCAAAGATCTCTACTATCGCCTGAATGTGGTGCCGATTTCCTTGCCCCCCTTGCGCGAGCGGAGGGAAGATATTCCGCTGTTGCTCGAGTCCTTTCTGAGAGAGTTCTGCAGCATATACCAGAAGACGCCCAGGCGCTTTTCGGAGCGGGCCCTGGAGTCGCTGATTCAATACTCTTGGCCGGGTAATATCCGCGAACTGCGAAATGTCGTCGAACGACTGGTCCTGTTGTCCCGTACCGAGACGTTGGAGCCCGCGGATCTGCCGCCGCACATCCGTAAAGCAGCCGGGGAAGATCATCCAGAAATCACCATTCAATTGGACCGGCCTTTGAGGGAAGTCGAGAAGATCGTTATTGGCAACGTGCTTTCGCGCCTTACGCACAACCGCACCGCGGCCGCCCGAATCCTCGGAATCAGCCTGAGGGCGCTCCAATACAAGATCAAGCGGTTTGGGTTGGATGCGGGATGAACTGGACAGAAGCTCGAAGGGCCTTTCCTGCAAAATGTGCACAGTGCTGAAATGCGGCGTAGACGCCTAGGCGTTGGAGGGGTGTCGTTTAGAGGACAACCCGTGTATCGGCTCTCCACCAATGCAAAATTTGCATAGAGGCGGTCAGAGCAAAAAGAGCGTTCCGAACCGGCGTGCAGGACGGGAACCGCCCAGAATCACCGTTCCTGGACGGTGGCAGGGTTCCACCGTTCGGGCTTGCGGACTGACGATGCTAACTGTTTGAGATCATACGAGAAAGTGCAGGTGGCGGTCTTCTCAAAAGTGCTTAGAGCCAAAATCTGCGGCCTTTTTTCAATCTAAGGAGTCCGCGGGTTCCATCCCCGTCAGCTCCACCAAGAACATCGGCCAGAAACTCGTGCACACAGGGCCAGGGAATGGCCCATGGCGCCTTCCCTTCGGCGAGAGATGGCGCTACTTCGGCCGCTCGTCCATGACGGGAGTATTCCGTCCGGTGGAATGCCACAAGGATGTTTGTGTCGAGAGCGATCATGAACCTTGCCCTTCGTAGATGACATCACGAATCCGAGGGCAGTCGGCGTTCTCGAAAGCCGGCTGGAATCCGCCGCCCGCGACTCTGCGCATCCGGAATGCCTTCCGACGCGCGGAAAAGGGGGACTGACAACACCAATCGATTGTTACCAAAAGAGATGGTACGGATCAAGCAGGTCGAAAAGGCGGTTAGCCCCGGATTCACCCCCTGCTTTTCTTAACCTAAAGGTTTTGCTTCCAGCGCCGCATTGGGTTTGAGGAAAGCTCCCACGACATCCGGGAGGCTGAAAAAAGGATGAATTGTTCGAACGAAATTTTAGGGCCAAAAGTCAAGGCTAACCCCAATACTGTTCATTTAAGAATCTTGATATGGTTCTTGACCTCGATTCGTTTGATGTGCGACCGCTTTCTTGGACGCAGGGGATACCCGCTCATCTTGCGCTTGAGTCCGCGTGGATTGCAGCGCGATCGGCTCGAGACAACGCGTTCCTCCAGGACTTCGTTCAGTACCGCCTCATGAAACGCTTTCAGCTCCTGAGGGGGGAAAAGTCGCGAAGCTCGCGATTTTGTGACGGACCACACGAACCGCGTGGAGGAATGAGAGTCGATCCGGGTCTTCATCCACCCTCAGAGCCGCCTCATGCATCAAGCCCCGAACGGCGAAATGCGCCATCATCAGACCATAAAACCGACAGTCGGAAGGTAGCAATAGGAGTCGTAGTGCGCGTTGAAGAAGGTCAGTTGCTGAGCCCCATGCGTAGGATCGTCGGTGGGATCCAGGTCGATTGTAATGAGGCGGGCTTTGCCTCTCAATCGCTTGCGATGATGTTCGATGACAATATCAGCCAGCTCACATCCCATCTTGAGGAGGTCTTTGCTTGAAGGGCTTCAATGCCGGTGGTCCCTTCAGACGGGTTGACGGTGGGCCATTTAAATGACGGTGGTCCCCATCCCTTGAGTTGACGCTGGTCCCAAGCCAGCCTTAGAGCTGTGTTCCTTCCTTTTTGGCCTGA
>Ga0315279_10000969_pt1 | contig 50301 bp, 49 predicted proteins | sample YL17G06_20_MG_FD_203694 | JGI IMG/M metagenome (GOLD analysis project Ga0315279, IMG submission 203694) | Sediment microbial communities from Yellowstone Lake, YNP, Wyoming, USA - YL17G06_20 | ecosystem: Environmental > Aquatic > Freshwater > Lake > Sediment | place: USA: Wyoming | collected... | reverse complement strand
AAAATTGAAGTGGGGCACATATCGGCTGGGGCTTGTGGGCCCTGCAAGCTATGGGCAGCCTACTAGGTTTTGTGATCTCCGGGGGTGAGTTGTTAGGTCCTTTCTTCCGGCGAAAATCCAGGCTAGGTGGCTCTGGGAACGCTGATGCGGACTGGCTTGCTATCGCTCGAGCGCGAGTCTGCGAGCGAAACGGGCCGAGCGAAACAGTTCTCTTCGATTTTCGTGAGCACCTGAACCAGGCGCGCATTGAGCCGGCGCCGGGTGTGCAGTATCACACAGATCAGAACCTTCCTGTATTTCCCATGACTGTCTGGCTCCAGCAGAAACCTGCCACTATCCTGCGCGGCAGGTATGAATATAGTCCTGCTTCCCGTCTCCGGCTTCTCGATGCACAATGTCATGCCGGCTTCTGGTCCTCGGGTTGGGGACTATTGCCGTTCTCCTTTGCTTCACGAAGCTCTGTGTTGGAATCAATTTCGGTGTATGAAATCACTCGCCGGGTCGATGCCTATGGCGAATCCACACCATCCTGGTACCAGCATTGATACATTCAGGATGGTGTCGCTGTAAGAGCGCTCTCCACCAAGGCACCCACATAGGGTGAAAGCGCGACTGCGGCTCCGATTGGATCAATGGTTAAGGCAAAACTCCTTAATGGAAAGTTTCCCGAAACCGAAGGCCTATCGGCCGCGCTTCAAACGTTGCCGTTGCGAGAAAGCGGCGGGTGCAGGGTCCCCTCTCCTTATCCAAGCCGAGCCCTTAGTGCGGTCCGGCAGCGGACTTCCAAGCGATCTTCTCATAGAGCGGGAGGCGGTGCCAGAAAGCCAGTCTTTCAGCGTGAGGCACGAGTTTTCCCACCGCGAACGGGTCTAGCAGGAAGCCAGCTATTATCAACGGCAGCCGAGGCCGGGGGTAGGCACAATCGACACACTCGGGGAAGCCAGATATGTCCCCCCGAATATGGGCTCGGCGCATCGCCCGTATCTGCTCGCCGTTCCAAATCTCGGCAAGCGAGCTCTCCTTGACATTTCCCACAGGACCAGCCTTATATAAGATTCCGGGTGAGGCATAGACGTCGCCGTTGGTTTCCACAAATATGGGGCCGTGCCATAAGCGGGAGCATGGGTTGCGCCTGATGATGCACTGCCGCGCCTCCTCCAGGCATACTCCCTCGATGCAGACTACGTCCTTTTTCACCCGGACAAAATCCACGCCGGGCACCCGTTGCCACTGTCGGTAGAAGGCACCCACCTGTGGAAGCGTCTCCGGCAGACGGATCATCTGAAGCGAAACCAAAATCGGCATTTGGCGCTCAAGCTTGCGAGCCAGAAATCCGCGGATGTTGGCAACTGTCTTTTCGTAACAAGTACGACCGTGGACGGCTCTATACACCTCGGGCGTCACGCCGTTGACGGAGAAGATGATTAGATCGACGCCGGAGTCAAGGATGGCATCTGCCATGGTGCCGTCCAACAGAGTGGCGTTAGTGGAGAACATCACCCGGATGCCCCTGGACTTGGCGTATCGAATCATCTCAAAAGCGTCCGGATTCATGGTCGTTTCGCCGGGTCCATCTAGAGAGATATAGCGGAGGTATGGAATCCACTGGTCGACGACCCTTTTAAAGAAGTCGAATTCCATGTTGGGGCCGTCGAAAGTGCTCACCGCACGGAGGCACATCTTGCAGGTCATGTTGCAGCGGTGGGTAGTGGCGATGATTGCCGTGAGCGGCAGCCCTGGGCAGATATCTGACCGGCGAATGTAACTGGCCAATAGCTGGAGTCTGTGAGCCGTCGGAGAAACGGATGATGCTGAGGGCATGCATTATTTCCTGGTGCAATTCAAGCCCGGCCGCAGTTGGGGATTTCTGGGTCTGGGCACGGCCCTTGAAAAGCGCATTGTGTTCTAACTGGAGTCGCATTGCAACTCCGTCCACTCCACAATTGCACAGTTGCGCCGGCGGAGATAGAATGCGGGCGCAGCAGCGTCCCCCATAGCGATCGCTGCGCCTGAATGGGCCGCGCCGGCAAAAACCGCCACCTGCAGTATCAGAGTGTGTGATGGAAGCAAGCCGCACCGATGGTCCCCTGGTCAGTATCATCGTCGTTAATTGGAACGGCTTGCGGTTCCTCGACGACTGTCTCTCTTCGCTGGAGAAGCAGACCTGGAAGCATCGAGAGTTCGTCCTTGTGGACAATGGCTCCACCGACGGAAGTGCTGAATGCGTACACACCTGGACGGAGCGACTTCCCAGCGCCCAGGCCATCTATCTGTCCGATAACTCTGGATTCTGCAGGGCCAACAACTTGGCCTTTGCCAAGGCCCGGGGTGAATGGATCGCGCTGTTCAACAACGATGCTGTCGCCGAGCCAAACTGGCTGGAAGAGTTGGTACGGCACGGGGACGCAGGGCGCCGGATCGGGATGGTGGGCAGCAAAATCCTGTTCTTCGAGCCGACTGGCATGATCGACAAGGCTGGCCACCTGATTTACTGGGACGGCCAGAATCGTGGCCGCGGAACCATGGAGATGGACGCAGGCCAGTATGATAAGGCGGAGGAAATCCTCTGGCCCGACGCCTGTGCTGCCCTCTACCACCGAAGACTCTTTGTAGAAACAGGCGGCTTCGACGAGACCTTCTTTGCCTTCGGCGACGATGCCGATCTGGGGATGCGAGCCCGCTTACTGGGATGGAAGGCCTGGTACGTGCCGACGGCCGTTGCCCATCATCGCCACTCAGCTACGGCAGGCCCTTACTCGCCCCGCAAGGTGATGCTGGTGGAGCGCAATCGGTTGCTGCTGGCAATCAAGAATTTTCCCCTGCCGCTGCTGCTCCAGAACCCCTACTGGTCGCTCCGCCGTTTCGGCTGGCATGCTTATGCGGCCTTACGGCGACAGGGCGCATCCGGCCGGTTCGTTGGGTCGCACGGCTGGAGCCGAGTGATTCTCAACCTGGCATGGTCCTACCTCAGCGCAGCCAGACTCCTGCCCGAGGCACTGCGACGCCGGAGACAAATTCAGCGGACAAAGCGCCTGTCCAATCGGGAGCTTTTGGACCTGCTGCGGCGCTTCCAGATCGACGTCCGGGAATTGACCTTTAGAGATTGAGAGTCGACGTGAACGTCTGAAACAGCAGTGACGTCCAAAGGTACGGCAAGGTAATGATCTACATTATCGGTTCAGGCTTGAGCGCGATGGCGGCGGCTGTGGCGCTGGTACGGCGCGGCCGCCGGCCCATCATCCTTGATGCCGGCTTGAGACCGGACCCGGTCGCTCTGACGTTGAAAGCGCGGTTGGCCACTGCCGAACCTGATAGCTGGGAAGCGAACGACTTAGCACCCTTGAGGCGAACCGGCCTTGTCGCCGCAAACGGCATTCCGCGCAAACTGCATTTCGGCTCGGACTTCGTATTCCGCGACGTAACTGACGCGTTGCCTCTGAATATTCGGCAAGCATCCATGTACCGATCGTTTGCCGCTGGAGGCTTCAGCAACGTCTGGGGTGCCGTGATCCAGCCTTTACCGGAAAGGGAGTTGCGGGATTGGCCGATCACATCAGAGGAATTGTCTCCGCATTACGCCGCCGTGCACGCCCTACTGTCCGATGCGTCTGAGAGCGGCTCAACAGGGGTCGGCTTCCCAGCGGAAGCATCCGCTCGGGAATTGCACCCGAGTTCCCAGGCTCAGGCGCTGTATGCCGATCTCTCCGCCAGCCGGCACGAGTTGGAGGGCGAAGGCATTCGGTTTGACTATGCACAGCTGGCGGTTCGAGCCACCGACCGGAACGGGCAGAAAGGCTGCCGGTATTGCGGGCTGTGCCTGTACGGTTGCCCCTATGACTGCAGGTATTCAGCTGCCTCTACTCTCACGCGCCTTATCAGCGATGGACAGGTTGGCTATATACCTGATGTAGTCGTAGATAAACTGTCGCATGACAACGGGCAAGCTCGGATCGAGGGCCGATCTCTGGCGAACGGCGCACCTTTGACCCTCTGGGGGAGGCAGGTCTTTGTCGCAGCGGGGCTCTTGGAAACCTCCCGGATTATCCTGGCCTCTTTGGGACTGTATGACACTTCGCTCCAAGTCAGGCACAGCGACATTTTCACGCTGCCCGTTGTGAGGTATCGCGCGGCCGGCAATGTAGTCTGGGAAAAACTTCACACCCTCTGCCAGATAGTGGCTGAGATCGAGGATGATACGATTTGCTCGCATCCCGTACATCTGCAGTTTTACGGGTACAACGATTTGTACTTCCAACTCATGGTGCGGAGGCTGGGCTGGATGGCCCGCCCGCTCGCGCCGGCTCTGCGGGTCGTGGCCGCCAGGCTATTCGTCATCTTTGGATATCTGCATTCCAACGTTTCCTCAAGCGTCAAGCTCACCCTGTCCGGCAAAGGCGATGCGTGCCTGCACCTGGAGGGCCAACCCAACCCTCAGGCTTGGCGCATCAGCCAAGCAGTAGCCCGAAAGCTGTTCAAAAACCGCACATACTTCCATGCCCTTCCGCTCATACTCCAACCTCGGCTGGACCTGCCTGGGGGCGGCTACCACAGCGGAGGCACTTTTCCAATGCGCTACATGCCGAAGTTCCTGGAAACGGACCGGTGGGGCAGCTTGCCATCCTTCCCCAATGTCCACCTCATCGATGCGAGCGTCCTGCCGACGATACCAGCCTCCCCCATGGCCTTCACCGTGATGGCCAACGCCCACCGCATCGCCTCTGAGTGCCCGGTGCCCCATGGCCCTTAGCTGGTCTCCTCATCCTCGTTATCTCCTCTACACCAGTAAGGCCAGCTATGGACTGCCTCTGCAGCACGTTTTTCCCCGTCCGCGCAATTCTACTGATGCCCTAGCCCGCCTGGAAACTGAAATCTGCCAGCGCTTTGAGGTCAGCGCTGCGATTTGCGTCCCCATGGCCCGGACCGGCCTTTACTTTGGTTTGCAAGAGTTGATTCGACCGGGACAGACAGTGATTTTGTCACCGCTAACCATAATTGATGTCGTGAACATGGTCATCCTGGCCGGTGGCATCCCGCTCTTCACCGACATACGCCGGCAGTCATGCACTATCGATCCCGAGCAGGCGGAATCTCTGATAGACAGCCGAACTGGGGCGGTTCTGATCACGCATTTGCACGGTGAATCCGCCGGAGCGCATGTCTTTCGCGATATCTGCCGAAGGCGCGCCGTACCACTGATCGAAGATGCCGCTCAAGCCTTCGGCGCGCTTGAGAGCGATCGGCGACTTGGCACAATTGGCAACCTTGGAATCTACAGCTTCGGTTTCTATAAAAACGTGAACACCTGGCGCGGTGGAATGCTGGTGTCTCCAGATCCTGACCTGATCGCGAGAATCCGCCGACGGATGGAAGGATTACCCGTATTCCCCGGCTGGCGCCTGCTGGCTCTCAGCCTGCATGGCTTAATAACGGACGCTGCCACCTGGCCGCCGCTCTTTGCCACCTTTACGCACCCAATTCTCCGCTATAGCTACGTGCGCGGTTGTCAGGTCGTGAACCAGCGGCTGGATCCGGAATATGGAGCAACGCGCCTGACGGAAATTCCGCCTGACTATCTCTGTCAGATGACTGCCTCGCAAGCGGCATTGGCCCTGTGCCAACTGGGCCGTGTGGACGTCGACACAACGGTCCGGATCGATCACGCCGCCCGATACCACCAAGCTCTGGCTAGCCTGGACGGCCTGATCACTCCTCGCTGGCAGGGTGGACGAACCAACATTTACACCCACTATCCTATTCAGTGTCGCGAGCGGGAGGCCCTCCTCCAATTTGCCATGTACCACAAACGGGACTTTGCCGCTCAGCACCTGCGCAACTGCGCTGACCTGCCGGAATTCAAAGAGTTCTATCGGCACTGCCCCAACTCGCGCGCCTCCGCGCGGGAGCTGATCCTACTCCCAACTTACCCGCGCTATCCTTCGGCAGAAATCCAGCGCAACATCGAGGCCATTCAGGAGTTTTTCCGATCAAAATAAGCATTTGCACCGCAGAGACCTAGCGCGGCCTGGCGGCCGCAACCAAATAGGGCGGTTTAGCCCCCGAGCCGGCTGCGCTGAGCGGTCAGCCTTCAGCTATCAGCCCTCAGCTGGAGGTATTTCCAACAATGGCTGCGCGGTCCCGTGATGGATCGTTCAGAGCCGGGCGCGAAGCAAGCGGGGATGATGAGCAGGATTGTGTCACATCCCAGCTCCCTGCCGGTCGCGGCTCTGAATACTCGTTGATGAGGCAACCGCCGCAACAATGCCCGCACAAAAACTCTGTCAAAACAGCGGAGTTTTACCTGTTTGTTGTACAGAGGACTCGGAGACCAATTGGGCACAGATCAGCTGATGTAGGAAGCGTTGATGTTCACGTATTCGTGCGACAGGTCGCAGGTCCAAACCCTGGCGTCGGCCGTGCCGGTAGCAAGATCCAAACCAATCTGCAGATCATGCGCCCTCATGGCTCTCTCCCCGCGCGCACGATTCGCGTTAACGGCTGTGCCTTTGTGGAAAATGGGAATACCGCACAGGCTCATGCTCACTTTGTCCGGGTTGAAGGCCACTCCACTGTATCCAGCCGCGCAGAGGATTCTGCCCCAGTTAAATTCCTCTCCGTAGAGCGCAGTCTTAACCAGCGGAGAATGGGCGATAACCTTTGCCACACGTCGAGCTTCTTCAAAACTGGCTGCTCCTTTCACGTGGATCTCGACGAACTTTGTTGCACCCTCGCCATCCCGCGCTATCCTCTTGGCAAGTTCCTCGCAAACCCTTTGCAATCCCTTTTCGAAATGAGCCAGTGAGCGAGCCTCCAGTCTGGCGCCGGAAGCACCATTCGCCATGATGAGGACCATGTCGTTAGTGGAGGTGTCACCGTCGACGGTCAGGCAATTGAAGGTTCTCTCTACAACGCGCCGCAGGACTCTATCGAGTAGCGAGGCCGGCACCTGAGCGTCGGTCGTGAGGACAGCGAGCATCGTAGCCATCTGCGGATGTATCATGCCCGCACCCTTAGCCATTCCGCCAATGCGCACCGTTGAACCCGCTATCCGCCCCTGCACGGCAAAAGTCTTCTCTCGGGTGTCCGTGGTCATGATGGCGCGCATAGCTGCATTTCCGCCACGCGAGTTCAGTGCGGAGACCGCTGTTCCGATACCAGAGAGCACCTTACGAATAGGCAATGGAACCCCAATCACCCCTGTGCTCGCAACAATCACCTGGTGAGGATCGATCTCAAGATGGGACGCAAGGCACTGCGTGCATAGGTCAGCGTCCTGCATTCCTCTCTCCCCAGTGCAGGCATTGGCACAGCCCGAGTTCAGAAGTACTGCCCTGACCCGTCCGCGAGAGAGGTGCAGGTGTTTCTTGCTCAGAACAACAGGCGCGGCCCGGACTTGATTGAGGGTGAAGACCGCAGCCCCTGTCGCCGGTTGCGAAGAGAAGAGAACCGCGAGGTCGAGACCTTTTTTCTTGATACCTGCGGCGATACCCGCAGCCAGATATCCTTCAGGAGCCGTCACTCCACCGCGGATTGCCTTCCAATGAACACTAGCCCGAGCCTGGGTGCGATATGTACGTTTGCCTTTTCTCATAGATGCAGAACCATGGCGAGTTCATCGCAGGTGTTGAACTTGGGACAGTGGAAGCATTCGTTGTAGACCTTCAGCGGCATGGTTCGGTGCTCCACCTGGATGAAGCCAAACCTGCTGAAGAATTTGGGAACGTAGGTGAACACAAACACCTGCTCCAGGCCGTACTGGCGGGCTTCCTCGATCAGGTGCTCGACCAGGATGGATCCGATTCCTCTCTGCGTGATGTCGGGCGCTACCGCCACTGCACGGATTTCCGCAAGATTTTCCCAATAGATGTGCAAGGCTCCGCAACTCAGAACCTTTGCCGAATCCGCACCCCCCACAACAACACTGTAGTCACGCAGGTTCTCGTATAGCTGCAGATGTGTCTTCGGCAGCATGAGTTGCTTTTCTGCGTAGTGGTTGATGATACGGTGAATCGCGGCCACATCGCCAGGCCGGGCCTTGCGGACGACGGCTCTGTCCCTTAGAGGGGCCTTAACCGGATGCAGGTGTGCAGATTCAGGCATCGTAAACCGATTCCTTGGCAATGCATAACAGGCAGCGAAATTGACGATTGACGACTGCAAAACCGCCGTGGCTTTTTTCAATCGTCCATCGTCAATCTACAATCGTCAATCCCTTGCCTCCGCCTCGACTTCTGTTAAAACCTCATCCAGAATCCGTAGGAAATCGTTCACTTCATCCTGGGTGACGATGAACGGAGGCAGGAGCCGTAACACGGACTCATGGGCGGCGTTGGCAATGATCCCTCGTTTCAGGAGTTTCTGAACTACCGTTTTGGCTGCAGCTCCAAGGTCTGCCCCTACCATCAGGCCCAAGCCTCGGACCTCACCGATCGTCTTGTGCAGCGAAGCAAGCCCTCTCAAGCCCCGAATCAGATGCTCACCCAGCTGTGCCACGCGGTCGAGCAGAGCTTCGTCTTCAACCACATCGAGGAATTCCAGTGCCAGCCTGCAGGCAAGGGGTCCGCCTCCGAACGTTGTGCCATGCTCTCCCGGCTGGAGGCTGTCAGCCACGCGTTTGTTTCCGAGAACTGCGCCGAGTGGATAACCGGCTGCGAGAGACTTCGCCAGCGTGATCAGATCGGGCTCAATGCCATAGTTTTGAAATGCGAAGTAGCGGCCCGTCCGGCCGAGGCCACACTGGATTTCGTCGAAGACGAGCAGTGCGTCATGGCGAGTGCACAACTCGCGCGCGGCACGCAAAAAATCCGGAGATATCGGAACAACACCCGCTTCGCCCTGAATCGGTTCGACAACCATGGCGCAGATGCGATCGGAAAAAACCCTCTCTAAAGCAGGAACCGCGATGTCTTCCATGATCGTCACTTCGGGAACCAGGGGACGGAAAGGTGCCTGGTATTTCTCCTGAGCTGTGATGCTGAGGGCGCCGAATGTCCGGCCATGGAACGAGTTTTTCAGCGCCACGATCCCAGATTTGTTGAGCTTGCCCCGCTTGTGAGAGTAGGCGCGAGAGATCTTCAGAGCGGCCTCAATGGCCTCCGTTCCACTATTGGTGAAAAAGACACGCGACATTCCTGATATCTCGGCCAGGCGTTTTGCCAAAATCCCCTGGTAGCGATGGTAGAAAAGATTGGAGCAGTGAATGATCCGTTGTCCCTGCTCCTCGAGCACCCTCACCAGGCGCGGATGGTTGTAACCCAGCGAGTTCACGGCGATCCCGGCCAGGAAGTCCAGGTATTTGCGACCCTCAATATCGAAGACATACGCTCCCGAGCCGTGCGAGATGAACAGGTCATAACGCTTGTAGGTCGGGAAAAGATATTGTTCCTCCAAGGCTTGAATTTCTTCACGGCTCAGTCTCGAGTAGGAATCAGTAATCTCAGTCGTTTCCATGAATGTGTGTTCCTTCCGTAACATTTCCATGAACCACGCCATTCAGGGCCTCAAGACTGGACCCGGGAACGATGTATACGGACTCAATCCCGCTTTCCAGCGCCTCCAGGCATGATGTGGTTTTGGGCAGCATTCCACCTGAAAGAATGCCTTTTGCACGCAGGTCTTCAATGCCTTTTCTTCCGATGTTCTTTAACACGGTCCCATTCTCGCCGCGAACTCCCGGAACGTCCGTCAGATACACGAGGGCGCGACACCCCGTTCCCCAGGCGCATATTGAAGCCATCTGGTCCGCATTCACGTTGTAAAGATGAAAATCGGGACCCAGTGCAATGCTTGACACAACAGGCACGAGCCCGGACCCCAGCACTAGCTCGAAGAACCCCGGATCGATGGAAGCCGGCTTGCCGACAAACTCGAGCTCCTGGGGAGCACCAGGCAGGTCGGAGAGGCGATCGCAACGGACTGCGCATGCATCAGCGCCACAGATTCCGAGCGCCCTGCAACCCTGCTCACCCATTTCAGCTACCAGCATTTTGTTTACTTCCCCTGCGAGAACCATCACGGCCACACCAAGGGTTGCCGTATCCGTCACCCTGAGGCCATCGACGAAGCGGGATTCGATTCCAAGCTGGGACAGGCGGCGGCTGAGGTTTTTCCCTCCACCGTGAACCAGAATTATCTCGTGGCCTTGCCCGATCAGCGTGGCCACCTGCCCGATGATAGCGCGCCGCGTGCGTGCTTCTTCCAGGATGCTGCCACCCAGTTTAACCGTGAACCGCAAGAGTCTCTCCTTCGAGCAATCCCATCCTTTCGTCGAATTCATGCATGAGATTGAAGTTTTGCACCGCCTGACCGGCTGCGCCCTTGATCAGATTGTCGATGGCAGAGAAAATCACAGCCCGCCGTCCTCCGCATGCCAATCGCCAACCGATGTCACAGAAGTTGGTATGATTCACAGCGCGCAATTCAGGAAGGTGCGAATTGCCAAGGATCCGGACAAAAGGACTCTTCCCGTACCGCCTCCCATACTCCCCTTGAATTTCCTCAACGCTCACCGGCTGCTGAAAACTCACGTAAATTGTCGACAGAATGCCGCGGTTGACCGGCAGCAGATGAGGCACAAAAATGAAGTGGTTGGGATCCCAGCCCAACTCCTGGCACATTTCAGGCGCATGCCGGTGCGTGATCGGACTGTACGGCCGGAAGTTTTCCGAGACCTCACCGAACAGCATTTCCAGCCTGGTGGCCCTCCCTGCACCAGTGACTCCTGACTTCGAATCGCAAAAAATGTCCGAGCCCGAAGCTAGCATTCCCGCGCGCACCAGCGGCATCAAGGGGAGAAGCGAGGACGTTGGATAGCAGCCGGGATTAGCCACGAGCCGGGCACCCGAAATGCTCCTAGCGTTCCACTCAGGCAATCCGTAGACAGCCATCTCCAACAGATTCGGCTCGGCGTGATGAAATCCGTACCACGCCGAGTAGCTCGCCGCGTCCTTGAGGCGGAAAGAGCCGCTCAGGTCGATGACGCGGATTCCTTTTGCGAGCAGCTTCGGCGCCAGCTCATGCGAGACTTCGTTCGGCGTGCAGAGAAAGGCAGTCTCAACTCCCTCCGCAGCCAGATGCTCAACATCCTGGGGCTGGCAGCTCAAGCTGGTCAGGCTCCGCAACTGCGGGTGAATCTCAGCTACAGGTTTTTCCCCCGTCGCTTCCGAAGCCATCACCGCCGCACACTCAACGGAAGGATGGCGCAAGAGAAGCCTCAGCAGCTCCAGCCCGGAGTATCCGGTGACACCTACCACACCAACTCGTACCTTCATGCCACAAACTCCTCCAGCCGCCGCAGGACTTTCTTTCCCAGCCGATTGCTGCGCAACAAAACGAACACGGTGTCGTCTCCGGCAACAGTTCCCAGAACCTCAGGCCACTGCGCCGCATCCAGCACCACCCCGAGGGAATGGCCATTGCCGGGCAGGGTCTTGACCATGAGAATATTTCCGGATACACCGCTGCGCACGATCAACTGGCTGAACGAACGCCTGAGCACATCCGCCGGGGGGGCCCCGCCGGCCGCGCCTGGTACCTGGTAGATTCCCCGCACTTTCACCAGACCCAGTTCCCGAATATCGCGTGACAACGTCGACTGTGTTACGGCAAAGCGCTCAGCCTTGAGCAGCGAGCACAACTCCTCCTGGCTGGAGACGGGGCGTTTCCGTACGATCTCGAGGATTCTGCCGTGCCGTGCTTTTTTCGATACCATATAGATGTCCATATTTATGCAAATAAAGCGATAATTATACAGATTGCTTGGCAAAGATCAACCACATTGACTGCAGCCAGGCGGCCGCAACCGAAACGGTGGCACCCAATCAGTCTCGAGAGACTTCTGATTGTGGTTTCAAGCAGGCAGCTGGCAGCAGGCAGTATCCAACCCAGATGTTGTTTCTTTTTGGGTTTTTACTGCCTGCCGCCTACTGCCTGCTGCTTGCTTGTCTTCGTGGTGATATGATCAAAGCATGGCAGGACATGATCGAAATGCCCGCAGCGTTTCAGGCACACGTTCTCCGGTTCTCGCTCAGAACGGCATGATATGCACCAGTCAGCCGCTCGCTACCGCGGCCGCACTTCGGATGCTACTGCAGGGAGGCAACGCCATTGACACGGCAGTAGCCGCGGCCGCCGTTCTTAACGTCGTAGAGCCTATGATGACCGGGATCGGAGGGGACGTTTGGAGTCATGGGTGGCGACAACCAGCCACAAGGCCATGTCCAGGTGTTTTTGAACCTGATTGAGTTCGGCATGAACGTGCAGGAGGCGGGTGAGGCTGCACGCTTTCGACACACCGGCGGACAGCTCGGACTGGAATCAGGCATCGGACCCGAGGTACGAAAAGACCTGTCCTCGAGAGGACACAAGATCGTCGCACTCATCGACGGCTACGGCGGTTACCAGGGAATCCTAATCGATCCCGAGACTGGCGTTTTGATGGGCGGAAGTGATCCGCGCAAGGACGGCTGCGCCATGGGTTGGTGAAGAGTTGAATTCTTTGTGAATCTTCGCACAATTTTGTTGTTTTTGAAAAAGCAACACGATAACACAAAGATCACATAGATCGCTGTTCTGTGGCGCGGTAAAACTCCACGGCGGCGCGCATACCTGATCCCAGCTCAAGTGGCACGCCGGCCTCCTGCAGGGAAAGCTCCAAACACCCGATCATTCCCAGAGTCTCAAGAAAATCGAAATAGCCGAGGTGCCCTACACGAAGGATCTGGCTTTTCATGCTGCCTTGGCCGCCCGAGATCAAAGCCCCGAAACGCTCCTGCATGATCGTGATTACCTTCGCCGGTTCAACTCCCGGCACGAAGGCTGTAATCGCGTTCGAGGGACAGCGCGGGAAGATTTTCATACCCCATTGGACTACTGCGGCGCGCATGGCGCCGGCCTGCAGTGCGGCGTTTGCGATCAGGTTGTCGATTCCCAGTTGCAGGATGAAGTCTATCGAGGATTTCAGTGCCTGGATGACCGATATGGCTGGAGTATACGCGGTCTGGCTGTCTGTCTGACTTTTTCTTTCCCGGAGGAGGTCGAAGTAGTAGCGCGGCCGGGAACAATGCTCAATCCGCTTCCAGGCCTTCTCACTAACAGAGAGCATCGCAACCCCGGGAGGCGCCATGAAGGCCTTCTGGGAGCCACCGATCACGACATCGAGGCCCCAAGCGTCCGTGTGGATCGGCGTGGTGCCAAGACCGGTGATGGCATCCACAACCAGGACGGTGTTTTCCCTTTTCTTCACCAACCCGCCCATCTTCTCGAGATCCATCATGGCGCCGGTGGAGGTCTCCGTGGCCTGAATGAAGACCGCCGATATTTCCGGGCCGGCATCCAGCGCGGCAGCTACCGAATCGGGGGTGACCGACTCTCCGTAGGGCACCCTGAGTGTCTTTGCTTCGATGCCGAACCCCTCAGCCAGATCCAACCAACGTTCGCCGAACTTGCCCGCCACCGCCACAATCGCTTTTTCACCGGGAGCAAGCAGGTTCGTGAGAGCGGCTTCCATGGCACCGCTGCCCGAACATGTGAGGAGGAGGACATCGTTTTCTGTCCTGTAAACGTGGCGGAGCCCGTTCTGAACGTCGCGGAAGAGAACCTTGAAATCTCCCTTCCGGTGATGCATTGGGTGCACCAGGGCTTGCACAGCGGCTTCAGGCAGCAAGGGGGTCGGTCCAGGGGTGAAGATTCTGCGTTTCGTCAAGGCTTTCATTCTCGAAGATTAAACCACGGAGATACGAAGCTCACAGAGAAAAATGCAATTAGAACTCGGAGTTCCAGTGGGGTTTAACTGGCGTACTTCCGCAATATGCAGTAACCTGATTTCTTGATTTCATCTCGGTATGGCCCTAAGGTCAGGCTATTTTGAATCACGGCGACGATGACATCAGGCCAATATGCATTACCTTTATTCAGCCCTTCTCACACTTGCTGCAATTTTAGGTAGTCCTTACTGGATTTACAAAGCCGTCAAAGAGAGAAAATATCTGAAGAACATCCGGCAACGCCTCGGCCTGGTGCTGCCGGAAGAGCGCCAGTTCGCCAAGCCACTCTGGATTCACGCGGTCTCGGTTGGGGAGGTCCTTGCAGCCAAGCCGCTCTTCGCTGCGCTTCGGGCGAGCAGGCCGGATATGTCGATCGTCGTCTCCACCGTCACATTGACAGGCCAAGCCTTGGCGCGGAAGGAGCTCGCACAAGCGGAGGAGATCTTCTTTTTCCCGTTTGACTGGGATTTCTGCGTCCGACGCTTTCTGGACAGGCTCCATCCCTGCGCCATTGTCTTGATGGAAACGGAATTGTGGCCAAACTTCCTCAGGCTGTGCTCCGAATCTGAAATACCCGTTTTCCTAGCAAACGGCCGGATCTCAGATCATTCCATCAAGCGATACCGTCGCATCAAAACGCTGACCGGGTTCATGCTTGAAAAGCTGAAAGTCCTTGGAGTGCAGACACCAAAAGACAAGCGTCGCTTCATAGAACTGGGCGCCAAAGAGTCGCAGATAAGGATCACTGGCAACCTCAAGTTTGACTTCGCCGCCCCGAACATAGCCAGGGCAAGCGAGTTGCTGGGCAGTATTCGCGCTTGCTTTGGGCTGGACACAGGGAATCAGGCGATCGTGATCGGCAGCAGCATGAGAGGTGAGGAAGCGCTCTTCCTCGATGTTTTTCGAAGGGTTCGGGAGAGCGCGCCTGAGGCACGTTTGATTCTCGCTCCGCGGCATCCGGAGCGCTTCGAGGAGACCGCCGACCTTATCGCGAAGACCGGCATGCCCTTCCACCGCCGCTCGGAATTGGGAAGCTTCAACGATGCAGCCGGAACGGAAATACTTCTCCTCGACACCATAGGAGAGTTGCGAGCAGTATATTCACTGGCTGCGGTTGCAGTGATCGGAGGCAGCTTCCTCTCGTATGGAGGGCACAACCTGCTCGAGCCCGCTGCCCTCGGAAAGGCAATCGTGTTCGGCCCGGAGATGTCGAACTTCAAGGAAATGGCCGCCCTCTTCCTGCGCGAACAAGCTGCGCGCCAGTGCGCTCTGGAGGATTTACCTGCGGCGCTGTGTGAGCTGTTGAAAAACCCTCGGGCTCGTAACATGCTGGGTCAGCGGGCCGCTTCGACCTTTAGGCAGAATCAGGGCGCCACAGAGGCGACGGTGGCGTTCCTGCTCCCTCACATCCAATAGCGGCCTATGTATAAACCTTCACCCTTCCTTGCACCTCTTCTTTTTGTACCGGGCCTGATATTCGAGACAGTCATCCGCGTGCGCAATCTCACCTATTCCGCCGGGCTTCGATCCGCGCGCTCCCTTACGCGGCCGGTAATCAGCGTTGGCAATCTCACGCTGGGAGGCAGCGGGAAGACCCCGCTTGTCATTTACGTAGCTCAAACTCTCAGGAATCTCGGGCACACGCCGGCCGTGCTGAGCCGCGGATATGCCAGGCGCTCCCTCGCGATATCGCACGTACTGCCTCCGGGGGAGGAAGTCCCCTCCCCTGCCTGTGTCCTCGGAGACGAACCTGCGCTGATGCGCCGGCGTGTCCCGGAGATCTGGCTTGGAATTTCTCCGGACAGATACGCCATTGGTCGTGAGATTTTGGTCCGTTGCCCGGGAGTGATTTTTGTACTGGACGACGGGTTTCAGCGTCGTCGACTCCGCCGTGACCATGACATTGTCATTATTGATCGCACGCAGCCTCTACTGCGCAATCACCTCTTTCCCCGCGGCTCCCTGCGCGAACCCCTGTCGGGTCTGTGTCGCGCCCACGCAGTGGTTCTGAATGGCACGCCAGAGACTTCAGACTCCAACTCCATAGAAAAGGCGATTCGCGAGATAAGCCCGCGCATCAGGATTTTTCATTGCATCCAAAGGATCGTTTCACTGATGCCCTTTGCGATTTGGAATGCCCGCGAGTCAGGAAACGTTTCCTCGGTGCAATGTACAACCGCCTGGCTCGCGGCCGCCCTCGGAAATCCGGCGCGATTCCTGAAAGACGTGGAGGACTTGGGAATCAGAGTTGCGGGCTCCCGCTTCTTCCGCGACCATCATCGCCTGACACGCAAGGACTGGCACAGATGCATCGAGAGTGCCCGCCGGTGCAATGCTGAGGCCGTCATCATCACCGAGAAGGATGCGATCAAGATCGTTGAGCCCCCTGATTTCCCTCTGCTCGTTGCAGTCCAATCGACACTCATCGACCAACCTGGGGAGTTTGAGCAAATGCTCCGGGAAGCTGTAGGGGACGCCCAGTGAAACAAATCAATCCCGAGGGAATTCGGAAGATATTGATCCGCGGCACGAACTGGGTCGGCGATGCGGTGATGTCCATTCCGGCCATGCGCGAGATCCGCAGGATCTTTCACCACGCGCACATCACTTTACTGGTTCGGCCCTGGGTCAGGGACGTCTACGCCGACGTTGACTTCGTGGATCGAGTTCTCGAACATGACAAACAAGGGGTTCACGCGGGCTGGAGCGGTCTGCGTCGACTTGCCACCCAATTGAAGCACGAGCAATTCGACCTGGCCATCCTGTTTCAAAATGCGTTTGAAGCAGCATTCTTGGCCTGGAGTGCCCGCATCCCGGTTCGGCTCGGCTATGCCAGGGACGCCAGGAGCATCCTCCTAACCCATGCGTGCCAGATTGATCCCCAGTTGAGGAATGTCCACCAAGCTTATTACTACTTTGGAATACTGGCCGGCGCCGGACTGATGGAGGACCGCCTCTGGGAACGACCCGACTATCCGCTGAGGATTCAAATCGGAGTGCGCGACGAAGATCGGAAGGCGGCCAGGGAAATTCTCCGTGCTCATGGAGTCGATAAAGGGCACTTGGTGATCGGGCTGAATCCGGGGGCTTACTACGGCGGTGCCAAACGCTGGCTGTCAGACCGGTATGCCAGCGTCGCCGACGAACTGGCCGGAAAGTGCGAAGCGCGCATCGTTATTTTCGGCGCGCCCGGCGAGCGGCGGATCGCTGAGGAGATAGCTGAGAAAATGAAAGGTAAACCCGTGATTCTGGCGGGGCAAACCACTCTGGGTCAACTGATGGGCCTGATCAAGGAATGTCGGCTGCTCATAACCAACGACTCTGGCCCGATGCATTTGGCTGCGGCATTGGATGTGCCGCAGCTGGCAATTTTCGGTTCCACCAGCGAGATTGCCACTGGGCCGCTCAGCAGCCGGGCTGAGATCATCAAACACCCTGTCGAATGCAATCCTTGTTTCCTGAGAGAGTGCCCCATCGACTTTCGCTGCATGACGCTTATTACGGTGGAAAGAGTGCTGGGTGCAGCGATAAAAAAGCTGGAAGAAAATCGGAAGGATACTGAAACCGCTTGAGGCGATTACCGTGCCGGTGCGGATCCAAGATCGGAAGCATCCCCCCGGACATCCGAATCCAGGTCTCCGCACCCGGCTGGTGATCTCATCTCCTGACAACCGACAAATTACTCCAAACCAGCCTAAGTAGATGTGACGTCTGTCACCAGAAACAAAAGAAGTTCGCGGTTCGCAGTTCGCAGAAAACCTCATTGAATCGTTGGGCGGAACCGTACTGCGAAGCGCGGACTGTGAACTGCGAACCTGTAACGCGGCCGAAGTACCACAACGTCACTCTATAATTGTCCCCTTTCAATGCAGCCTTACGATGCAAGGTAGTGCTTTTCAATTGAGCGGCTCGAGGATCTCTGCTAAAGTTATTGATTTTACAGGAGTTCGGATGTATCGCGCCGTCTTCCTCGATCGCGACGGTACCGTCAGCGAAGAAGTGGGCTATGTGAATCACCTCGACAGGTTCAAGGTGTATCCCTGGGTTCCCGAAGCTATACGCAGGCTCAACCAGGCAGGACTGCAGGTTATTCTGATTACGAATCAGGCTGGGATCGCACACGGCTACTTCCCGGAAAGCCTCGTCCATGAGGTCCATCAGAGGCTCCAGGCGGAGCTCGCATTTGGTGGAGCTGCCCTGGACGCAATTTATTACTGCCCGCACCATCCCGAGGGCCGTGTCGAGGCCTACAGGATACAATGCATGTGCCGCAAGCCAGGGACGGGCTTAATCGAAAAAGCAGCCCAGGAACGCCACCTCGATCTTAGGTCCTCCTTCGTTGTCGGTGACCGCTACCAGGATCTCCAGATGGGTTTCACGGTAGGGGCACGGACCATTCTGGTCCTGTCGGGATACGGCAAAGGGGAGCTGCTTTACCAGAAGGGCACCTGGGCGCAGCAGCCTGATCACATTGCTACTAATCTGTCGGATGCCGTGGACTGGATCCTCGACTTCCGGGACGATATTTCTTCCTAACCGCCGGTCAAGCTCTATGCGACAACGACTGCTCCAGTTGGTGGATGCTTTCCCAAGTCGGAAAGTGGCTGTAGTCGGCGATCTTATCGCCGACGAGTTTCTCTACGGACAGATCTCCCGCGTTTCTCGAGAAGCACCCGTTCTTGTCCTCGACTATCGGGAACTGATTCGCCTTCCGGGTGGCGCAGCTAATGCCGCAAACAACCTGCTCGATTTGGGATGCCAGGTCACCATCGGAGGCGCGGTCGGGGACGATGAGGCCGGAAGGCACCTCCTGCAAATGCTGAAGAACAAGGGCGCGAACGTGCGACTGATTCGCAAACTCAAGCACTATTCCACACCCGTCAAAACCCGAATCCTGGCCGGAGCACACCATTCCGCCAGACAGCAGGTAGTGCGCGTGGATCGCGCCTCATCTGCGGACGCAAACACCCCACTCCCACTCAGGTCTCTCGCTAAAGGCATGCAATCTGCGGATGGCATCATCCTCAGCGATTACGGCTACGGCGTAATTGCGCCGACTGTGATTGCTGATCTGAGACATCTGGCCCGCCGGAAATCCATTCCGCTCGTCGTCGATTCGAGATTCCGCATGCTCGATTTTAAAGATGTGACCTCGATTACACCCAACATCACGGAACTCGAGGCTGCAACCGGCATCCGAATCCGAGGAGATGCCAGCCTGCTGCGAAAGATCGGTCAGCGCGTTCTTCGCAAGCAGAAACTGCAGTGCCTTCTGGTAACGCAAGGGCGCTTCGGTATGACTCTCTTCGAGCCGCGCAAGGCTCCGCTGCACATTCCCATATTTGGGACTGATGAAGTAGCCGATGTCACAGGAGCCGGCGATACCGTAATCGCTGTGTTTGCCCTCGCCCTGGCCTGCGGCGCGTCGCCTGGAGATTCGGCTTCTCTGGCCAACTATGCCGGCGGCATCGTCGTGATGAAGCGCGGCACGGCAACTGTTACCCGCGACGAACTTCGCGCGGCGATCCAAAATGATCTCGCTCCATAGGCTGCCGCGCTAATGACGATCGATCCGGAAATCAGAATAAAAACCAGCGCTCAACTTAAGACACTGGTGCAAAAGGCCAAGGCTGCGAGTCAGACAGTCGTGATGGCCAACGGCTGCTTCGACTTGATCCACGTCGGCCATGTTAGGTACCTGCAGGAAGCCAAGAGATGCGGAGACATCCTGATCGTGGCTCTCAACAGCGATGCTTCGGTACGAACCTTGAAAGGAATGGGCCGCCCGCTACAGTCCGAATCGGAACGGGCTGAGATTATCGCTTCTCTCGAGTGTGTGAACTATGTGGTGGTGTTCGACTCCCCGACGGTCGACTCCCTCTTACTCGAACTTCGGCCCGACATTCACGCAAAAGGAACCGATTATACCAGTGAAAGTGTTCCCGAGCGCGACACCGTAAAATCTTACGGCGGGCGGGTTGCGATTGTCGGAGATCCAAAAGGACACTCCACAAGAGACTTGATAAAGAGTATCTTGATGACTTGCGGTCCATGCGCACGCCTGAAAAGATCCTGATTATCCGACTCAGTTCCCTCGGGGACATTCTGCACGCAATGCCCGCTTTCGCTAGTCTTCGGTCCGCGTTTCCAGATGCCAGAATTGATTGGCTGGTTGAGAAGAAAAACAGCTTTCTCCCGTCCGCATTCCGGGGGATCGACGAAGTCATCGTCCTGGACACGAGCCCCCTGCGGAAAACTCCTTGGGAACTATCTTCATGGGAGCCTGCGTGGGAGCTCGTTCGTCGGCTCCGAGCCTGTCAGTATGACTTCTGCATCGATTTCCAGGGTTTGTTGAAGACAGCCTTGATAAGCGCTCTCAGCGGCGCCAGGATGCGTGTAGGATTTCCAAAGGAATTGGTCCGAGAGCGACCGGCGCACTGGTTCTACCAGTGCACTCCAGATCCGCCGAGCACCCCGACGCACATCGTAGCGTTGAATCAGTTGCTCGCTCAGTCGGTCGGGGCGCCAGCAGTCTCCACCAAGGTCGATTTTGAAGTGGGAAGCGAAGACGATGTGTCTGTCCAATATCTCCTGGAAGCCGAGAAAATTGGAGATTTCGCCGTAATTAATCCCGGAGGAGGGTGGCCGACTAAGAAATGGGACCCATGCAGCTATGGGAAGCTGGCCGCGAGGATTCAAGCTGAACTCGATTTGGCCGTGGTTGTTACCACCGGGCCGGGAGAGGAAATCCTTTTCGCAGAGCTGGCAAAACACTGTGGAAATTCTCCGGCCCATCACTTTCAACTCCCATTCCTGCAATTGATCCCTTTGCTGCGGCGTGCGCGTCTGTTAATTGGTGGGGATACGGGTCCATTCCATCTGGCCTGTGCTCTGGGCACGCCGGTAGTGGGTATTTTCGGGCCGACAGATCCAGTCCGCAATGGCCCCTGGAGGGATGGCGAAGAATCCGTTTTCCGGATGCTCGTATGCAGCTTTTGCAACGGAAGAACATGTCCGACCCGGAACGAGTGCATGGATATCACGGTAGAGGAAGTGTTTCAGGCCGTGGTGAGACGTCTTGCGAGGAACTCTTGAGGATCTCAAATCCTGTCGTCTGCATTCTCCATAAAGCATTCCCGTGCCTCCTGGCAATTGTGTTAACCATCCATGCAAGATGTGTCTACGCCGCAGAGAGTGACGCTCCAGCACCGTTTGCCGCGGGAGAAAAACTGGTGTTTCGCGTGGAATGGAATCCGCCGTGGTACCTGTTCTTTCTGCCCAGTGTGGAGGCAGGAGAGGCCGAGTTACTGCTGGCGCAAGAACTCGATTATAAGGGGGAGAAAGCGCTCAAGATTGTTTTCAAAGCTCGCTCAAGCGGAGCACTCGTGCGTCTCATCGGCCTTAAGGTTGACGACACCTTTGAGTACATCACCAATGCCGAGACGTTTTGCACATTCACTGCCACGAGAAGAGTCCGCGAGGGTAAGCACAAGAGGGACATCGAGGTGGTTTATCTTCCAGAGAGCGAAAGTTTGCACATTCACGATGTGGACCTGTCAGTGGTCCCAAATAAGGTTAGAAAAGACACATACAAGGATAATGTGCCAAAGTGTGTGAGAGACCTGTTCTCCGCGCTGTATTGGGTCCGCTACCAGGATTTCCAAGTGGGCACGGTGCGGAGTTCGGTAGTCGGAAACGACGACAGAGTGAAGGAAGTGGAGTCAGTGGTGGAGAAGAAGGAGGTGGTGGTCACACCCATTGGGAAGTTCGAGGCGTGGCGATTGAACACCATAGCGATCCTTGGTAGCTTGTTCAAAGATGGCGGGCAATTCCGTTTCTGGCTCACCGCGGACGAGCGCAGGCTGCCAGTCCAGTTTGAGGCGAAAGTCCAACTCGGCAAGGTGACAGGAAAGCTGAAAGTGGTGGAGCTGCCTCCTTCCTCATCGGAGCGCCCAAGCGCGGGCAACAAAAACAGCCACGAATTTCACGAATCGCACGAAAAAAATCCCTGAAAACCTTCGGGCAATTCGTGGCTGCTTTTGCCGGGGTTGACCATAAGCCGAATTCTGTCTCTCCGCAACGCGGAGATGGCAATCATTCATCTCGTCTCTGGATCGCTCCAGAGATCAAGCGGTCTACCCAAAAGCGTCGGACGGGCCATCCTTAATCCCTTTCGGGATCGCTTTTCTATTTGACCTTGCTCCGTGTGGGGTTTACCGTGCCGCTGCTGTTACCAGCAACGCGGTGCGCTCTTACCGCACCTTTTCACCCTTACCCCGTTTAACACGGGGCGGTATTTTTTCTGTGGCACTTTCCGTAGGGTTTCCCCTCCCTCGCGTTACGAGGCACACTGCCCTGTGGAGTTCGGACTTTCCTCGGTCCCAAACGCGGGGCCGCGATTGCCTGGTCAACTCCGGCAAGTCCAATTTTAAGACACTAGTGCCTTCGAAGACAAGATTAGACAATGATCGCGACAGCCCTGGAGAGATTACTTGCTTTTGGATTCTGCGGCAGCAGGCACCGGCTTGACGAGGCCCAATATCTCTCTTAGCTTCATGTCGAGCATCTGGGCGATTTCCGGATGCTCGCGAATGAATTGCTTCGCGTTTTCCCTGCCCTGGCCCAGCCTTTCTCCTTTATAAGAGAACCAGGCACCGCTTTTCTCGATGAGCTTGCGCTCCGCGGCGAGATCGACCAGATCCCCTTCATAGGAGATGCCCTGGTTGTAGAGGATGTCAAACTCCGCTTCTCGGAAAGGAGGCGCCACCTTGTTCTTCACTATTTTGACCCGCGTCCGGTTGCCGACCACCTGCTCGCCCTCCTTTATTGATCCAATGCGGCGGATATCGACGCGGATCGTGGAGTAGAACTTAAGAGCTCTTCCGCCGCTCGTTGTCTCCGGGTTGCCGAACATAACGCCGATTTTTTCGCGAATCTGGTTGATGAAGACGAAGCAGGTATTCGACTTTGATACAATCGCAGTCAGCTTGCGAAGCGCCTGAGACATGAGGCGAGCTTGGAGTCCCGGCAGCGAGTCGCCCATTTCTCCCTCCAGTTCAGCCTTGGGCACAAGCGCTGCTACGGAGTCGACGACCAGAATATCAATGGCGCCGCTCCTCACCAGAACCTCCGCGATCTCCAGTGCCTGCTCACCATTGTCCGGCTGAGAGACGAGAAGTTCGTCCGTGTTGACACCCAGCATCTTCGCATAGGTCGCGTCCATCGCATGTTCGGCGTCTATGAAAGCCGCGGCTCCGCCGACTTTCTGGGCCTGCGCGATGGCGTGCAGCGCGATGGTTGTTTTGCCACTGGATTCAGGCCCGAAGATTTCCACCACCCGTCCCCTTGGAAAACCTCCGACGCCCAAAGCGGCATCGAAGGAGATAGACCCAGTCGAGATCGCCGGCACGCTTGCAGTATCCGCTCGAGCTCCCAGGCGCATGATGGAGCCTTTCCCAAACTGCTTTTCGATCTGGGTCAAAGCCATGTCGATTGCTTTGTTTTTGCTGCTTCGATCGTCTGCCATCAGATTTTTCCTTCCGCGTTACGATAACACCCGCGCGATCCCATTTCCCATCGTGCCCGAACGCACAACACCAACTATGCCTATACTTGCAGTTTCCACAATTACACCCAAAATGACGTCAACATATCTAACGGAAAAACTAGTGATTGAGCCACGATATTTCATCCTACCACAAAGACGCAGAGGACACAGAGAACTCTGTGTCCTCAGTGTCTCTGTGGTAATCTGTTACCTGATTCCCGACAATTGGGAGGTGGAAGTGGAAGCTGAACGTACTCCTTCGCAGAGATGGGCTCTAATTCTCGGTGCCTCCAGCGGGTTCGGCGCCGCCGCGGGTCTCGCACTTGCCCGCAATGGTTTTAACATCGTCGGGGTCCATTTGGATCGCCGCGCCACTCTCCCAAACGCCGAAAAGGTTGCATCGGACATTCGCGGGATGGGGCGCAAGGCCTTGTTCTTCAATGCAAATGCCGCTGATCCGGAAAAGCGCACGGAGATCATCCAAGCCTGTCAGACGGCAATGAGCGAGGCGCCCGGAAGCACGGGGGTCAACACTTTGCTGCACTCGCTCGCCTTCGGTACCCTCAAGCTCTACGTCGCATCTGATCTAAACACAGCGATCAAGCCGGCGGATATGAATATGACGCTGGACGTCATGGCCCATAGCCTGGTGTACTGGGTGCAGGACCTTTTTGCGGCGGGCCTTCTGCAAAAGGGAGCCAAGATCTTCGCCATGACCAGCGCCGGAGGTCACCGCGTTTGGCCCTCCTACGGCGCAGTCTCTGCCGCCAAGGCGTCGCTCGAATCCCACATCCGGCAGCTCGCGGTTGAAATGGCGCAGTTTGGAATCAGCGCTAACGCGCTTCGCGCCGGCGTGACCGACACACCGGCCGCCCGAAAGATTCCGGGAAGCAATCAAATGTTCGAGTGGGCGCTGAAGTCAAATCCCGGAAAGCGCTTGACAACGCCTGAGGATGTCGCCGAAGTGCTCGTTTGGCTGAGCCTGTGTAACTCCACCTGGATAACAGGAAACGTTATCGGGGTGGATGGAGGCGAGGACCTTACAGGATGAAGAACAACAAAGGAGACATTCCGGCTTTCCGGTTTGGTCTCCCCGGCTTTAACAGATCAATCCCAAGGGCGAATTCTCCGCTATTAGTTCGCGTCAGGCGGAAAATCGACCCCCCCATTTTCGATGGCAGATCTTTATGCCGCTTAGCTTATTGACTCAAGGCGAAGGGGCTGCTACTATACGCGCTTTTCAGGAGTGACTCCATGCCGATGCAATGCTATGTCTGCGCAAAGACGCCGGTCTTCGGCCACACCATTTCACATGCGCACAATGTTCGCTCGCGAAAGTTCTATCCCAATCTTCAAAGCGTGCGAATAATGGAGAATGGCTCAGTTAAGCGCGTGCGCGTTTGTACCCGCTGTCTGCGGTCCGGCAAGGTCCAGAAGGCGATCAAGGGGACACAGCAACCGCGTCGATCTCCACCAACACTTCCCTAGGCAGTCGGGCTACCTGTACCGTAGCCCGCGCCGGCTTTACCTCCCCGAAATACTCCGCATAAACCTGGTTGAGCCGTGAAAAATCGTCCAGATTCGTCAAATAGATGGTGGTCTTTACTACCTTCTGCAGATCACTGCCTGCGGCCTCGAGTATCGCCGAGAGATTCTGCATCACTTGTCTCGTCTGGATGGCAATATCGCCTTGGATCAGAGCCCCGGTCTCTGGTTGGATGGGAATCTGTCCCGAAACGAACAGGAAACCGTTAGCTCGAATAGCCTGAGAGTAGGGGCCTATTGGAGCTGGAGCGCCCTTTGTCTCGATGATCTCTCGCATGAGTCCTCCTTGCAGTGTGGATCAGGGTATCTTGCTGACTCGCTCCACGTCTTGAATGCCTCGGATCCTTTTCAAGACCTGGACAACTTTCTGCAGGTGCTTCACATCGTTGATATCGACGGTCAGTTCGACCGATCCTTTCGCACCTTCAGTCGAGGAACGGGATTCCCGAATATTGGTCTTAAGGTCTGAAATAGCGGAGGTTATCTCGGCCAGAATGCCCTGCCTGTCCTCGACTGCTATGGCAAGCCGCACCGTATAGACCTCATTTCCCGGCACGTTAATCCACTCGACATCTGTCATCCGGTCCGATCCGAGGAAGTTCACCAGATTGGGGCAGCCGGTTGTGTGAACCGAGATGCCCTTCCCCCGGGTGATGTATCCTACGATCTCATCTCCGCGTATCGGGTTGCAGCACTTGGCGCGATAGACCAGCAACCCGTCTTGTCCTTTGACCGTAATCGGCGAATCGCTTCTGCCGAGCACCTTCTTCACGACAGTTGTGATGGCAGATGGCTTGGGCTTCGGTTCCGAAGGAGGGGAGAGATCCGGGAAGATCGGCGCGAACACCTGTCGTGGAGCAATCTTCCCGAAGCCAATCTCGGGATACAGATCTTCGGGTCTGTTGATGCCGAGCTGATCGAGCACGGCGGGAAACTCGGACATCAAAGCCACCTTTCTCCAGGTGGTTCTGAATTTGCGCGCTTCCTTCTCCAGCAGCTTTCTTCCGAGCTCAGCGGCGTCTTCCCGCTCCTTCTGGTTGATCCAGTGCTTGATCTTGCTGCGCGCTCGGGCTGTCTTGGCAAATGAAAGCCAATCTCGGCTGGGACCTGTATCTTTCGACGTGAGGACCTCGACTACTTCGCCATTCTTCAACTTGTGCCGCAGAGGAACAATTCGGCTGTTTACCTTCGCACCGACGCAGTGGTGCCCGACTTCGGTGTGGATGGCATAAGCAAAATCCACCGGCGTCGCATCCCGTGGAAGCGTGATAACTTCTCCCTTGGGGGTGAAGCAATAAACCTCGTCGGGATAAAGGTCCACTTTCAGATTGCTGAGAAACTCGCGCGGATCGCTAACATCGCTCTGGGCATCAATGAGCTGGCGCAGCCAGCGGAATTGCTCCTCGCCTTCCACCGTACCAGACCTGCCTTCCTTGTACTTCCAATGGGCGGCGATCCCTTCCTCGGCGATCCGGTGCATTTCCTGCGTTCGGATTTGGATTTCAAACGGCTGGCCATTTTTCCCTATCACTGAGGTGTGCAGCGATTGATAGAGGTTTGGCCGGGGTATGGCGATGTAGTCCTTGATCCGGCCGGGAACAGGCTTCCAGAGATTGTGCAGAATTCCCAGGATCGAATAGCAATTCCGCACGTTGTCGGTAATGACGCGGATCGCGATGAAATCGAAGACCTCATCGATGCTTATCTTCTGGCGCCTCATTTTGTTATAGACGCCGTAAATGCGCTTGATCCGGCTCTCGATGCGTGCCGGGATGTGATGCTCCGCCAACTCCTTTTCGATAACCTTAGTCGTCTCACCAATGAAATCCTCACTTACAGCGCGGCGGGCTTCGATCAGGGCCACCGTGTTCTGGTATGCAGCAGGCTCAAGGAAACTAAAAGCTAGATCTTCCAACTCGCCGCGGATTTTTGCCATTCCGAGGCGATGCGCAAGGGGTGCATAGATCTCGAGCGTCTCCCGCGAGATGCGCTCACGCCGATCCGGCGGCAGATACTGCAGTGTGCGCATGTTGTGCAATCGGTCCGCGAGCTTGACGAAAAGCACGCGGATGTCACCGATCATCGCGAGGAGCATCTTGCGAAAGTTCTCAGCCTGCTTTTGGTGGCGCGATGTGAAGTGCACTTGGGAGATCTTGGTCACACCGTCTACGATCTGGTAGACCTCTTCGCCAAACTGCTTGCTGAGCTCTTCGGCAGACATGAGGGTGTCTTCGAGCACGTCGTGAAGCAAGCCAGAGGTGACCGTGACGATGTCGAGCTTTAATTCAGCGAGGATGTTTGCAACTTCAAGAGGGTGAGTGAGGTAGGGCTCGCCGTTCATCCGCACTTGCCCCTTGTGATACTTGGCGGAGACGACATAGCCCCGCTGGATCATCTCCAGTGCGGCCTCGGGATGGTAGCGCAGTATCTTTTCTGCAAGATTCTCGTAACGAATCATCGTCGTGTAAATCCATTATAGAGGAAACGTGCAGATGCGCGAAAGGGTACTGCAAAGCAGGGACTTGTTCTGTGAGATGACACCGCGACGGAAAAGGGGACCCGAAGGCCCCCTAAGATCGCTACTTAGCCAAAGATCTACTTTGTGGCAAGCTTCTTGGGCTTCTTTGCTTCTTCTTCCTGAGCCTTCAGGCGAAGCACAAGAGCCTTTTGAGCCACCATGTCCGCCCGGCGGATGAGTTCCGTCTTATCCTTCTCGTTCTTTACGAACTTGGCTTTTTCTCTCCAGAGGAGGTTCTGGTACTCCATGGCATCGAAGTATTCGGGCCGGATCTGAAGCGCTTTATCCAGCGCAGTCAGACCTTCTTCGACGTCCGCTAGAGTATGGGTCTTCTCTTCCGGGCTGAGGAACTCCACGTTTTCGCCCTGCAAGCCGGTCTTTCTTAGAGAGTCGTCAAAGTCGATGACAGCAATGCGATAGTAGGCCTCCGCATTCTGCGGGTCCATCTCCAGGATCTTCCGGCACCATTCCTTTGATTGATCAGAATCCCTGAGCTGGTAATACAAGCTCGCGATGCTCAGCATGGCGTTGATGTTAGGTTTGGTCTTGTCTTTGGCAGTGTCCAGAACTTCCTTGAAGGTAGCAACTGCCTTGTTCGCCATCTCCTTGCTTTTCGGATCCGGTGAACCAGGCACGAACTGGGACGTGTAGGTCGCCGCCAGGTACATGCGGGCGACTTCGAACTCCGGATCTTGCTTGATCGCTTGTTCGAAGTATTGAGCAGCCTGGTCAAACTTTTGCTCGGTGAAGGCTCTTACTCCTTTGTTCAGGTTGTCTCGAGCCCGGAGTTTCGAGATAAAGCCGCAGCCGGACAGAGGCATCACCGACAGAAGGAGCAAAAGGGCGAGCCATTTATTATTGACCCTCATTATGGCCTCCAGACTATGAGTTAAACCGCGCGCGAGCGGGAGAAGCCTAACGGATTTCTTCCGTGAGAAGTCCGATGTCACCCACACCGACTCCCTTGGCAATATCAATTACCTTAACGACATCGCCATAGGGCAACTTAGGACTGGCGCTTATGAACATGTTCTTGTTCGCCCGTGCGCTGTAGATTTCCTGCAGCTTGGGTGCCAGTTGACCGATATCCGTCAACTCCTGGTTGATCGCTATCTGGGCGCTCTCGCCGATGGAAACTACAATCACGCTTGGATCCGGGGTAGTCTGCTGCCCCTCTGGCGTGGCCTGAGGAACCTTAACGTCCAGATCCATCTGCTTCACCGGCGTAATAACCATGAATATGATAAGGAGCACCAGGAGGATATCAATGTATGGCGTGATATTGATATCAGACTTGGGGCCCTTTTTACCGCTAACTGCCATTCCCATGAGAGGTCCCTTCCTTTCTCTCCAATACAAACAGAAGGCGGACTCTTGCGGTTGCCGCCAGGCACCGCCGCCTCCACCGTCTGGGCCCGCCGGCAAACAAGCCAGCGGAAAGAACGGTGACTGCGAGCCAAGTGACCACGGGCCGGAGATTACGCCCTAGGGTGCACGTCGTTACTCGGTCTCTCCAGATGGATGACGGTGGACATCACCGCCGTAGCTTCTGGAGATCCAGTTCATGGTGAGAGGTCTAACCTCTCACTGCTGTGTCAGCCATAGAATCCCACCACGGAGGCACACCTCCGTTCTTGATTCTTAGCTGCACACCGAGCGACTACTGCTTTTCCTTCTCCGTCATCAGGCCAATTTTTTCGACGCCCGATTTCCGGCATTCATTTACGATCTGCACGACACGTCCATAGGCAACTGCTGTATCGGCCTTCAGGTAGATGGTTTTGTTGATTTCACCACCTCCAAACCGTTTGGCCAGGAATTCGAGCAGTTCGGACTCGGAAATGGCGGTTTTGGCCAGGTAGATACGTCCATCGCGGTTGACGGCAACGATCACAGCATCTTTGCTGTCGGCCTCGGGCGCATCCAGCGGGTACTTCGCCTTGGGAAGGTTGACGGTGATGCCACTCTGTAGCAGTGGGGTCGTGATCATAAAAATGATCAACAGCACCAACATAATGTCCGCCATGGGCGTGACATTGATGTCGGCATTGACATTGCTGCGTCCGAGCGTGCGTTTAGCCACCGATCTGACTCCGCTTCTTCAAGAAATAGTCGATCAACTCCGAAGAGGAATTGTCCATCTCGACCGTGAAGGTTTCGATCCTGTTGGTGAAGGCGTTAAATGCCCACACCGCTGGAACCGCGACGAACAGGCCAAAGGCCGTAGTCACCAATGCTTCCGCGATACCTCCTGCCACGGCCGCGATACCTGCGGTTTCCTCGGTCTTCATCCCCTGGAAAGCGTTGATGATGCCGATAGTTGTTCCAAACAATCCCACGAAAGGAGCGGTGGAACCAATCGTCGCCAATCCACTCAGCCCTCTCTTCAGATCCTCGATTCCGATTGCAGTGGCCCGATCCAAAGCCCTCTTTGCGGACTCGATCGTTTCACCCGGGATCTCCTTGCTCTTGGAGTGAGCCTGGAGCTCATGCAACCCGGAAATGAGCACCTTGGCAAGGTGGCTCTTGTTGTTCTGCTCGCCGAGAGCGATCGCTTCGTCGATCTTCCCTTCTTTTAGGCATTCCGCCACCGCAGGGGTGAACACTCGGGACTGCTTGCGTGCCTGACGGTAGGTGATCCACCGTTCGATCATCACGCTGATCGAGTAGGCCGACATGATGCCAAGGACAAAAACGACCCCCTTGGCGATTGCCCCCATTGAACCCCAGAGTTCTACTATATTGATTGATCCCATCGAATTTTTTGTAACCTCCGGCTATTGTTAAGGTAAAGGATTATCTCAGATTAAAGATGACCGTCACGGTAGCGATGACCGGGACTGGTTCTCCGTTTAGCAGCGTAGGAGAATATTTCCACTGTCTCACAGCACGAATGGCCTCGTCATCCAGGAGAGGGTGTCCTCGGAGTACACGGAGGTCCGAAACGCTGCCTTCCTCGTCGACTGTGACCTGCAAGATGACAGTTCCCGAGACACGGGCTCGCTTGGCCAGCTCCGGATAAACAGGCTCTATCTTCTTGATGAGCTTGGATTCCTGAACGTTGCCTCCTACACGGATCGGCTCACGCCTGACCGGCCGTGGCGGTGGCGGGGGTGGCGGTGGCGGTGGGACTCCTCCTAATACTCCTCCGACGACTCCGCCGGGTACGCCGCCTACAACTCCCCCTGTGACACCGCCGGGAATGCCTCCTATCACACCGCTGACGCCGACAACGGGCGGTTCATCGACCGGCGGCGGAATTTCCTTGGGGATTTCCGTCGGCGCGACGAACTTGGTTGGATCGACTGTCACTCGCGTGGGGGCCACCCTCGACGGTGCCGGTGGCGGCGGCGGAGGTGGCGGTGGTGGGGGTGGCGGCGGCGGGGCGATCAGGAACGTCAAGAGCTCCTGCTCTGGAAGCACATTGAAAAACACGAGCGGAATGATCACCACGACGATGATCGCCACGACGTGTATCACGATCGAAATCAAAAGCGTCAGGAGACGCTTTCCGAAATCCGATCGACTGGTTTGTTCTAAGGTCTCAAACATTTCTCCCCCTCATGACTGCCCGTGGGCCTGAGAAGTGGGGTGTTGCGGTGCCGAAATTTGAGGAGGTGATCTTAATATCGGCCCACAAAAGCTGTCAAGCAGTTTTTCGCCCGCATTCCCGTGAATTTTCAACCCTTTTGGGCATTTTTAATATGGATTCAACAACACAAAAAGCAATTAAGAAATTCCCTCTCTTTAAGCCGCTTTTCGCTTCGATTTTTGATCTATAGAACGGTACCACCATTCAACTATTGGAGTTGCGATCGCGATCGACGAGTAGGTGCCTATGATGATTCCGACCGTCAACGCAAAGGAAAACCCATTGAGCACCTCTCCGCCAAAAACATACAAGGCGAAGACCGACAGAAACGTCATGCCTGACGTCATGATGGTCCGCGACAGCGTCTGATTGATGCTCATGTTGAGAATGTTATACAAGGGATCTTTTCGGACCAGCCTCAGGTTCTCCCGCACCCGGTCGAATACGACGATGGTGTCATTCATGGAATAGCCGACCAGAGTCAGGATGGCGGCGATTACCGTCAAGGAAATCTCCTTGCGCATCACCGCGAACAATCCGAGGGTAATCGCGATGTCATGGAATAGGGCAACGATGGCACCCACCCCATAGATCGGCTTAAAACGAAAACCGATGTAGACAAGCATTCCAAGGAATGAGAGGCCCACGGCGAGCTCGGCGCGGAGCCTCAGGTCGGATCCTACCACTGCGCCGACGCTCTCAACTCCTTTGACCGCGAAGGGCCCTGCATAGAAGCCCTTCTTGAGACTTTCTATCACGGCGGAACTGACACCCGAAGCATTTTTCGACTCGTCGAGCGAATTAATCAATCCTCCACCGTTCTTGTTGCGATAATCGAGAAGGGACTGCGCCATATTCTTATAGTGAGTCTCCATCTCCTGCGTTGTCTTGTTTTGGGTCTTAAAGTGATCCGGATCGGCAGAAAGGAGGTACTTATCCAGAAAGTCGAATCCCACATTATTAAAGTCGGTCAGCTTGCTGTTTAGATGTTCCGGATCGAATGCCTTGCGCAGAACGGTCAGCAGCTCCCGGTGTCCTGATTCCACGTCCTGGCCTTGGCCGAACACAGTCTGCATGCGCACTTGGACGGTATTGAACTTGGGTTCGTCATATCTTTGGATAAGGGGAGGAGTCGCTGATTCCGGCTTCAGAGACTTTCGGATCAAGTCCTGGTCCGGTGCCTTGCTGAACTTTAAGTAAATGATGGTCCCACCGGTGAAATCGATGCCATACGAGAGACCGCCGTGCATGAGATAGCCAATCAGACCTATCACCATCAGGAACCAGGAAAAACCGAAGAAGTACCATTTCTTCTTCAGCCAGTCGATTGAGACTTGCCTGAATATTTCCACGAACAACTCCCCAATTTCGTAAACTGGAGCCTCGGGTACCCCTCAACCGACAAACCGGAATTGATCCGGCTGTTATCTTCGACCCCGTCCTGTGCCCGAAGTTCCTCTAAATTGACAATCTTTCTACCCTGCGCCGCCCGAGCATCAAATCAAACAGGCGGTGCGACACGTAGATAGCCGTAAACATGTTCGCGATCAGGCCTACGGTCAGCGTCACGGCAAAGCCGCGGATGGGCCCCGTCCCGAACTGGAACAGAAAAGCGGCTGAAATAAGCGTCGTAACGTGGGTGTCGAAAATCGTCCAAAACACCTTGCTGAAGCCTGTGTCGATAGCTGCGCGAATCGTTTTGCCCCCGCGGAGCTCTTCACGAATCCTCTCGAAAATCAGAATGTTTGAATCCACAGCCATACCGATCGTCAAGATGACGCCGGCGATCCCAGGCAGGGTTAGTGTCGCGCCGACGCCACCCAGGAAGCCCATCAAGATAAGCAAGTTGCCAAGCAAGCACCAGACAGCATTAAGACCCGAACGCCTGTAGTAGACCACCATCCCGATTACTACCAAGCCGAAGCCAATGATGGAAGCCATGATCCCGGCGCGGATCGAGTCGTTTCCAAGCGATGCGCCCACGCTGCGTTCCTCGAGCACCTTCAGAGACGCAGGCAGGGCACCGGACCGGAGAAGCAAAGACAAGTCTTCAGCCTGCTGCACGGTGAAACGGCCGTGGATGAGCCCCTCTGCCCCAATGCGCTCGTTGATTATCGGCGCCGAATTGGCCACATTGTCCAAGACAATGGCTAGTCTATCGCCCACATGCTGCTCTGTCGCGCGTGAGAAAAGCGCCGCTCCCTCTGAGTTTAGAAAGAAGTTGACCGCTGGTTGGCCGTTGGAATCCACCCCTCGGCGCGCCGTCTTGATATCCTTTCCGGTAATCACAGCGGTCTTGTTTACAACCAGATACTCCAGCTGGTTCTGATCCCCTCTCTCCTCGCGGTAGGGAATGATCTCATAGCCGTCCGCGATCCTGCCCCCGTTTGCCTGGAGGGCCGACTCAATGCTGGAAAATGGTCCGCCCTGCTCCTTCTTCACGACGAGAAGTTGCAGCTGGGCCGTATTCTCGATCAACTGCTTCACGCGATCCGGATCGTCAATGCCAGGAAGCTCCACGATAATTTGATCCTGGACCTCCTTCTGACTGCCACCATATATCTGAAGGTTGGGCTCGGAGACTCCTAGCGCATCGACGCGGCGTCGGATGGTTTCCAGGGCCTGCTTAACAGTCGAGTCTTGCGTGTCGCGAAGGTAGGCGGGAACAAGAGTGAGCATGTAGTTCGTCTTACCTTCCGAAACGGTACTGCGGACCGAGTACTTCCGGTTATAGGTAGTATCCAGGAACTGCCGAACTTCATTCTCCCTGGCAGAGTCTACCCCGGCTATCTCAACGGAGTAGCCGTTTCCTTTTTTTGAGGAAATAAAAGGAATGTTCTTTGATTTTAGCTCTTCACTGATTCTGTCGGCGTCCTGCAGGAGATCCTGGTTAATAGCATCATCCGTTACAACCTGCAGAACGAGATGGATGCCACCCTTTAGATCCAGACCCAGGTTAAGCCTCGACAGCAGAGGGGCCCCCTTGTCCCTCGGGCTTATAAACCAGTAGGTGCAAACTACCATGAAGGCCAGGATCGTGAAGAGTTTCCACTTCAGATTCTTTTGCATGGTCTTACCTTAGTTGACGTGCGCCTGAACCCTTGTCATGTCCGGGTACGCAGCTTCGGATGGAGAGGTGATTCAAATCAATTGCCTTGAGATTCTTCGGGTGACTGAAGCCCTGCCACGGCATTCTTGGCGATTTCGATTCTCACCTGGTCGGCAATCTTCAGAATAAAGGTCTTCTCCTTGACCCCGGCCACGACACCGTAAATGCCCGAGCCGGTGATTACTCTGTCCCCGTTTTTGAGCGCGGCTATCATCGCATCCAGCTTTTTCTGTTTTTTGCGCATGGGCATGAATATCAGAAGGTAAAAGATAATGCCAATAATAAGAATAGGCGCAAACTGGATCAGGACATCAGGACTTCCAGCCTGCAAGACTAATATTGGCTGTTCCATTTCCCCGGTGAATACCTTTCAGTACTTTTCCTTCTGGAGGAAAACTTGGCTGGACACGCAAGCGCCGTCAAGAGTGGAGCGTTCCAAAGGGAGCCTCATTGGGGCTCTTTTTCCCATCGCTCGAGCCACTTGCCATACGAATCAAGTGCGATAGACTCTCTTATTTTGTTCATGATGTCAAGATAAAAGGCCATATTATGCACCGTGTTTAACACTGCTGACAAGTGCTCCCCCGCAAGGAAGAGGTGCCGCAGATAGGCACGGGAATAGCGGCGACAGGTGAAACATCGACAAGCCGGATCGAGGGGCCGTTCATCCTCAGCATGGGCGGCGTTTTTAATGAGGATGCGGCCACCGCTGGTAAAAAGGCATCCGTTGCGTGCGTTGCGCGTGGGGAGGACGCAGTCGAACATATCCACGCCAAGCGCAACGGCGCGCGCAATGTCCTGCGGCGTTCCGACTCCCATCAGGTAACGCGGCCGGTCTGGCGGCAGTAAGGGTGCCGTAGTCTTTAGAACGTCATACATAACTTCCTTGGGCTCGCCGACGCTCAATCCTCCAATCGCAAGTCCCGGAAAATCAAGCTTCAGAAGGGCGTCGACGGAACGTATCCTCAGATCGGCGAAAACACCCCCCTGCACAATTCCGAAGAGCGCACTCGATCCATGATCCGCCTTCTCCCACGCCTCCCTGCATCTTTTCGCCCACCGCATCGACAACTCCATGGAAGCCTCGGCGTCTGTCTGCCCGCATGGGTAGGGAGTGCATTCATCAAAGACCATCAGGATATCCGAGCCGAGCGCCAGCTGGATCTCGATGACCTTTTCTGGAGTAAGGAAGTGAGGGCTTCCATCGATGTGCGACCGGAAGTGAACCCCGTCCTCAGTAATCCGACGCAACTCCTTGTGACTGAATACCTGATAGCCACCGCTGTCGGTCAGAATTGCCCCCCTCCAAGCCATGAAACGGTGAAGCCCGCCTAATCTCGCGATGCACTCATGGCCGGGCCTCAGATAAAGATGGTAGGTATTGGAAAGGATGATACGGGCATCGAGGCTCTCCAGCCACTCGTTAGGCATTGCCTTGACCGCTGCCGCGGTTCCAACGGGCATGAACACAGGCGTTGGCACATCCCCGTGAGCCGTGTGCAGGACGCCTGTGCGCGCCAATGACCCGGAGTCTTGATGGAGCACCTCGAAACCGAACTGATCAGCCATCAGACCTCACCTCCTGGCTGAATCATCGAGCCATTGAATTGAGCCACTTGCGATTGAAAGAAACCATTTCCCCATCAGATCCATGCCTACCAACGACTCAATGGTTCGATGACCCGATGACTCAATGACTCAGTCCCTGGGTTCCGCTATAGTAGTTGTATGCGTATTGGTATCGTGGGCGCGCGTTTGGCCGGTTCATACGCGGCACTGCTGTTGACTCGACAGGGACACGAGGTCCTGCTTATCGACGATTCCACGCACAAAGAAAAGCCTTGTGGTGGTGGCGTGACAGCGAAGGCCCTGAGCAGCATGACCTGGTTCCACGAAAACTCCCTTCCGCACACAGAGATAGAAACTCTGCGTATGACAACGCCCGACGGACAATCGAGCGATATTCCCCTGCGCCACCCCATTCGCATCTACTCGCGCTTCACACTGGACTCCGCTCTGCGCGACACCGCGATACGGACCGGAACCCGGCTCGTTCCGGAGCGTGCCTTGTACCTCCAGCCTTCGAGAAACGGCTGGGTTATCGGAACCCGTAAAAACGAACTCGAAGTGAATTTTCTGGTCGGCGCGGATGGGGCCACCAGTTCGGTCCGAGGTGCAGTCACGAGCAAGTTTTCCGCAACCGATCTCTCGCTCGCAGTCGGATTCTATCTTCCCGGATTGCACCATCCGAACACCATCCTTACTGCATTCCAGGAGAGCAGCTTCCTAGGCTATCTCTGGTCATTCCCCAGGGTCGACCACGCCTCCATTGGAATCCTGCATTGGCTTCCGCAAGCAAATGCGGCCGACATGCGCCGTCGCGTCCTGGGGTTTATCTCCAAACAATATCCCCATGCGGGTCCGGAGAAGCGGCTTTATGCCGCGCGCATTCCCTGCTTGAGTCGCCGTACGCTGGTTCAACAGCGCGTCTGTGGAGGCAATTGGGCGCTTCTCGGCGATGCGGCCGGATTCGCCGATGCAATCACAGCCGAAGGCATTTACTTCGCACTTCGCTCGGCCGAGCTTTTTGCCGAGTCCCTCCAGCGATCGGACCCATTGCTTTATGAGTCCGCGTGGCGTCGCGATTTCGGGATCCATCTCCACAAAGCCGCCGCGTGGCGTGACCGCTTCTACGGCGGGACCTTTCTCCTGCAAGCCTTCACGCGCCGCGCTCTCCAGGCTCTGCGCCATAGCGCCACAGTGCGCTCTCTTGCGGACGACCTCGTCAGTGGGTTTCGATCCTACGAGGAGATGCGGAGACAGTTGATCCTGAGGTGCCCGCGCATTCTGCTGGAGGCTTTCCGACATAAAATTGCCGCGAATGTTACGAAATAAATCTGCCACGAATTTCACGAATTACACGAAATTAAAATATAAAAGCACGCTTAACCGCGCCGGGACAACGCAAAATACTGGAGTGTCCCATTGAGTTAAAATGTTCTTCGGGAAATTCGTGGCAGATCTTTCCCTCAGCTTAATCTGGCGGCTCCACCGCGGGGCCGAATCCAATAAAGAGAGCTATTGTCGGCGAGAAAAAGGTCCTCGCCTGAAATCGCGATACCCACTAGGATTGGCCCGGTAATGTAATGGACCATGTCGCGGGTAGAAGGATTGAATTTGAAGATCCCTCGTTTCCCTTCATAGGCCGTCGCAATCAGGAGTTCGCCACCTGGCACAATTGCCACTCCCTGGGGCCTGGCCAATCCCTGCAGAAGCACCTCCGCCTTACCCTCAACAGAAATCCGATAAAGTGAATCTCTCATAGAGAAGGTCGGACCCGTGACATAGAGGCGATCCTGACTGTCCATGGCCAGATGGTAGGCAGAAATGCTGGGCTCAAGCAGCGCGAACTCCTCCTTATTCCCGGAAGGATCGATTCTGAAAACCTTTCCGCTGCGGTCGCCCACGTAAAGGTATCCCTTGGAATCGAACACGATGCCACACGCAACTCCAAGATCCTCCGCCACAACTTCCAGATCCTCTGAATCGGTGTACCTGAACACCGTTCCGTCGTTGCGGCTCGAAACATAAAGGCGCCCGTCGCTATCGAGTGCCAACCCTGTGGGATTCATGATCTCGCACGCCAAAGGTATCTTTTCCCCACTTCGTGTAACCCGAACGATCGGCTGGGAGACTTGTTGCCCACGGCTGCCGCTGATTGTTGTGATTAGGCTTCCATCCGGGGCAATTACAGGATTGGCGACCGGATGCAGGCCACCAGCCAAGCGGACGGCCAGCGCGAATGGAAAAACCTCCGAAGCCTTGGTCCCAAGCTTGAGTGTAATACCAAGCGATCGCGGCTCTTCCGGCAGCCGGACGACTACCCGCTCCTCTGAGGCGGAAACGATATTGGCCTCAGTTTCTCCGAACAAGACTCTTGAGGAGAAAGGGAGGTCTGGCCTGAATCCGCGGCACAGAATCGTGAGTTCCCCTCCCGGCACGCCCATGGAGGGGTTAACCGCTGCAACAGCTATGTCTTGTGAAATCATGCGGCGCGAATTATGGCATTCCCTAACAGGGAGATCAAGTTGACAACCGAGAGGCCCGCAAATAACATAGATTGTTTGATCTATCGGTGAAATTGCCCACGGAGAGAGGTTGTCCTTGGCAGCGGAACGGCAAGGGGCGATTGTGGTTCTGGGAGCCAGAGTCCACAACCTCAAGAATATAACAGTCGCGATTCCTCTGAACTCTCTTACCGTAGTTACAGGGGTATCGGGCAGCGGCAAGAGCAGTCTTGCTTTTGATACCCTCTACGCTGAGGGACAGCGCCGTTACGTCTCTTCGCTGTCCGCTTATGCCCGCCAGTTCCTGGACCGAATTGACAGGCCCGATGTGGATGACATCCAAGGCATCTGCCCGGCACTCGCCATCCGCCAGAAGAATTACTCCAGGAATCCCCGTTCAACCGTCGGAACGGTAACGGAAATCAACGACTATCTTCGTTTGCTGTACGCGCGCATAGGCGTGACCCAATGTCATTTGTGCGGGAGAATAGTAGAAAAGGATACCCCTGATAGGATTGCTGACTTCGTGATGTCCCTGCCCCGTGGTATACGCTTGTACTTGTGCCTGCGGCTATCGCTCGAGGACACGGACTCGCCCCAGAAAACGGGGTTTCCCAGGAAAGCAGCGCGCCGCACCCCCGGAACTGCCCACGCGGCTTCCGGGCCCGAAGACCGCCTCGGCGTAATTCTGCCCGGGCTCCGGCAGCAAGGCTTTGTACGACTCCTCATCGGAGACCATCTCGTCGACCTCTCCGAAGCCGTCGAAGCGCTTCGCGCGAGCCAACAAAAAGATGTTTACGTCGTGGTCGACCGCCTCGTGGTACAAGACGACATCCGCAAGAGGCTCGTCGATTCCCTCGAAGTGTGCGGCCGCGAAGCGGAAGGTCGTATCGAGCTGCTTCTGCTTTCCAGCGATCCCCGGGAAATGGAGCGACTGCTCGAGACAAACTATCCCCAGATCCGCTGGGTGCGCCATCCTGCCGGAACGCTCGTGAAGTTCAGCGAGCGCTTCGAATGCCAGCTCTGCCACATAACCTACGAAGAGCCTGAGCCGCGGCTGTTTTCATTCAACAACCCGTTCGGAGCCTGCCCGGAGTGCCAGGGCTTCGGCAACACTATTACGCTCGATCTCAATCGTGTGATCCCTGACAAGGCAAAAAGCTTAGTCCAGGGGGCTGTCGACCCCTGGACCAAGCCGAGGTACCGGAGCTTCCAAAGCCGTTTGCTTCAGTTTGCCCAGCGCGAGAAGATTCCCGTCGACGTAGCTTGGAGTGAGCTGTCGGAGGAGGCCAAGGAGAGCATCATCCGCGGCAAAGGCAACTTCCCGGGAATCCTTGGCTTCTTTAATTACCTCGAGGAAAAGAAGTACAAGATGCATGTTCGTATCTTCTTTAGCCGCTACAGGGGATATGCCACATGCCTGAGCTGCCACGGAGAGAGGTTGCGCCAGGAGGCACGCGATGTCCTTGTAGCAGGCAAGAGAATTACGGAAATCACGCAGATGACGATCCTTCGGGCTGCTGACTTCTTCAGCGGCCTTCAGCTCACCCCACAGCAAGCGGCGATCGCAGGCAAGATCCTGGAGGAAATCCGCCACCGCCTTGATCTGCTGGTGAGGGTCGGGCTCGACTACATTACACTTGATCGCTTGTCGTCGTCTCTGTCGGGGGGCGAATCGCAGCGAATCCAGCTGGCGACTTCGCTGGGATCGACTCTGGTCGGCGCACTGTACGTTCTCGATGAGCCGAGCATCGGCTTGCATCCGAGAGACAGCCAAAGGCTGGTCGAGATTCTCAAAAGCCTGAAAGCGCTCGGCAACACTGTCCTGGTCGTTGAGCACGATCCGGAGATCATGAGCTCGGCGGACTACATCATCGATCTCGGCCCCAGGGCCGGAGAACTCGGAGGCCAGGTCGTTTACCAGGGTGAATTCAAGTCACTTCTGGATGATCCGAAATCCCTGACGGGAAGATATCTTCGCGGCGAGCTCAAGATCACAGCACCGCTCTTCAGGCGTAAGACTAATGGAGGATGTTTGGAAATCCTGGACGCGGACAAGCACAACCTCAAACATCTCAACGTCCGCATTCCTCTGGGAGTGTTTGTGTGCATCACTGGGGTCAGCGGCAGTGGCAAATCGACACTTGTGCATGATGTGTTGTATGCCGCTGTCCGAAGGGCGAACGGCGAATCCTCCGAGACCTCAAGTGGCTGTGCGGCCCTGCGCGGCGCCGAGCAAATCTCCGAGGCCGTTCTCGTTGATCAGTTGCCGATTGGCAGGACCCCTCGCTCCAACCCGGTAACATACACCAAGGCTTTCGACGAAATCCGCGAGATCTTCGCCGAAACCCGCGATGCCTACGCCCGCAATCTCGGACCGGGGCACTTCTCATTCAATCTGAGCGGAGGACGGTGCGAGACCTGCCAAGGAAACGGGACGATCACCGTCGAGATGCAGTTTCTCGCCGATGTCGAGCTGACCTGCGATGACTGCAAGGGGAAAAGGTTTAAGAGCACGGTGCTGGAAGTGAAGTACAAGGGCAGAAACATAGCGGAAGTGCTGGATCTCACGGTGCACGAAGCCATCGAGTTCTTCGCCGGCAACACGCGATTGATTCGGAAGCTGCGCGTGCTTGAAGAAATCGGGCTCGGTTACCTCCGCCTCGGTCAGTCTGCTACATCTCTTTCCGGCGGCGAGGCCCAGCGAATCAAGCTCGCTTCCTTCATTTCACGAAAGAGCGCTAAGCACGCTCTCTACATTTTCGACGAACCGACCACCGGACTGCATTTCGACGACATTCGCAAGCTGCTCGCGGCTTTTGAAAAGCTGGTCAATGCCGGAAACTCGATCATAGTGATCGAGCACAATCTCGACGTAATCAAGATGGCCGATTGGGTAATCGACCTCGGACCCGAGGGAGGAGACGCAGGCGGACAGATCGTGTTTGAGGGATCGCCCGACGACCTGCTCGGCTGCGAGCGCTCCCACACGGCGCATTTTCTCAAGGGCCATCTGAACGGCTCGCGCTAAGCCACAAATTGCACGAAAAATCTCTTGACTCAAAATGATGCTCCGTTGTTCGGCGTCGCTCCTGCCCGGTTTGGACAGAGGATTCCTCACAAATCCAGGTATCTCCTCGATGCCTCTTTTTGATTTTCTTATTTCGTGTAATTCGGATAATTCGTGGCTGCGGTCGGGGTTTGCTTGACCCGCGCAGGGGCCTTTGAGTATGATATGTACAGCCCCTGCAATGTTGGTGATGGCAAAAATTGTTTGAGCCAACATTCTATTTGAATGGGAGTCCGAATCGCTCTGCGGTGCGCAAGCTTTTCCTTCGGGAACTATGATTGCCTGAAGTAGAGCTGAGGACGCCCCCTTGTGAACAAGGTTCAAATAGATTCAGCCACACGGCGGCGCGGGGGCTTTTTTGTTGGGCTTTTCGGATTGATGCGCATTTATTTGATTCCCCAACTGCAGCTCGACTGCTTAGATCGGATGCTCAGATGCGCGTTCTTTTCATTGGTGACATTTTTGGCAAGCCTGGAAGGAGAGTGCTCCAGGAACTATTTCGCGGCCTCATCCACAGCCAGCACATCGACTTCTGTATTGCCAATGTCGAAAATGCCGCCGGCGGTTTCGGAATCACGCCGCAGATTGCCGATGAGCTTTTACGGTCCGGGATTGACTTGCTCACATCAGGCAATCACATCTGGGACAAGCGAGCCATCATTCCGTACCTGGCGGACCAACCCAAGCTCCTCCGCCCGCACAATTACCCGGCTGCGGCGCCGGGGACAGGTATGTTCATCGGAGACAGTGCCGGCGGCGTAAGGCTGGCAGTAATCAACATTCAGGGGCGCGTCTTCATGCCCACTCTCGACTGTCCTTTTGCTACGGGCGCCGCTGCCATCGAGTACGCGCGAAAGCAAACGCCGGTGATCATCGTGGATTTTCATGGCGAGGCCAGTTCTGAAAAGCAGGCTTTCGCATGGTATATGGATGGGCGGGTCAGTGCGGTCCTGGGCACTCACACTCACGTGCAGACGGCGGACGAGAGAATCCTCCCCAAGGGAACAGCCTTTATTACCGACGTGGGAATGACGGGAGCGCATAACTCTGTCATCGGCTCTGTCCCCGATCTCGCATTGGATCGCTTCCTCCGTCAAATGCCCACACGCTTGGAGCCAGCCACGGGAAATCTGCGCCTTTGCGGCGCGGTCATAGAGATCGACGAAGCGACGGGTCGGGCATCATCGATTCTGCGTATTAACATGCCGGGGAATCTGTAGAGACAACCTGCAGGTCGCCCCTACGCGAGGAACCGCTCGAGCATCGAGACGCACTCGAGAGAGCGCCGGCTCAGTGACTCGTCCATCTTCTTCAGCTCTTCGCGGATCCGATCAAGATCATCGGCAAGACTGAGCGCGACCAGGATGGCGAGTTTGAGCGTGTCCACCGTCCCGGAGGACTCGGCGATTTCGCGCATCCGTTTGTCGAGGCTGATGCAGATTCTGTGGAGGCGTTCGGGATCCCCGGTCGTGCGGAGGGCGTAATCCCTGTCGTAAATCTTGACTTGGACAAAGCCAGGCTCCGGCTCGTTCATTGCAGGCTCCCGAGATTCCTCTCAGCCCCGATCTCGTACAGTGCGCTTGAGCCGCACCACGATTAGCGTGCTAACTTTGCAGTTTGCGGTTCGCAGTGACGCGGTGACAACTGCCGGACTGAGAACTACTGCGAAAAGCGAACTGCTAACTTCTGGCCACAAAATCTATCCTTTTCAAAACCTTAAAATCCTGCCAAAAAACAGAGAACTCTCGGATTTGAATTGCGAGACGTCAGCGCACCTCCAAGGTAGACAGGAGGTTTAGAGCTTTCTCCACACGCTCGCGCAGTTCCTCTCTTTCCTTTTGAAGGTGAGCCAGATTATCATTGAATGCGTTTTCCTTCTCCTGGACACTCTGAAGCTCGACTTTGAGCTTCTGGTTCTCCGCCCTGAGTGTGTCGTTTTCCTTGCGAATCGCCTTGAATGCTTCTACTACCCGATAGAGTTTATCTTCAAGATGGCCAAAGCGCTCGAGCCCTGTGGGCTCCCACTGAGGTTTCGTTTCGGTCATATTCGCCTATCTGCGTTCGGCGCCGTAAGTGCTGCGGAGATAAGTTAAAACACTATCGCTGAAGCCCTGAACACGGTCAATTGTGAGGGTTCGCTCGCGGTCCTGGAAGGTCAACCGCAAAGTCATGCTCAGCTTGCCGCTTGGGATTTTTTCTCCCTCGTAGACATCAATGAGATCAATGCAAACAAGCTCACCAATTCCAAGGTTAAGGATACCACTTCTCACCGCATCGTAGGCAACCTCCCGGCCTACGACAACCGACAAATCGCGTTCGACGCACGGGTACTTCGGCAGCGGCTCGTAATGTGCCGGCTGGAATACATGCTGAGAAAGCGACACACAATCAATCTCGGCAAGATACAAGGGCTGCCGGAGCTTGTGTTGCTCTTCGATCTCCGGGTGCAGAGCCCCGAGCACTCCGATGCGTTTACCATCAATGAGGATTGCGGAGGCATTCGAGGGATTGAGCCAGGTCACATCCGGAGTGGGAACTATATCAAACGGCGCGGTTCGAAGGCCCTGCAACAAGGCTGTAACCACACCCTTCATGTGGAAGAAGTCATAATCGTTGGAAGGATTGTGCCAGTTGCGCCCGGCGATCCCACCTGTACCCAATATGCCAAGCGTGTTTATTTCGACCGGGACATCATCCTTTTGCTTTCGATAAACCTTGCCGATCTCGAAAAGCCGGACTTCTCGCTGATCGTAATTGCAGTTGCGCTTGGCGGATTTAACCAGGCCCGAAGCCAGTGTCGTCCGTAGAAACTCCGTGTCCTCAGTCAGTGGGTTGCGGACCGCCGCCCGTTCAATGTTCACCAATGGAGGAAACTGGCGGTGATCGGCTTCGCCGGCAAAACTGAGGTTGATGGCTTCGGAATAGCCCAATCCACGCAGAATCTTGCGCACTGCCGTTTCAAATGCGTAGACCGGCGAATGCTGGCCCGCGCTCCGGGCCGGAGGAAGTGTGGTCGGTATGTTCTGGTAGCCGTGGAATCGCGCCAACTCTTCGATCAGGTCCGCCTCCAGTTCCATGTCCGCTCGCCATGTAGGGCAGGTTACGAGCCAGGCGCCCTTCTCCCTGCGAGTAAGTTTGAAGCCCAACTCTTTTAGCGTGTTTTGGACGAAATCGTGGTTGAGCTGAACGCCGAGCAAAGCCTCCGCGCGCTCAAGCCGCAGTGGTATCACTATTGGGTCGATCTTGTTGGGATAAACATCCTGGATACTCCCCGCGATCCTTCCACCGGCAAGCTTTTCGATCAGATAGCATGTGCGCGCAATAGCAGGAACGGTCTTCTCCCAATCCGCACCACGCTCAAAACGATAGCTTGCTTCCGTGGAGAGTCCCAGCCTCTTGGAGGTTCGCCGCACGGAAGCGGGCTGGAAATAGGCGCATTCGAGCAGAACCGTGTGGGTCGATTCCGAGATCTCGGAGTCGGCGCCACCCATCACGCCGGCAACCGCGACGGGACCTTTTCCGTCATTGATCAGCAACATCTCCCCGTCGAGTTCGCGCCCCATGCCGTCCAGGGTTTCGATGTACTCTCCAGGGTGAGCCCGGGCCACGACAATTTTTCCACCGCGCAGCCGTTCGAAGTCGAAGGCATGAAGAGGATGCCCCATTTCCAGCAGAACATAGTTTGTAATATCGACGATGTTGTTGAGCGGCCGCATTCCGGCAGCCTCCAGCCGCCGCTGCATCCACGCGGGCGATGCCTCGATCCTGACGCCGTCGAGGACCAAGCCCGTATATCGCGGGCAAAGGTCCGGATCATGGATTTCGACGGAATAGGGAATCCTCTCTTCGCGCGCGCGCAGACTCCGGCGTGTCGACGGAATTCGAAGAGCTCGATGGTAGAGGGCTGCGACCTCTCGGGCCACTCCGATGTGACTGAGGCAATCCGGGCGATTCGAGGTAACTTCGACCTCGAGCACCGCCGTTCCACTAAAGTCCGCCACGGACTCCACCAGAAGCCCTATCATAGTGAGGTCTTCCTTCAGCTTATGCGGGCTTTCCGGAACGTCCACGTATTCCTGCAACCACTCGACACTGATCTTCATGACTGGAAGTCCCTGGCTAAAATTGATTCAAAAACCTGAGATCGTTTTCGAAGAACAGGCGAATGTCTTCGACACCATACTTCAGGATGGCAACTCGATCGATACCCATGCCCCAGGCAAATCCCGTATATCGGGAATCGTCTACACCAGACATGCGCAACACCTTGGGGTGCACCATGCCGGCGCCGAGTATCTCGATCCACCCGCTCTGCTTGCACTTAGGGCATCCTTTGCCAAAGCAGAAGATGCAGCTGATGTCTACCTCCGCCCCCGGCTCCACGAAGGGAAAGAAGCCCGGCCTCAGCCGCATCTGGATGTCTGGATGGAAGATCCTTTTCAGGAAGGTCTCCAGAGTTCCCTTCAGATCTCCCATGGTGATGCCTTCATCGACTACGAGAACGTCCACCTGATAGAACATTGGGGAGTGAGTGGCATCAAAGGGATCCCTGCGGTAAACCTTGCCCGTACTCACGGCGCGGATGGGAGGCCGCATCTGCTCCATTGCATGAACCTGAACGGTTGAACAATGGGTGCGCAGAAGCGTAAGGTCGTCGAAATAGAAAGTGTCCTGGGCGTCCCGCGCCGGATGGTTCCGAGGCATGTTGAGAGCTTCGAAGTTGTAATAGTCCTGTTCAATCTCGGGCAGATCGAAGACCTGAAACCCCATGCTTACGAAGACCTGTTCGATTTCCGCCTGCAGCCGCTTGATGGGATGTTCACTTCCGAGCGCAAACGGAAAACCCGGTCGTGTTACATCAACGCGGCTCTGGCTCGCGAGAAGTTCCACCTTTCTTGCTGCGGCGAGACGCTCCTCAAGCCGCTCCTCAACCAATCCCCGGAGCTCATTCATCGCTTGTCCGAAGCCGGGACGCTCTTCTTTGGGAAGGTCGCGAAGACGCCTCATCTCGCCCGTGATGATCCCCGCTTCTCGGGCCAGCCATTTGTCTCGTACGGCTTTCCACTGATCCATGCCGCTGATTCCGGCAAGGTCATTTTCAAATTGCCGACGCAACTCTTCTGCAAGCTGATTCACTTGTTCCACCCCGCGCATCCTGAATGACGAATTACGAATGACGAATGACGAATAAAAACGCCCGGAAGGAGGACAGACACACCTATTTGTGGGTTCGATTGCATCCCGCCGCACAATTTACGGCTGAATAAGCTGTCTATTCCGTCCTTCGGCTGGTTTTTATTCGTCATTCTGCATTCGTCATTAATAAAAACGCCCGGCGTAGCTGGTCACCGGGCGTTTCTGTCAATCGAATTGTGAGGTCTTTCTCTCAGGCAGCCGCCAGTGCCGCTTTCGCAGTCTCCACCAGCTGAGTAAAGGTGTCGGGATCCTGAATTGCTATCTCGGCCAGTACCCGTCTATCCAGGGCCACGCTTGCTTTCTTGAGGCCATTCATGAACTTGCTGTAGGAAAGGTTGTTCCGGCGGGCCGCGGCACCGAGTCGGATTATCCAGAGGCTGCGAAAGTTTCTTTTCTTCGTTCGGCGGTCTCTGTAAGCAAATCGGAGGCCCCGCTCGACCGATTCCTTAGCGGAGCGATGAAGCTTGCTCTTGGTAAGTCGATATCCCTTCGCCAGCCCAAGGATCTTCTTGCGACGCTGGACTCGTTTGTTTCCTCTCTTGACTCTCGGCATTGAAATTGCTCCTCAATGGTGTTTTCTGACCTGAAAATGTCGGTGCCTGGAGTTCCGGCAGATCTCAGATCTTCAGCATCCTTTTGACATTGGCCTTGTCTGCCTTGCTTACCAGCACGGAATCCACCAGCTTCCTGACTCTTTTTCGCGGCTTCTTGGTCAGGATGTGCCGGGCATGACTGCGGCGGCGCATGATTTTGCCCGTACCCGTCACTTTGAAACGCTTTGCTGCACTCTTCGACGTTTTCTGCTTTCTCACAAGAAACTCTCCTTAAGATGACAATGCGTCCAGCGCGTTCCGATAATGCCGCCGCCAACCACCCTTTGCCAGATAACCAGGAGCCGAGCGCTTCTATTTCTTCTTTGACATGAAAATCGTGACCAAAGCGTAGCCTTCCATCTTGGGCGGCCGCTCCACCTCGGCCAGATCTTTCAACTCTTCGACGAGACGATCCATCAGTTTCCGCCCAATCTCCTGGTGAGTCATTTCCCTGCCGCGGAACACAACAGTCGCCTTCGCCTTATTCCCATCGCTGATAAATCGAACGATGTGGTTCTTCTTGAACTGGAAGTCGTGCTCCTCCGTCTTCGGCCTGAATTTGACCTCCTTAATGAGCACCTGTTTCTGGTGCTTCTTCGCTTCATGGGCTCGCTTGCTCTTCTGGTACTGGAATTTTCCGTAGTTCATGATCCGGCAAACGGGAGGATTTGCAGTCGGCGCCACCTCTACAAGATCCAAATCACGCGACCGGGCAATTGCGAGGGCTTGTTCAGGGGTCATTACTCCCAGTTGTCCGGCCTCTTCGTCGACGACCCGAATCTCCTTCGCCCGAATCATCTCGTTCACGCGAACCCGAATCTGCTTGGTTGTGATTGTTAACCTCCTTGGCTATCCGGGATAAAGCCGCTGTTCCGGCCCTCAGGGTCGGACCGCCCTGGCTTCGATGAATCCCTTGATCTTCTCCAGAAAGCTTCCTAGGGACTGGGCGCCCTCGTCTCCCTGGAAGCGATTGCGCACTGAAACCTGTCCGGTCGTGGCCTCTTTGTCCCCCACCACCAGCATATAGGGAATCTTCTTGGTCTGGGCCTCCCGGATTTTGTATCCCATCTTTTCGTTTCTGTCATCGAGTTCTACCCGCAGTCCCGCATCCGAGAGCTTTTTCGTCACCTGGCGGGCATATTCCTGGTGGCGCACCGCAATCGGAATCAGCATTACTTGAACCGGCGCCAGCCAGATCGGAAAGGCCCCAGCATAATGCTCGATCAGCACACCTAGGAATCGCTCCAGCGACCCCAGAATAGCGCGATGCAGCATTACTGGCTGGTGAGCTTGGCCGTCCGGTCCAATATAGGACAGGTTAAAGCGTTTCGGCAGTGTGAAATCGAACTGCACTGTGGAAAGCTGCCAGGGCCGGCCAATGGCATCGATGAGCTTCACATCGATCTTTGGCCCATAGAAAACCGCTTCTCCCTCCATGCGGGTCCACTCGATATTTTTCGAGCGCATGGCTTCCACCAGCGCGTTCTCGGCCATCTGCCAGTCTTCATCGGTTCCGGCGTAGTGCTCTTTTTTCGCTTCATCGCGAACGGAGAGTTCGATCTTGTACTCATCGAATCCGAAGCTCTCCATCACGAACAGGACAAGATCGAGCAGGTCCGATATCTCACGCAAGACCTGATCACGAGTACAGAAAAGATGCGCGTCGTCCTGCGTGAATCCGCGAACCCGCAGCATGCCATGCAAAACCCCGCTTTTCTCGTAGCGGTAAACGGTGCCAAACTCAGCAAACCGCAGCGGGAGGTCCCGATAGCTTCGGATCTTGGAGTTGTAGATCTGGATGTGCCCAGGGCAATTCATGGGCTTAATCACAAACTCCTCGTCGTCGATGTTAAAGACGTACATGTTTTCGCGGTAGTAGTCATAGTGCCCCGAGGTTTGCCAGAGGGTATGACGGGCCACGTGCGGAGTCGTCACAAACTCGTAACCCCGGCGGTACAACTCCTTGCGCATGAAATCTTCAATAACGAGCCTGACCCTTGTACCTTTAGGATGCCAAAAAATGAGCCCCGGGCCCGCTTCTTCGGAGATGCTGAACAAATCAAGCTCTCGCCCAAGCTTTCGGTGATCTCTCTTTTTGGCTTCTTCCAGTTGGTGGAGATACGCCTTCAGCTCCTCGGGCGTGAGGAAGGCCGTTCCATAAATCCTCTGGAGTTGTTCCCTATGTTCGTCTCCTCTCCAATATGACCCGGCCAGGCTGAGAACATGAAAGGAATCTGGATCAATGCGACTCGTGGAAAGTACATGCGGGCCAGTGCAGAAATCCACTAGCTCTCCAAGCCTATAGCAGGATAGGATTTGCCCTGATTTTTCCTCGATCAGCTCGACCTTTAGGTGCTCTCCATGCTTTGAGAAATATTCGATCGCCTCTTCCTTGGAAACGATGGAAGGCTCGTACTTGAGGTCCATCGCCGCGAGTTCCCGCATCTTTTCTTCGATCTTTTTCAGATCTTCTTCTCCGAAGCTCTCAGAGCGCTCAAAATCGTAGAAGAAACCCTCACTGATGGCGGGGCCGATGCCGAGGTGTGTCTCCGGGTAGAGGCAGCTCACTGCCGCGGCCATGAGGTGGGAAGTGCTGTGGCGATAGATTCCCAGCGCCTGGTTTTGATCCGTTACCGTACCTTCTCTTCCGTCCGCGTACCTAACTTTGAGTTCCATATCTTATTGAGCGATCCCCACCCCGGATGACCAACTCGAGAGGTCGAAGAGGGTGTTCCATCCTAGTCATTAATTAGTAAATCGGGTAGGAAATGCAAACCGGGCTAAAAGGGCAGCGTCCATCGAACTCTTTCTCGAAAGGGCAATGATTCCAGATGAGGCTGATTCTGGTAGGCGCGAGCGGATTTGAACCGCTGACCCCTTCCGCGTCAAGGAAGTGCTCTCCCCCTGAGCTACGCGCCTAAAAAATAAGGACTTAAACTACCAGAATGCCCGAAACGGTGTCAACAGCATTCAAAACTAGGCGGCCTTTTTCAGCTCAGCCTGTGACTTGGAGAGGATTTCCAGGGCCTTCTCCAACTGGATTTTGTCAATCTTGTCCTGCAGTTGACGGTACTTCGCGGCATCGTTCTGGTCATCGTAGTAGGATTCCACCATCAAATCCTGGCGGCGATCATCGTCTGGAGCCTGAACATCCGGCTTGATTCCGGTGTTGCGAACGGACTCCTCATCCTGAACCATTTTGCCGCTGGGTGTGTAGTACTTTGCGGTTGACAATATCAGAACCGCGCCACTCTTGAGCGGTATCTGCTTCTGAGCAGAGCCGGCACCAAAAGATTTTTCGCCG